>Ga0126313_10000198_pt1 | contig 26561 bp, 28 predicted proteins | sample Plot105A_FD_89954 | JGI IMG/M metagenome (GOLD analysis project Ga0126313, IMG submission 89954) | Serpentine soil microbial communities from UC McLaughlin Reserve, CA, USA - Plot105A | ecosystem: Environmental > Terrestrial > Soil > Grasslands | place: USA: UC McLaughlin Reserve, Lake County...
CCTGGGTGAGCTGGCAATACCTGCACAACATGAGCGGGGCGGCAATCACGGGCGCCTTCGTCCTCGCCGCCATGGGCGCTTTCTTCCTCCTCTCCGGCAAGCACGAGCGCTTCGCCCGTATCAGCGTCAAAGTCGGGGTGGTCGGCGCCCTGATCTTCTGCGCTTTCCAGATCTTCCCGACGGGTGACCGCGCCGCGCGCAACACCGCGCGCTACCAGTCGTCGAAGTTCGCGGCGATGGAGGGCCTCTTCAGACCGAGGAAGGCGCACCGCTCGTGATCATCGGCAACCCCGACACGCAGGCGCGCAAGCTCGATTCGACGATCGAGATGCCGAAACTCTTGTCGTTCCTCACCTCCCGCCGCTGGAACGCGAAGACCACCGGTCTCAACCAGATCCCGGAAGAGCGCTGGCCCGACTCCGTCCCGCTCGTCTACTACGCCTACCACATCATGGTCGGCCTCGGGACGATCCTGCTGCTGATAGCGGCACTAGCGGTCCTTCTGCTGTGGCGCGGGAGGCTCTTCAGCTCGAAACCCATGCTGTGGGCACTGATGCTCGCCTTCCCCTTCACCTACATCGCGAACATCGCCGGGTGGACAACGGCCGAGGCGGGCCGCCAGCCGTGGGTGATCTACGGCCTCATGCGTACCAAGGACGCCGCCTCGCCCGCGGATTCGGTGTCGGCCGGCACCGGCCTCTTCACCCTGCTGGGCTTTGCCGGCCTCTACCTGTTTGTGGGGATCCTCTTCCTCATGCTGATCGTGCGAATCGTCGCCCGCGGGCCCGAGGACGTCGAGCTGCCGACGACGTCCACCCAGGCGGCGGCCGGCAGGGAGGCCTGAGTGGAGAGCGCCTGGTTCTGCTTCCTCGCCGTGATGGTGACGATGTACGTCGTCCTCGACGGGTTCGACCTCGGCGTCGGCTCCCTGCATTTCACGCTCGGCAAGACCGAGGAGCAGCGCGAGGAGGCCACAGCCGCCATCGGACCGGTGTGGAACGGCAACGAGGTCTGGCTGCTGGCCAGCGGCGGGGTGCTCTTCATGGCCTTCCCCAAGGCCTACGCCGGCGCCTTCAGCGGCCTCTACTTCGGGCTGATCATCGTGCTGTGGGTGTTGGTGGGAAGGGGCCTCAGCCTCGAGCTGCGGCATCAGATCGACAACCCTCTCTGGCGTGGCGCCTGCGACGCGGTCTTCTTCCTCTCCTCCGCCGCGTTGGCACTTGTGTTCGGAGTCGCGCTCGGCAACGTCGTCCGCGGGGTGCCGCTCGGCTCGGACGGCTACTTCTCCCTGCCGCTCTTCAACATCCTCAACTTGTATGCGCTGCTCGTGGGCGTCTTCGGCCTGGTGGTGCTGGCCGCGCAGGGCGCGAGCTTCCTCGCCTTCCGCGGCACCGGCGAGCTCGCGGAGCGCGCGCGGCTTTGGGCCCGGCGCCTGTGGATCGCCGAGGCCGTCCTCCTCGTGGCAACGATCGGCCCGACCTACGCGGTTCGGGACGAGATGCTCACCAACCTGGTGGACCACCCGTGGCGCCTCGTCTTCCCGGCGCTGGCCGTGGGCGCCCTGGTCGCCATGTTCGCCTTCCAGCGGGCCCAGGAGTGGGCTCGCGGATTCTTGGCGTCCTGCCTCTTCATCGTCGGCCTGCTCACCACGATGGCCGCCGGCCTCTATCCCAATCTGCTTCCCGCACGCGAGGGCAACCCCCACAGCCTGACCGTCGACAATGCCGCCGCCGGTTCCCAGACGCTCAAGGCGGCGCTCGTCTGGTGGCCGCTGGGGATGCTCCTCGCGGGCGTCTACTTCGTCTACGCCTACCGGATGTTCTTCCGCGCGGGACCGAAGCCGCAGCTCGGCACGGAGTAGCGGCCGCGGGGGATAGCGTCCTGGGTTGTGGGGCCGGGAGCCCCTTCAAGCAGGCCGGGCCCAACCGGGCCGAACCGTCCTGTCAGCTCGGCACGGAGGAGCGGCCGCCGCTGCCAACGGTCCCTCGAAACGGAGGTGTCGGAGCGGAACTAGGATGCCCCGGCACCCGAGCGGTGTGCGAGTGAAGCAGCCTCGGTCAGCATCCCGTCGAGCAGCGGGTCGAGATCGCCCACGATCGCCGGCTCCGCACAGAGGCCGACGTGAAGCTCGTCAGCCATCGAGATGACAGCCACCCGCAGCCCATGCCGCTGGTCGATGTCCGCAATCGAGTGGAGGGCGTGCACGGGTGCGCCCAGCACGGACGGCCTCTCAGCCGGGCCGACCACATTCGAGATGTTGAGCGCGAACGCCCGAGGGTGGACCGTGAGCCGATCGAGCAGGTGCCGCAGCGGCGGGGCCAAGCGAGCGACGTCTCGCAGCAGTGTGTCGAGCACCAGCGCGTCGCCCGCCCTTTTGCGCAGCGCGGTCTCCTCCTTGATGCGGCGCAGCCGCTCGACGGGGTCCGGCTCCGCCAGCGGCAGCGCCACGCAGAAGAAGGAGTCGCGGTTGGCCACCTCGGGGCTCTCAGCGCGGTGGTGGAGGCTCACCGGGATCTTCACTTGCAAGCTCGCGAGCGGGTCGCCGCGGGTCTCCGCCCAAATCCGCAGCCCGCCGGCAACAAGCGCCAGGACGACGTCGTTCACGGTAGCCCCGGGCACGAGCGTCTTCGCGGTGCGCCTGAGGGCGCCGAGCGGTATCGAAGCGAACGCCACCGCCCGGCGGGCGCCCACGACGCCGCTCAATGGCGCGGGACCCCGGGTCCTGTGGAGCTCCCGTCTGAGGGCGCCTGGCAGGCGTCCCGGCCGGCGGGCGCTGAGCGCCTCGCGGAGGTCCGCGAGCGGCCCTACGTGGTCGGCGTCCTCTTTCGCGTGCGCGGCGCCGTTGGGCGCATCCCAGAGCACCTCATCGGCAAGACGCATGGCGATTGCCCCATCAGCCATGCTGTGGTGAAGCCTCCAGACGAGGGCGACGCCCCCGGCTTCGAGAGGATCGAGAAGGTCCATCGTCCAGAGCGGACGCGAGCGATCGAGCCGCTCCTCCATCATGCGCACGCAGAACCGCCGGAGGTCGTCCTCTGACACGGGCCCTGAGACGGCGACGCGGCGCACGTGTTCGCGCACGTCGAAGGTCGGATCGTCGACCCAGACGGCACGGCGCTTGGAGCGCATCTGCAGCCTGCGACGGAGCCGGGGCGAGCGTTCGAGTCGCGCCGCGATGCGTGCGCGCAGGCGCTCCACGTCCGGCCTCCGCTCCCCCCGCGGCGGGTCGAGAATCGCGACCTTCAGGGTATGGCCAGCCACGGTCCCGGATTCCATCCGAAGCATCGCGAGGTCCTCGGGTCTAAGCGGCTCGGGCGCCGCGGGCGGTGCCTCACGCGGGGCCACGTGCCGACGGTATCGCCTTCGGGCTCGCTGCTGCCGGACCGCGCTGTGGCGGCTGGGGGCCATCAGCGCGGTTCCGCACGGGGGTTGCCCGCGAACATCCTGGGCACGATGATCCAGGGTGGTCCCACGACGTGGAGCACGGAGGAGGTACGAGCGATGGCAACAGAGGCAACCAAGGCGACGGGCAGGACGGTCGCCCGGGCGGCGGCACGCGCGGCGGAACGCTACCCGGATCGGGTCGCGATGCGACACCGGCAGGACGGCGAGTGGCGTGAGCGGACGTTTGCCGAGGTCGGCGAGCTCGCGGATGAGCTCGCACTCGGGCTCGTGGCACTTGGGCTCGAGCCCGCCGATCGAGTGTGCATTCTGGCGAACACCCGTCCGGAGTGGACTTTCGCGAGCCTCGCGATCTCACGGGCCGGCGGAGTGGTCGTACCGATCTACCCCACCAACTCGCCCGAGGAGTGCGAGTGGGTGGCCGGCAACGCCGAGGCCCGCATGGTGATCTGCGAGGACGCCGAGCAGGCCGCCAAGATCAGGCAGGTGCGCGACGGCCTCAAGCGCCTCGAGCAGCTGATCCTGATCGAGCGGGAGAGCGGTGATGATGCGATGACGCTCGAGGATCTGCGCGAACGGGGCCGCGGCTCGGACCGCTCCGAGCTCGACCGGCGCTGCGACGAGGTCTCCCCGGGCGACCCGTACACCATCATCTACACGTCGGGGACGACCGGCCCGCCCAAGGGCGTGGTGCTGACCCACGCCAACTGCGCCTCGGTCGGCGTGATGGTCGAGGAGATCGGGTTCGTCACCGAGGAGGACGTGAGCTACCTCTATCTGCCGCTCGCGCACGCCTTCGCCCTTACGGTCCAGCTCGCCACGTTCGACGTAGGGAGCTCCATCATCTACTTCGGGGGAAATCCGAAGCAGATCGTCGGCGAGCTGCAGGAGAATAAGCCGACCTACTTCCCGTCGGTACCCCGCATCTTCGAGAAGATCTACGCGCAAGCGACCGCCGCAGCCGGGGACGAGCGGCAGCTTCGTCAGGCGGTCGAGGTGGGAGTCCAGGTCCGGCGGCTGGAGCAGCGCGGCGAAGAGGTGCCCGCGGCCCTGCGGGCGCCCTTCGAAGAGGCGGAGAAGGCGCTCTACGGACACGTCCGGACGCTGTTCGGCGGCAAGGTGCGGCAGGCCGTCTCGGGCGCGGCGCCGATCTCGGCGGAGATCCTCGAGTTCTTCTATGCATGCGGTATCCCGGTGCTCGAGGGTTGGGGAATGACCGAGACGACTGGCGTCGGCTGCGTGAACACCCTCGAACACCTCCGCTTCGGCACCGTCGGCCGCCCCATGCCCGGCGTTGAGCTGAAGGTCGACGAGGACGGCGAGATCCTTATGAAGGGCCCGAACGTCTTCCGCGAGTACTGGCGAAACCCGGAGGCCACCCGCGAGACGCTCACCGAGGACGGCTGGCTTCGCACCGGCGATCTCGGCCCGCTCGACGAGGACGGCTTCCTCTCGATAACCGGCCGCAAGAAGGACATCATCATCACCGCCGGCGGCAAGAACCTCACTCCGTCCAACCTCGAGAACGACCTGAAGCAATCGCGCTGGATCTCGCAGGCGGTCATGTACGGCGACCGCCGCCCCTACCCGGTGGCGCTGATCACGCTGGACCCGGAGGAGATCGCTCCGTGGGCGAAGGAGCACGGCATGCCGGAGGACGTGCGGTCGCTGGTCCGGCGGGACGAGGTCCGCGAGCTGATTCAGCGAGATCTCGACCGCGCCAACGCGAAGTACGCCAAGGTCGAGCAGATCAAGAAGTTCGCGCTGCTCGACCACGACCTCTCGCAGGAGGAGGGCGAGCTCACCCCCACGCTCAAGCTCAAGCGCAACGTCGTCAACGAGCGCTATGCGGACCTGTTCGAAGGGATGTACGGGTAAGGCTCGCGCGTCTTGAAGAAGGGCAATCGCCCGGTTGAGCGGGTCGCGCAGACTCAGCGACCTCAGGCGCGGCGTCCGGCGGCGAGCAGCGTCACTCCCGGGAGCTCCAGCCCGTTAGGCGTCTCGTAGGCCCTGATCGCGTCCCGCGCGCGGGCGCAAAGGGCCTGCAGCGCCGCTCCCTCGACCCCGACATCGAGGCGCTCTGGAGCCGGATCGGAACCGAGTACCGCGCCAACCAGCGCGTGATCGCCGAGAGCTTGAACGACAAGGGTGTGCTCAGGCCGGCCTCGATGTGGAGCAGGCCACCGACATCCTCTGGACACTCAACCACCCCAACCTCTGGCAGCTGCTTGTCACCGAGCGCGGCTGAACGCCCGAGCAGTACGAACAGTGGTCCGCGGACCTCGCCTGCTCGCAGTTCCTGAAGTCCCCCGCCCGCCGCGCTCGATGGGTGACGCGTGCGGATAAACGGCCCCTCCTTCAGGTAGCACCCTGGACCCGCGCCCCAGCGTGAGCTAGGTTCGGCGGGAAAGCGTTCCAGGAGGTCGCGATGGCAGAAGCCGCACTCTTCATCGGATGGGGTGCACCCGTGCGAGGCCGGGAGGCCAAAGGACTCGAGGTCTTCAACGAGAGCGTCGAGTACTGGGGCCGCCTGCAGCAAGAGGGCCGAATCGAGAGCTTCGAGGTGGTACTCCTGTACCCGCACGGCGGTGACCTCGGGGGCTTCGCCCTGTTACGGGGCAGCCATGACCAACTGAACCAGGTCGGCGGCGACGATGAGTTCCTCCGCATGACAACGAGAGCGGGGCTGATCGTCGAGAGCCTCGGGGTGGTGCGAGCCATTCTCGGCGATGGGCTGGGCCCGCAGATCCAGCTTTACCAGCAGTCCATCGGCGAATTGACCTAGCGCCTGGCCCTCCGCAACGGGCTTAGCCCACGAGCGAGCGGCCCGCCGAGCCGAGTTGCCGGCATGCCTCGGCGACCCGCGCGGCCATCGCCTGCTCGGCCTCGCGCCCCCACGAGCGCGGGTCGTAGGCGCGCTTGCCCCCCTCGATGCTGAGCACGCTCTCTCGGTTGGCGAGCACGTGGTCGGCGATCGCCCGCGTGAACGCGTACTGCGCGTCCGTGTCGAGGTTGAGCTTGACGACACCTTCCTGAACGGCCTCCCGGATCTGCACCTGACTCGAGCCACTGCTTCCGTGGAAGACGTACTGGAAGCGCGCGCCGGGGTGGCGGCGGGCGAGAGCCTCCTGCCCCTCGCCGAGGATCTCCGGACGTAGCCGAACGTGACCGGGGGCGTAGACGCCGTGCACGTTCCCGAAGGTGGCGGCGACGAGGTACCGTCCCCGCTCGCCTGTGCCGAGCGCCTCCGCAACCCTCAGCAGGTCCTCGGGCGTCGTGTAAAGCCGGTCCTGGCTTGCGCCCTGCCCGCTGACGCCGTCCTCCTCGCCACCGACGACGCCGCACTCCACCTCGAGCACGACGTCCGCCCGTGCGCAGCGACCGAGGAGGTCGCGTGAGATCCGCAGGTTCTCCTCGAGCGGCAGCGTCGAGCCGTCGAACATGTGGGAGTTGAAGAGCGGCTGCTCGCCGCGCCCCCGGCGTGCCACCGACTCCTCGAGCAGCGGCTGGAGGAAGCCGTCGAGGTGGTCGGGCGGACAGTGGTCTGTATGGAGGGCAGCCAGCACCGGGTGGCTTCCCGCGACCTCTCTGGTGAAGGCGACCAGCGCCCGCGCACCCGCCGCCTCGTCGCCGGCCGAGAGGTACGAGGCCCCGCCGGTGGTGATCTGGAGTATCCCGTCCGCTCCGGCCTCGGCGAAGCCGCGCAGGGCAGCGTTCACGGTCTGCGACGAGGTGACGTTGACGGCCGCGTATGCGTAGCCCTGCTCGGAGGCCGCGTCGAGCATGGCCAGGTACTGCTCGGGAGTGGCGACCGGCATGGGGTCAAGTACTACCAGCCGAATCCCGGGAGCGAGAAGCGCCGGAGCTCGTGCGCCGCCGTCGGCGCGCCGCGACGACGCTGCACGGGCCAGGCTGCTCCGGCCAGTCAGGTCGTGTAGTCGAGCCACTCCTCGAACGTCGGGCCGGCGAGCGTGGCGTCCGGGCCGGGCAGCAGGCCATCCGACTCATAGAGCTCGCGGTCCGGGTCGGTCGGATCACTCACGCCCTCGATCCTCACCGGGTCACCGCGCCGGGCCGCGAGCAGCTTCGCCATGTCGACGAGGTTTTCCTCCCGCGGACCGGCGATCTCCGGGATCGCTGTCCCGGAGGATCCCGGTGCGGGCGCCGATTCGGCCCCGGTGGCCAGGTCGGCGAGCGCCTCGGCCACGGTCCTGGCGGCGACCAGCTGCGTGCGCATCTTGGGCACGTAGCTCAACCCGTCCTGCCTACCCCAGTCCACGAGCTGCGGGACGAACTCGTGGAACTGCGCCGCGCGCAGCACAGCTACCGGGATCGAGCCCGACAGCATGGCCTGCTCGTGGGCGACCTTCGCCGCGTTATAGCCCGCGGCGAACCGGTCGCACCCGATGATCGACAGCACGAGCATCCGCTGCACGCCGGCCCGCTCACCGACCTCCTGCAGGTTCCGGGCCGCAGCGGTGAAGAACTCTGTGGCGGCCTTCTGGTCGGGCGACGGACCGCTGGCCACGTCGATGACGCACTCCACGCCGGCCAGGGCTTTCGCCAGACCGTCCCCCGTGACCACGTCCACGCCCCGAGAACGCGACATCGCCACGACGTCGTGTCCGCCGGCCTCGAGCACATCGACGGCATGACGCCCGACCCTCCCGGTCGCTCCCGCTACCGCGATCTTTCTGCGCGCTTCCATCATCCGTCTCCTTTCGGGTGCCTGTGCCCGTCACACGGGCGAGGTTTCGGCAGTCACCTACGAGACGAATGGGGAGAGGCGAAATGGACCGCTTCGCGCCCGATAACCCCTGGGCATAGGATCGACTACGTCGATTGATGCGTGCGGCGTACCCAGGTCCGGCTGACGCCTCGAGTCAGCCGGTGGCGAGGATCACGTCGGAAGCCTTGATGAGGGCGGTCGCCTTGCTTCCCTCGGCGAGCCCGAGCTCCTCCACCGCCTCGACCGTGATCGAGGCGACGAGCCGCTGCCCCGCCACGTCGAGCTCGACGTTGGCGATCGCCTCGCCGCGACGGATGCTTTGGACGGTGCCCTCGAGTTGGTTGCGTGCGCTGATTTTCATCGGGTCGTTCCTCCTGTCGTCGTGGTGACGAGACGCGTCGCGGCCGCCTTCCAGGAGGCGGTGACCATAGCGCCGGTTCGCAGACCCAGCTGGTCCACGGCGGCCTGTGTGACCTCGGCGGCGAGGGGCTGGGAGCCCGCCAGGCCCAGCCGCACGCGGTTCCCGATCGTGGTCATTGAGAGCACCTCGACGGACAGACGGTTCTGAGCGGAGCCGTGGTGCCGCTCGCTCGCCGGCTCGATGGCTATCTCCCACGGGTAGACGCTCACCGCGACCGCGCCTTCCGCGACATCCGCGCTCACGACCTCCCCGCCCCCGTCGAGCTCGACGTGGGTGAGCCCGTCCGCTCTGGTCCGGGCGGTGCCGGTCAGCACCACCGCTCCCGTGAAGTCGGCGACGAAGGCCGAGCGCGGGGTGGCGGCGAGCTCGCTCGGCGTGCCCTGCTGCACGATGCGGCCGGCGTCGATGATCCCCACTCGGTCGCCGAGCTGGGCCGCCTCGGTGAAGTCGTGTGTCACGAGCAAGGCCGGCGCCTCGGTGGCACGCAGCACCTCGGCGAGCTCTCGGGTCGCCCCGGCGCGGGTGCGGGCGTCGAGCGCCGACAGCGGCTCGTCGAGCAGCAGCACCTCGGGCCTACGGGCGAGCGCCCGAGCCAATGCCACGCGCTGGCGCTCGCCGCCGCTGAGGCTGCCTGGGCGCGCGTCGGCACGCTCACCGAGCCCGAGCCGTTCGAGCAGCCCAACCGCCCGCGCGCGCCGCTCCCGCCGCCCGAGCCGGCGCAGCGGGTAGGCCACGTTCTGCCAGGCGGTCAGGTGCGGGAAGAGCGCGTAGTCCTGAAAGACGTAGCCGCAGCGGCGCCGCTCGGCCGGCACTTCGATCCCGCCCTCGGTGTCGAGCCAGGTCTCGCCGTTCGCCTCCACCAGGCCCTGTGCCGGGCGCAGCAGCCCGGCGGCCACCCTCAGGACGCTCGTCTTGCCGGCTCCCGAGGGGCCGGCGAGAGCGAGGCACTCGCCCGGGTCGACCGCCACCGCGACATCGAGCCTAAGCGCTCCGACTGTCGCGCGGGCCTCGACGCTCAGCACGGGCGATCCTACTCCGCCTGCCAGCCACCCAGCGCGGCGCCGCCATGGACGAACTTGACTGCCAGCAGAATCGCGGCCGATAGCGCGACGAGCACGGCCGACAGGGCCAGCGCCGAGTCGAAATCGGTCGAGAAGCGGTCGTAGATCGCGAGCGGCACGGTCTGGGTGACTCCTTGGAACGATCCGGCGAACATCAGCGTCGCTCCGAACTCCCCCAGGGCGCGGCCGAGAGCCAGCGCCATTCCCGAGGCGAGGCCCGGCAGCGCCACCGGGATCATCACCCGCAGGAAGCCGCGCGCCTCGGAGGCGCCGAGGGTGCGGGAGGCGTCCAGGAGCGACCGATCGACGGCGGCGAACGCGGCCATCGCCTGGCGGACGTAGAACGGGGAGCTCACGAACGTGAGGGCCACGACCACGCCGGCGGTCGTGAGCGAGAGCTCGATCCCCGCGGCCTCCACCGCCCCCCCGAGGATTCCCGCCGGGCCGACCGCCGCCAGCAGCGCGATGCCGGCCACCGCGGGAGGCAGCACCAGCGGGAGCTCGATCAGCGTGACCACAAGCGCTTTGCCACGGAACGATCTCGAGGCAAGCAGGTACGCCGCCGGCGTACCCACGATCAGGATGATCGCGATCGAGATCGTGGTGGTGCGCAGGCTGAGCCAGAGCGCGTCGAGCGACCCCCGCTCACCCAGGCTCGAGATCAGATCGGCGGGGCTCGAGCCTACGAAGATCCCGACGACCGGGACCGTCAGGAAGGTCAGAGCGATCGCGAGGCTCACCGCGAGGACGACTCCGAACCAGCGGGGCCTTCTCACGGAACCGGGCCGAACCCCGCCTTGCGCAGCGCGTCCGCGCAGTCGCCCTGCGTGAGCCCGTCGACGAACTTCTTCGCCAAGCCAGGCTGGGCGGCCTTGCTGACGACGCCCGCCCCGTAAGTCACCTGCGGCTCGAGCTGCTTAGGCAGCTTGATCGCCTTGACCTTCCCCTTTGTGGCGTTGACGTCCGTTACGTAGACGAAGCCCGCGTCGGCGGCCCCCTGCGCGAGCTTGCCGACGATGCCCTTGACGTCTGGCTCGTTCGAGCGCGCGTTGGCGAGGATGGCCTTCTTCTGATCGGGCGGCAGCTTGGCCAGCGTCTCGCGCGTGTAGGAGCCGACCGGCACGGACGCCGAGCCGATCACCAGCTTGGTCCCCGACTTCGTGAGGTCGTATATAGAGTCGATCTGGGAGTCCCCCCGCACGGCCAGCACGAGCTCGTTGGTGGCGAACTTCACCGGCGTGTCGATCCGGCCGTCCGTGTGGAGCTGGTCGGGGAGCTTGGTGTTCGCGGCGGCGTAGACGTCGACCTTCGCCCCCTGGCGGATCTGCGCCGCCAACTCGTCGGAGCCCGCGAACGAAAGCTTCACGCTGGCGTCGTCGGCCTTGTCGAACTGCGGCGCGCAGGCCGTGAGCGCCTCCTTCATCGATGCCGCGGCGGACACCACGAGCCGGGTGGACGCCGAGCCGCCTCCGCCACCGTCATCGCTCCCACAGCCGGCGGCGATCGCCGCACAGGCCCCCAGCATTGCCACAGCTTTCCTCAGTCACCACTCCTCTCGACCATCACCGACGTCGCCTTGACCGCCGCCGTCGCCGGGACCCCCGGCGCCAGGCCGAGCTCCTCGATCGCGTCGCGCGTCACTGCGGCGGTCACGAGGTGCGGACCCGCCTCGATCTCCACCAGCGCCATCACCCCGTCGACCTCCACCGAGCGCACCACCCCCGGAAAGCGGTTGCGCACCGACAGCGCTTCGCCAGTCCGATGGCGCTCGGGTCGGCCGGACAGGCGCTCGATCTCGCGCCGAGACACCCGACGGCGATTGGCGCTGTCGCGCGACGTGCGCAGCCTCCCCGCACGCTCCCAGCGGCGCAGCGTGTCCGGGCTCACACCGATTGCGCGCGCTGCCTCACCGAGCAGAACTCCCTCAGCCGCCCCGGCCATTTGCCTAAGCATTACACATGCGAGCCGCGGAGCGTAGGTCTGCCGACCGGCAACCGACCTGATCAGGCGAGCGCGTCCTCGGCGGCTCGCCGGCGCTGGCGCTCCAGGGTTTGCCGCTGCGATCGGGCACGCTCGACGAGGTTTTCCAGGTCGATGCCGCGCAGTCGGGCGTCGGCGCCGTGGGTAGCCTGGAGCGACTGCCAGAGGGCGAGCTTGCCCGCCACCCCCAGAGAAAGCGCCTCGAGCTCCTCGAGTCGGCTGAGCGGCGAGTAGCGGAAGAGCTCCCCGTTCAGCTTCAGGCGACCTGCCTTCTCGGCTGCCCAGGACAGCGCAACCTTCAAGCGGTCCTGTCGCACGGAGAGTCGACGCATGATCTCCACGAGCGCCCCGCGGTCCTCGGCGATGTCGTCCGCCAGGCCTTCGAGCACCGGCCCATAGCTCGTCGATCGGTTGCTTGCGGCTGCGCGGCGGGCCAGCTCCGAGCCGACCGTCGCGCCGGCCAGATGATCGTTCAGGTAAATCGAGAGGCGGTCCTCGCCGAGCCCAAGCATGGTGCCTAGCCCGGCTTCGGGCGATCGCGGTGGTTGAGCGGGTGCACCGCCGGTCCCTGGAGCACCGAGCCGTCGGGAGCGAAGCGGGAGGCGTGGCAGGGACAGTCCCAACTCCGCTCGGCGTCGTTCCAGTTGACGATGCAGCCGAGGTGGGTGCAGCGGGCCGAGACCGCATGCAGCGCGCCGTCGTCGTCGCGCGAGATCGCCACCTGCCGGCCGTGTCGCGAGGCCACCTTCCCCTCGCCGGGGCGGAGGTCCTCGGCTGAGTCGGCGGAGCGTCGCGTGATCCGGTCAACTACGAAGTGGAAGCCGACGTTGGCGTTCTCCTTGGCCAGGTCCATGCTCGAGGCGAGCGGGGTGAGCCGGTTCGTGTCGAAGAACCGGGCCCAGGGATTGTCCCGGCCGGCGATCGCGTCGGTGATCATCTCGGCGGCCGCGGCTCCCATGGCGAGGCCCCACTTGCGGAAGCCGGTGGCGGTCCATGTCCAGCGGGACCTGGGGGTCAGCTTGCCGATCAGAGGAGCGCCGTCCGCAGAGAAGTTGTCCTGCGTCGACCAGCGGTGGGTCACCTCGTCGATGGCGAAGTGCTCGCGCGCGAACGCCTCGAGCGCGCGGTAGCGGGGGCTGGTGGGCCCGCCCTGGCCGACCTTGTGACCCTCCCCGCCGACGATCAGCAGCTCCCGCCCCTGGACCTGATGGAAGCGGATCGAGCGGGTGGGCGAGGAAGCGCTGATGAACATTCCCGGAGAGGAGGCTGGGCCGGCGAGCGGCGCCGCGATGCAGTATGAGCGCTCCGCGTGCATACGGGCGAAGAAGAGCGCCCGGTCGGGGAACGGGTAGTGCGTGGCCACGACGACGCGCTCCGCGGTGATCCGCCCGCCCGTGGTCTCGACTCGGCAGGGCTCGCCGTCCCGCAGCGCGGTGGCGCGCGTGTGTTCGAAGATGCGTCCGCCGGCCCGCTCCAATGCGTCCGCCAGGGCGGCAATGAACCTGACCGGGTGGAACTCCGCCTGGTCGTCCAGCTTGACAGCGCCATAGGCAGGGAAGGGAAGCGAGATGTCCCGGACGGAGGACGCGGGGAGGCCCGCGGCCCTCGCCGCGTCCGCCTCATCCTCGACGTCGGGCAGATCCTCGGGCGACGCCGCGTAGGTGTAGTTGGCGCGGCGGCGGAAGTCGCAGTCGATTCCGAGCTCCTCCACCAGCCCGGCGATGCGGGCGAGCCCCTCCTGGTTGGCGGCTGCGTAAGCGTGGGCGTTGTCCTCGCCGACGCGGGAGGTGAGCTGCGCATAGACGAGCTGATGCAGCGAGCTGAGCTTCGCCGTCGTATGGCCGCTCACGCCGGTCCCCGCTCGGCCCTTGTCGATCACGGTCACCTCGAAGCCCTCGCGCCGCAGCAGCAGGCCGGCCACGAGCCCGGTGATCCCGGCGCCCACGACGAGGACCTCGGTGCCGATGTCCCGATCCAGAGCGGGATAGGAGGTATCGGGCGCCGTAGCCAGCCAGAGGGAGCTCGACGAGCGCACGGTCCTTGAGCGGGCGTCCTTCGAGTCCGGCGGCGGCATTTCGCATCTCTCGATACCCGTAAGCCGTCTGCCAAACCCCTGCCCTGCGCATCGCCGAGATCAGCGGCGCGGATCCGAACCGGCGAGCACTGGCGCGAATAGGTCGCCGCGGCGCCGCACGCGGCGGAGCACGTCGTCGGGGCCGAAGCGCAGGGCGCCCGGGTCGCCTGCCTCGACCGCCCCCTCGACCTCGGTCCAGTCGAGGGGGGTGGAGACCGCCGGTACGTCGGTCGCGCGCAGCGAGTACGGCGCCACGGTGGAGCGCCTCGGCTCGCTCTGCAGCCAGTCCACGAGGACCCTCCCACGGCGCTCCCGGGGATGCTGGTCGGCGGTCACGAGGTTGCCTCGCTCGGTCGCCAGCCGCGTGGCCAGGCCGCGAGCGAGCGTGCGCGTGCGCGCGCCCGGTTGTGGTTCCCCCAATGGGACGAGGACGTGAAGCCCGAGGCCACCGGAGGTCTTGACGCAAGCCGCCATGCCCTCTTGCTGGATCAGGGCTCGAATCAGCAGCGCCACGCGGCATGCTTCGAGGAGGCCGGCGCCCGGGCCTGGATCGAGATCGAGCGTCACCGCGGTCGGCTGGTCGGGCCGGTCGCCGCGGAACTGGTAGGTGTGCAGCTCGATCGTGCCGAGGTTCGCCACCCAGGCGAGCGACGGGGCGTCCTCCACCACGCAGTAGTTGCGGAACTGTCCTGTCCGGAGACGCAGCGACAGGGTCCGCAGCCACTCAGGGCGGCCGCGGCACTCCGTCTGGGCGAAGCCGGGGCCCTCCACCCCCTGGGGCCAGCGCCCCAGGGTCAAGGGCCTGCCGGCGAGGTGCGGCAGCAGCACCGGCGCGACGGAGAGGTAGTAGTCGATGAGGTCGCCCTTTGTGAATCCGGCGTGCGGTCAGAGGACCCGGTCGAGGCTCGTCAGGTGCAGCCGGCGGCCCTCGAGCTCGACTACTGAAGCAGCGCCACGGGCTCCGCGCCGGCGGGGGTTATCTGGTCCAGGTTGCACGATCGAGGGTCGCGGTCGGGGCGCCAGCGGCGGAAGCGCGCCGGGTGGCGGAAGCGGTGGTCGTCGAGCTGGTCGTAGGCCACCTCGCAGACCCGCTCGGGTGCCAGCGGCGACCAGTCCGGGCCGAAGTCCGGGGTCCACGCGCCCGCAGCGCCGGGCAGCCGCCCCATTGGCCCGCCCCCGACCAGGAAGCCCGCCTTCCAGGGATGGCGCTCGAGGGGCACGACGAGCGGGGCGAGCTCCTCGAACAGCTCGCGGCGGCGGGCCTCGGGGAACGAGCTCGCGACCCCGACGTGCTGCAGCTCGCCGGCGTCGTCGTAGAGGCCGAGCAGCAGGGAGGCGACCACGGGCTCTTCAGCGAAAATGCGGAACCCGGCGAGCACGCAGTCGGCGGTTCGCTCGGGCTTGACCTTGACCATGGCTCGGACTCCCGGCTGGTAGGGCTGGTCGAGCTGCTTCGCCATCACGCCGTCGATCCCGACGCCCTGGAAGCGATCGATCCAGTCGAGGGCCATGGCGGCGTCCTTGGTGGTGGGCGTGAGGTGCAGCGGCGGCGGAACATCCGCCAGAAGCACTTCGAGCAACGCGCGCCGTTCGACAAAGGGGCGGTGGGTCAGGTCGTCCGGCCCCAGGGCCGGGAGGTCGAAGGCGACGAACTCCGCAGGCGTCTCGTGACGAAGCCGTTCCACGCGCGAGACCGACGGATGTAGCCGAGCCATGAGCGCCGGGAAGTCGAAGCCGCGCTCTGTGACCGCCACGATCTCGCCGTCGACGACGAAGCGCTCCCTCGCGATCGCCGCCATCGCCTCGACGAGCTCCGGGAAGTAGCGCGCCAGCGGCCGCCCGTGCCGGCTTCGCAGATCGACCTGCCCGCGGTCACGGAAGGTGATGCAGCGGAAGCCGTCCCACTTCGGCTCGTACAGGAAGCCGTCGCGGGGCAGGTCGCGCACGAGCCGCCCGAGCATCGGCTCGAGGGGCGGCCCGACGGGTAGGTCCATCCGCGGGCGCGGTACCCGGCGGCCTACGTAGCGAAACAGCGGGCTGGCACCGCGGCCCTCCGGTGGCGTCAGGTCCCTGAGGCCGCCAGCGAGACGAACTCGCCCACGATGGCACCGTAGGCCACGTGCACGAGCATGGTCACCACTGGCGTCGAGGTGCCGTAGTTCAGTAGGAGGAAGCCGGGTGGCTCGAGGAGGGGGCTGGCCTCGGCTGCCGTTGTCGGCGTTCCCATGCGTGGGTGGATCACGGGCAGGAGGATGTTGACGAGCGCGGTGCCGGCAAACGTCGCGTGGGCTGCCCCGAACAGTGCTCCCAGCCACCAGCTAGCCTCGTCGATCGCTTGGAAGACGGCGTAGTAGACGAGTGCGAAGACCAGTCCGAACATGAAGTGCAGCATGTAGCCGGCCGCCTTGGCACGCACGCGGTCGCTGAAGAACGCCGTTCCGAGCAGGAAGGGGATGTCCATGCGGGTGAGGCGAAACTCGCTCGCTGCGCGCAGCCCGCTCGTAAGGACGATCGTGCCCACGAACCCGCCGGCGAGCGCACCCCAGACGCTCATCCCCGGGCGGCCTCCGAGAAAGCGACCGCGGCGTTGATCAGGGCCAGATGGACGAGGCCCTGCGGGTAGTTGCCCAGGTATGCGCCGCTGTCGGGATCGATCTCCTCGGCGTAGAGCCCCACGTCGTTCGCCAGCCCGAGGACCTCGTCCATGAGGTCCGCCGCCTCCTCGAGTCGCCCGCGGCGGGCGAGTGCCTCTACGAGCCAGAAGGAGCAGGCGGTAAAAGCGCCCTCCCGGCCGCTGAGCCCGTCCTCGCCGCGGTACCGGAACAGCAGCGGACCCGCGCCGAGCTCGGCTCGGATGGCATCGATTGTGCGGTCGAGGCGGCGCTCGTCGGGTGGGCGATAGCCCATCAGCGCGGTGAACAGGAGGGCGGCGTCCAGCTCGTCGGCGTCCGCATGGCGGATGTAGCTGCGGCGCTCTTCCGACCAGCAGCGGCTCTCGATGAAATCGGCTACCTCCTGGGCGGCCAGGCGCCAGCGCGCGGCGCTCCGTCCGGGGATCTGCCCCTCCTCGGCAAGCGCCGCGGCGCAATCGAGCGCGACCCAGCACATCACCTTCGACTGCGTGAAGTGGCGCGGCTCGCTGCGCACCTCCCAGATGCCGGCGTCGGGTTGCCGCCAGAGCTCGCAGACCGCGTCCGCGACCTGGGCCAGCCGCCGGCCGGTATCGCGATCGATAGCGCCCGCCGTCAGGGCGAAGCGGTGGGCGGTCTGCAGGAGCTCGCCGTACACGTCCAGCTGGCGCTGTTGCCCCGCCTCATTCCCGACGCGAACCGGCCGTGAGCCCGCGTAGCCGGCAAGCGGTAGCTCGCGCTCGGGAGTGCGGGCCCGCCCGTCGAGCCCATAGAGGACGCGTACCCGAGGATGGGTGAGCTGCGATGCGTGCAACAGCCACCAGAAGTAGGCGTGTGCTTCGCTCGGACAGCCAAGCCCGAGGAAAGCATCGAGCGTGAATGCCGCGTCGCGGATCCACGAGTAGCGGTAGTCCCAGTTGCGCTCGCCCCCGATCTCCTCGGGCAGCGACGTCGTGGCGGCGGCCGCAATCGAGCCTGACGGCGCGTAGACGAGCAGCTTCAGGACGAGGGCGCTGCGGAGCACCGCCTCGCGCCATGGGCCCTCGTAGGAGCGAGCGCCCGCCCACCCCTCCCAGAAGGAGACCGTATCTTCGAGGCGCGTCTCGGCCTCTCCACGGCCTGGTAGCACCAGGGGCTCCGCGTGAGCAGCAGCGAGCGCGATCAGCGCTCGCGAGCCTGGCGCGGTGGTGAAGCGGCCGACAATGGCACGGTCGTCGACCTGCGCATCTCCAGCGTCCCAGCTGGAGACGGCGAGCGCATCGGCCGCGGCGCTCGCCACCGGGATGCCGGCCCGCCGGCCGAACCGGGCTCGCCGCCCGCCGTAACGAAAGCGGGGCACGACCCGCCAACGCATTGGGACAGCCCCGGCGAGCCCCTCGACCCGCCGCACGAGCTCGCGCTGCGGCGCCAGGCCGCTGCGGGGCAGCGTCATGGCGTCGAGCACGCGAACCGTGCCCTGCCCTGTCGCGAAGGTGGTCTGCAGGACATTCGTCTCGGGCAGGTAGCGACGCTCGGCGACGCACCGGGCTTCCGGGGCGAGCTCGAAGCAGCCGCCCCTCTCGGCGTCGAGAAGCCCGGCGAACACGCTCGGCGAATCGAGGTCCGGCAGGCAAAGCCAATCGACCCGCCCGTCGCGGCGAACGAGCGCGGCTGTTCGCCCGTCGCCGATCACCGCGTAGTCGCGGATCGGTGCATACCGGTCAGCAGGCATCGCCCTTCCACCCGCTTCCAGGGCACGAGCGAGCTCGCGGCGGCGCGCCGCGCCGCCCGCCTTCACGACGGAGGCTGAACATGCCGCCGCCGATCATTGCGAACGCGAGATAGTCGGCGCGGCAATTGCTTTCTGGGCGCCCGCCGTTTCCAGCGGGTCGCGGTGTAGCAGGGGCCCGAGATGTCCCTGCGAGCACGGCGGGCCGCTACGCTCCGGGGCGCCAGTGGCCCCGGACCGGATGCTCGATCCGAGCACCTTGGGCGATCACATCGATCGCCTGTACCGCGCTGCCTGGGCGCTGTCCGGTTCGCGTGCCGAAGCCGAGGACCTCGTGCAGGAGACCTTCGCCCGTGTGCTCGCCAAGCCGCGCCGGGTCCGCAACGAGGATGACATCGGCTACCTGCTGCAAGCCCTGCGGAACACCTTCATCAGCTCCCGCCGCGCGGCGGCCCGGCGGCTCGCGCCCCAGGCGCTGGATGACGGCATCGAGCCGGTCGACCAGCGGGCGGCCAGCAGGCCCGAGCAGGTCGTCGAGGCGCGCGAGGTGTTCGCGGTGATCGCCGGCCTCTCCGAGCCGTTCCGCGACGCTCTCGTCGCGGTCGACGTGGCCGGCCTCAGCTACGGGGAGGCCGCGGAGCTCCTCGGCACCAAGGAGGCGACAATAACCTCGAGGCTGTTCCGGGCGCGGGCGCAGGTCGCCCGCGGGATGGAATCGGCGCCGGAGGGCGTCGAAACGGGTAGAGGCTGATCGAATGCGGGACGAGCACGACAGGGCGCCGACCGAAGAGGAGCTGGCCCTCGCGCGCGAGGGGAAGGCGCTGATCTCGGCCGCCATGGTCGACGTTCGCGCCCCGCAGTCGCTGCGCGAAGCGATCGAGCGCGACCGCGAACGTGCCGCGGCTCGGGCCCGGGCGCCCTTCTGGCGCCGCCACCGTCTGGGTCTGGCCTCGGCGGGCGTCGCAGCCGCGGCGCTGGCGGCCGTCGCGATAGCGCTCGAAACGGGGGGCAATTCAACGGAGCCCTCGCTGACCAGGGTCTACTCGGCTGCGCGGCTCGACCCGACCAAGGCCGCTCCGGGGCCGGCCGGCGGTGCGCCGCCCGTGCTCGACGCCAGGGTCGGGAGCCTGGTGTTCCCGGACTGGCGAGAGAGTCTCGGCTGGAAGGCCGTCGGCCGTCGCGACGACACGCTCTCGGGGCGCCACGTGACGACGGTCTTCTATCGCAACCTCAAGGGGGCGCGGCTTGGCTACGCGGTCGTCTCCGGCGACGCCCTGGGCGGCAATCCGCCCGGCCGCCAGGTCACTCGCAAGGGCAAGACCTATCACGTCGCGCGGGTCGGCGAGCGCACAATCGTTACGTGGAAACAGCAAGGCCATACATGCGTGATCGCGGCCCCGTCGCGGGTTCCGCGGGCGCGATTGGTTGACCTGGCCGCCTCGCGGAACATCTAGCTCTGGTGCCGGTCGACTGCGATCCTGAGTAGGCGCGCGGACGTTCCGGCCAGCCGGCGGGGTGTCCCACATCAGGCGGTTCCGGTGGGGCTCAGTTTCGGCTGCGTCGGACGCTAGGTCCGACCTACGATGTCACTTTGCCGGGCCACTGGCCCGGCAAAGTGACGCGCCACCCGGGGAGGACGGGCCCCGGCTCTGTGAGCCGGGGCCCGCGACACGCGAGTTTGGGGGCAGCTGGATGCTGCCCCCAAACTGCAAACCGGTCTAGGCGGGGACGCCGTTCACCAGCACCTGCAGCACTCCGGCGACACCGTTCACGAGCACGTTGTCGGTGCCCTCGAGGGTGTTGACGGAGAGCCGGTCGGTCGGGTCTGCGTGCCTGACCGACACGGCCGTGGCCAGGCCGGTCACATCCGCTCCCGACCCGGTGCCGTTGATGCGGATCCGGTCATCACCGTTCGTCCCGCCCGCGACCACGTTGTCGACGGCGCCGTCGCCGGCGCTGCCGCCGAGTGTCCCGGCGAGGTCGAGGTTGGTCCGCCTCACGTCGGTGCCCGTGAGGTCGTTGACGGTGACGTTGTCGGTCCCGCCGAGGGCGTTGAAGTCGACGGTCTCGACGCCCCTGGTGTCCATCGTGACGTTGCCGGGGTTGCGGAAGAACGTGAGCCGCCTCCCGTTCGCCGTCATCGTGACGGTCTCGTTCGCCGCGGCTCCGTTGAACAGCATCGTGTCGCGGCCGCGCTGGCCCTCGATCACGTCGCTGCCGTCGCCCGGATCCCAGCGGAAGCTGTCGTTCCCGCGGCCGAGATAGGCGGTGTCGTTGCCCTTGCCGCCGAGGACGGTGTCCTTGCCCCTGCCGCCCCTGAACGTCTCGGCTCCGAGCCCGCCGTTGAGCGAGTCGTTACCGCGCCCACCGGCGATCGTCGTCGGGATCGAGTCAGTGAACGCGCCGTTCGCGTCGTCGATGCGAACGGAGTCCTTGCCGCCGCCCATCCTGATCTTGATCGCGGACAGCTCGCTGCGCGCGAACGAGAAGTCGGGCGAGGCGTCGTCGCCCACGTCTACCTGGACCGTGTTCGAGTCGCCGGCCTTCAGGCGAAGCGCGACGGTATTGGCCCGCTTGTTGCCCTTGACCTCGAGCGTGCCGTGCCTGAGCTCGGCCCGCACACCGTGGCCCTTGGGCTTCTTCGCGCTCGCAGCAACTGGGGCGACGAGCGCCGCGAGAGCGAGGACCACGACGACTGCAAAGAATTTGAATGGCCTGTTCATCTGAGGAGTACCTCCGGATTCGGGGGGTGTCGACTGCTGAAGTGCGATCGCGTGCTTCTACGGGCTAAGACGCCCGCGAACCCCCGTCCTTCCTGGTGACCAGAAAGAAGCTCTGTGCGATCCGTCACGGAGGCCGCGACCACGAGACGCGCTCGCCGTCGAGCTGGCCGGTACTCCTCTTGCTGGTCAGCCACGATCGGCTGGCGGCGGCGGCATGACTTCATCGGTGGTCGGCGTCATGAGGCCGGCCTCATAAGCCGGCCACCAGCTCGCCGGTTACCCGGGTTGGCCAATGCGGCGGAAGGCGCCCTGCCGCCAGAGCAGCGCGATCACGGCGACGTCCAGGAGCCCGATCGCCGTGATCTCGCTTGACTCCCGGCCGAACCGGACTCAGCGTCAGGGCGGGAGGCTGATGAGCGCCTGCCCGCTGGCCGGGTCGAAGGGCACGGACTCGTGGTCGTGGGTGATGAGCCAGCGGCCGCCGGTGCGGCGGCAGCAGAGCGTGGCGCGGACCCACATGTCGACCTCGCCACCGTTGGTCAGCGCGCCGCTCACGTGGTACAGGAACGAGCAGAAGCCGAGCTCACCATCGGAGGTCACGTGCAGCTCCCGGACCTCGTAGCCGATGTCGCTCGCGTAGGCGTCGAACCAGGCCTGCGTTTGATCGGCGACCGCGGCGCTGCCGCGCGAGTGCAGGGGCGGCACCACGTTGAACGAGATGATGTCGGGGTGCTGTCGCTCGGCGAGCGGGGCCGGGTCCTTGGCCCGGACGGCCGCGACCCGCTCCGCCACGAGCTCACGAAGGTCCTGCTCAGCACGGTTGTCCATTTCGCCCTCCTCGTGGACGCTTCGGCGACGCGGACGAACTTCCGATCCCGTTCCATTCGGTGTCCCACCCGAAATAGACCCACCCGGGAGGGGCACGCCGGTTGCCGAGCGTGCTCGTCGCGGCACGGGCCGCACATGAAGGACGGTCAGCCCGGGACTGGCTGCCTGTTGAACCACCCGTTGGAACCGAGGTTCTCGCCCGCGCCCATTTTGGGTGCATAGTGGCGGAAGAAGACCTGGGCCACGAGCTCGCGTCTAGTGCGCGCCCGGGCGATCTCTCTCGTCGAGTGAGCTCGTAGCACGAGCTGGGTGACGCTTCGCTCGCTCTCGCTGAGTCCGTAGGCGTCTGCGTTGGCGCGATCTCCGGGGGCCGACCCGGCTCGAGTATCACGGCCGCGCGGTCGTCCTCGAGGTCGTGCCGTGGAAGACGATCCAGGGCCCGTCGGAGGAGCGTACGCGAGCGCGCGTGAGCTCCCCGGCGGGTGTAGCTTCCGCGGACTCGCCCGCGATCGAGCGCGCCCGCCCTACGAGCGCGTACACCACGTTCGGCAACTCGCCGCCGTGATGGGGGCCGCCGGGCACGAGCCCCGCGGCGAGCACCTCGGGCTATTGCCGCAGGCGCTCGTCAAGCCGGCGACGCTCGCGCCCACGATCACCGCGTGGGCGGCCTCGCGCTAGGAGGCCCCATTCCGAGTTCGGCTCGGGAGGCGGCAGCCCGAGGCCGCCGCCGCCGTTCGGACGGTCGACAGCCCGCTGATTCGGAATCAAGCATCTAGGAGCCGCCTGAAGGCCAGCTCCAGCACCTCCGCGCGGCTGCGCGCGCCGTGATCGGCGGCGATGAAGTGGTTGCCGATCCACAGCGAGAAGGCGAGCATGCACCGGCCCTCGACGTCATCCTCGTCGGGGCAGAAGGCGCCGAACAGCGAGCGCATGTAATCCATTCGCCGGTTGTCGACGCGCCTGAGGCGGTCGGCGACCGTCTGCTCGCGCCGGGCCCAGTCGCGGATGGCGAGGTCGATCCTCAAAGGGTCGATCCTCAGCACCTCGTCGCTGGAGGAGGCGATCGCGGACAGCCGCCGCAGCTTCGCCCTGGCGTCGCCGCCCTGCCCCTCGACGCGCTCGATCACCTCATCGACGCTCACCCGCTCCCAGGTGTCGAGCATCTCCTCCAGCAGCGCGCGCCGGCCGTCGAAGTGCCAGTAGAAGCCGCCCTTGGTGACGCCGAGCGCCCGCGCCAGCGGCTCGATCCGGACGGCCTCGGGGCCGCCGACGGCAAGGGACCGCAGACCCTCATCGATCCAGCTGCTGCGAGGCGTGCGAGTGAGGGCCATCGTCTGTATCTATCGCGTTCCGCGCGCCTTTGCACAGGGACTGCATCTATACGCTATCGTATCTATACGGGCCCGTATGGAACGTTGTGAACGCATCTTCCCACCTGTGTGTTCCAAATCCCGGCTCGGGGCGTGGTGCCCGGGGACCTAAAGGGGCGCCGGGGCCGACCATGAACCGGAACACCGCCATCGGACTTCCCCGGCGCGCTCCATCTACGCCGGACAGGGTGCGGCAGGTCGCAATGCCGCGGGCCGCGCGTGCGCTCAGCACGCTCTCCCGCGTCGACTACGAGGACGCCTTCGTCGTCGAAGTCGGCCCGGCTCGGGAGCGGACGGGCGAGCAATGGGCCCGAGCAATCTTGGAAGACGCTCCGGCCAGCATGCGACGCGCCCTGCGGTCGGGGTGGCTTGCGCTCGGCCTGCGGCTCGGTTCAACTCGGTCTGACCGATCCGTGCTCGGCTGGCAGGTGCGGCGCAGCACCCCGGACTTCGCGCTGCTTGCTGCCAGCTCCCGCTTCGGGCTGGAGGGCGAAGTGCTCGTCAAACACCAGCAGCACACGCTGCTCGTCGCCACCTTCGTGCAGCTGGAGAACCCGATCGCGCGCACAGTCTGGGCCGGAGTCGCGCCCGGGCATCGACAGGTCGTGCGGAACCTCCTCGAGCAGGCCGCCGCAGGATCCGTGAGAAGGAGCGAGATGGATGAACGTTGAACTGGCGATCGCCGGGCTGGGCTGGTTCGTCCTGGCGTTCGGTCACACGACGATCGGTCTGCGCTGGGTCCTCCCCAATCTCACGAAGGAGCTGCTGCCGAGCACACCGTTTGGTCCGTCCTCGATGACTCTCAGCATGCTGCGCTTTACGTGGCACATAGCCAGCATCGTCCTCGTGGCCTTCGGCATCCTCTTGATGACACTCGCATGGGCCCCGGGTGCCGATCCGAAGACCCTGCTGCTGCGTTGGCTTGCCGCGGTCTTGCTTGCCGCTCCCGCGCTGGCCTGCTGGCAGGCTCGCCGCCGCCCGCGCAGCCTCCTGCGTCTGCCGGTGCCGTTGGTCCTCGTGGTTATCGCGGTGATGTGCTGGACAGCATCCACGTGAGCCTTGACCGGTTCGTCATCCCGGCCTTAGGACGAAGGCGAAAGTTCCACGAATGAGGCTCCCGAACAGCGCGCACATCTCCCGGTCCTGGCGGATCCACGAGATCGCCCCAGACTTCCGACTAGAGGACGTGTGGGAGCTGCCGGGACAGGGCGGCCCGGACGACTTTCCCCGGTTGGTGCGGCTGATCGCCTCGATCGACCCGTCGCGAGGCTCCTCCCGCGCCGCCCGCACGCTCTGGGCGATCCGGTGGAAGGTTGGGGAGCTGCTCGGCTGGGACGGCCCGGACGCCGGCCTCGGCTCCAGGGTGCCGAGGCTTCGCGACCGGTTACCGGCGGACATGCGCGACGCCCCATCCGGCCCCGAGTTCGACGCCCTCCCCTTCACCTCGCTCTACCTGCTCAAGGACGAGTTTGCGGCGGAGACCGCCAACCGGACCATGCACGGGGTCATGCACATCGGCCAGGTCCCGGACCAGACCGGCGGCTACCGTGCCCAGATGGCCGTCTTGGTGAAGCCAAACGGTGTGTTCGGGACCGCCTACATGACCGCGATCAGGCCGTTCCGGCACCTGATCGTGTATCCCGCATTGATGCGAGAGGGGCGGGAGCTGTGGGAGCGCGTCGGCGAGCCGACACCGGCGGACGCCTAGCAGGTGCTCTGAACGGCGCCGACCATGAACCGGGACACCGCCATCGACCTTCTCGACCGATTGCACAAGGCGCAGAACGAGTTCTACGCCGGGCGCTCCGGCGCTGCCCTTGAGGAGCTCCTCGCTCCTAACATCACCTGGATCGTCCCCGGCGACAATCGCATCGCCGGGACGTACTGTGGTCTCGAAGAGGTGTTCGGTTACTTCCGACGACGACGAGACCTCGCCGCTCACACGTTTCAGATGAAACGACGAGACGTTTTTCGTCGGCGACGGGGATCGATTCGCCGCGTTCACCGACGGGTTCGCCACGATCCGCGATGTCGACCATCGCTGGTCCACCGTGGGCTTGTACGAGGTCATCGACCGGCAGATCGCAGCCTGTTGGCTGCTTCCGCTTGACCAACCCGCGTTTGACGCCATCTGGTCCGCCTGAGCCAGGTCTGCACGGCGGACGCCGCTGGCCGGTCCTTTACGACGCGGTCTGCGGCTTCTGCAAGTCGCTGCTGTCCGGCCTGCTGCGGTGGGACCGCGCGGCGCGCTTGCACCCGATCGCGCTGCAGCGATCCAAGGCCGACGGCGTGCCCCGAGAGCTCACCGCCTGCCAGTCCGAACGGCAGCTCATCGCCACCACCCACTACCTCCTCAAACTCTGGCGCGCGCCGGCCACCAAAGCGCCAGCAAGGCCGGCCCGCGGCCGGCGGCGGCCTGACCGGCCGCGAGCGCTCACCGGCTGCCGCTCCCCGACCGACCTCACCGAGGAACAGGCACGGCACCGACGCAAGGGAACAGCCCGGCTCAGAGGCTTTGCGCGACAGCCTCATTTGCGGGGGCTTCGGACAGAAGCGGGGGCCGATATGTCCCTTCGGGCGACGCTGGGATACGTCAGGAATATCGGCTGGGCGCCTGGGGAAGCTAATCGGCTGGGCGCCCGAGGAAGCTAGCTCCCTCCAGCTTCTCGGGCCAAACTGGTCGGAACCGCCGCCGCTGCAACCCGCCTCACCTGATCGGCGGCGGAACACCCTCTGCCGTGGCCGCGAGGGCGGGGTCCCACTCGCACACCGCGCAGGCGTGGCGGAAAGCGGAGCGCGCGAATTCCACCGCGACGGCGTGCGGATCGGGGCTCTCCCGGATTTCGTCCCAGTCGAGCACGTACTCGCCGAGCTTTGCGTCCCAGCGGCCCGCGGCGGGGCTCAGGTCGGCGTCCGCAAAGCCGTCGGGCGCCGGATAGGCGAAGGCGAAAAACGCGGCTCGCTCATGGTTCGGATCCCCTGGCCACCAGCCGATCGCGACCTGCTGGGCATCCCCTCCGTTGCGCATGATGAAGTCGTCAGAGGGCGGATCGGCCGGCAGTCCCGAGAAGAAGTTGACCGCGAGGTCGAAGGTGCCCCACCAGGCGTTGACCGGCGTCGAGCGTCCGCGAAACGGCGCACGGAAGTCCGCCAGGACGAGCGCCGCCTGGGTGGCGGCCTCAAAGTAGGTCGCCACCTGGTCGGCGTCATATGTCGCGTGCTGGTCGTCCTCGTCCAGTGGCGCCTTCCACGGCACCTCCTGGGGTGCGGGGTTGATCTCGAGCGCGCCGCCGAGCCGCCCGACGGCCTCGAGCACCTCGCGCGTCACCTCGGCGACCGGACGGTTAGGCGTCAGGGCAATCCGTGTCTCGCGCCCGTCGCTGTGCTCGACCGAGGCCTCGTGCGTGCGCAGATCAAGGGCCGCGACGATCGCGCCGGACCCGTCCGGGGCCCGCAGCGCAAGCGTCTCCCAGCCGCGCGGGTCAGCCGCAGGGCGGCGTGCTGGAGCTGTGGCTCGGGCGGGGCAAGCTGGACCGCGAGCTTTCCGAGCACCTGGGTGTGCGCGTGGAGCGTGTCGCAGGTCGCGCTCCAGGAGTCGTATGCCAGCGGTGGCCACCCAGTGGACATACTCGAAC
>Ga0126313_10000199_pt1 | contig 26541 bp, 20 predicted proteins | sample Plot105A_FD_89954 | JGI IMG/M metagenome (GOLD analysis project Ga0126313, IMG submission 89954) | Serpentine soil microbial communities from UC McLaughlin Reserve, CA, USA - Plot105A | ecosystem: Environmental > Terrestrial > Soil > Grasslands | place: USA: UC McLaughlin Reserve, Lake County...
CGGTGCTTGAGGAAGCGTTCGACGTGACCCTTCTTGGTCTCGTAGTCGTGGGTCGCGATCTTCGGCCGCAGCTTGATTTCGCGGATGTTGACCTGCTGCTGGTGCTTGCGCGCCTGCTTCTGCTTCTGCTCCTGCTCGTACTTGTACTTCGAGTAGTCGAGCAGGCGGGTGACCGGCGGCTTCGAACCGGGGGCGACCTCGACCAGGTCCAGGTCGGCCTCCTGGGCGCGTTTCAGCGCGTCGTTGATCTCGACGATGCCGAGCTGCTCGCCGTCGGCGCCGATCAGGCGCACCTGCGGCACGCGGATGCGCTCGTTGATCCGAGTCGTGTCGCGCTCTGGCGGGCGCCGATCGAACCTACGCGGGACCGGCACTATCGAAGGCGGGACTTCAAGAGGACGAGACGGTGGACAGGCACGGGTCGCTCAGGAGCGGCGGTGGTTTTGCGTGCCGGCGATCAAGTTTGCGCAGTATAGAGGCTCAACGCTCAGCGGTCTCGGTTGCCACGCGTGCGGCGAAGTCAGCCAGCTTCATCTCGCCGAGATCTCCGGCCGTGTGGGAGCGCACGGAGACGGCCTCGTTCTCCTCCTCGCGGTCGCCGACCACCAGCATGTAGGGATAGCGGCCGATCGTCGCGGCGTCCCGGATCTTCTTGCCGACCGACTCGGAGCGGTCGTCGACGGCGACCCGGACGCCGAGTTCGCGCAGCTGCTCGAAGGCGCGGCGGGCGTAGTCGTTGTGGCGGTCGGAGATCGGCAGGACGATCGCCTGCACCGGCGCCAACCAGGTCGGGAAGCGGCCCGCGTAGTGCTCGATCAGGATCCCGGCGAAGCGCTCCATCGAGCCCAGCAGCGCCCGGTGGATCATCACCGGCCGGTGGGCGGAGTCGTCGGCACCGGTGTAGTAGAGCTCGAAGCGCTCGGGCATCTGGAAGTCCAGCTGGCAGGTGCCGCACTGCCAGGAGCGGCCCAGCGCGTCGGTGATGTGGAAGTCGATCTTCGGCCCGTAGAAGGCGCCGTCGCCGGGGTTCAGCGTGTACTCGCGCCCCTCGCTGTCGAGCGCCTCGGCCAGCGCCGCCTCGGCTTTGCGCCACTGCTCCTCGGAGCCCATCGACTTCTCCGGCCGGGTCGAGAGCTCGACGTGGACGTCGGTGAAGCCGAAGCGGCCGTAGAGCTCGTCGATCGCCTCGCAGATCGAGGCGACCTCGTCGCCGATCTGCTCCTCGGTGCAGTAGACGTGGGCGTCGTCCTGGGTGAAGGCGCGGACCCGCAGCAGACCGTGGAGGACGCCCTCGCGCTCGTTGCGGGAGACGCGGCCGAACTCGGCCAGCCGCAGCGGCAGCTCGCGGTAGGAGTGACGGTCGGCGGAGTAGACCAGGCAGGCGCCGGGACAGTTCATCGGCCGCAGCGCGTAGCGACGGTCGTCGTCCTCCATGAAGTACATGTCGTCCTTGTAGTTGTCCCAGTGCCCGGAGCGGTGCCAGAGCGCCTCGTCCATCACCTGCGGCGTGGCGATCTCCTGGTAGCCGCGCTTGCGCAGCTGGTCGCGGACCTCCGCCTCGATAGTCCGCAGCAGCGTCGTCCCGTTCGGCAGCCAGAACGGCATCCCCGGCGCCTCCTTGCGGAGCATGAAGAGGCCGAGCTGGGGACCGAGGCGGCGGTGGTCGCGTTCCTTCGCCTGCTCGAGCCGCTCGAGGTGGGCCTCCAGGTCCTTCTTCGAGAAGAAGGCGGTGCCGTAGATCCGGGTCAGGCTCTCGCGGGTCTCGTCGCCGCGCCAGTAGGCACCGGCGACCGAGCTGAGCTTGATCGCCTTGATGCGGCCGGTGGAGGGACCGTGCGGGCCGCGGCAGAGGTCCTCGAAGGGCCCGTTGCGGTAGAGCGAGACCGTCTCCACACCCTCGTCGCGGACGAGGTCTTCGATCAGCTCGACCTTGAACCCCTGGTCCTGGCCGCGGAACAGCTCGATCGCCTCAGCGGCGGGGACGTCGCGACGGGAGAACTCCTCGTCGGCGCCGATGTGGTCGAGCATCGCCCGCTCGATCTTCGGCAGGTCCTCTTCGGTGATCCTTGTACCGGGCGGGAACTCGAAGTCGTAGTAGAAGCCGGAATCGATCGGCGGGCCGATCGTCACCTTGGTCCCGGGATAGAGGTCCACCACCGCCTCGGCCATCACGTGGGCGGCGTCGTGGCGGATCAGCTCCAGTGCATCCGGGTCCCGGTCGGTGAGGATCGCCACTTCGCCGCCCTCGGCGGGCAGCGGCGCGGTCAGGTCGCGCAGCTCGCCGTCGACCTTGATCGCCAGCGCCGCCTTGGCGAGTCCGGGCCCGATCGCAGCGGCCGCGTCGGCGCCGGTCGCCCCCGCCGGCAGCTCCAGCGGCTTGCCGTCGGGCAGGGTGACGATGGTCTTCTCGGTCGCGGCCTCCATGCGGGGCAATGGTACGTGGGCGCGAACCATTAGGCGGGCGCCCATCGATGCGGCTATCGGGCGGGCCCTTGCCGCGCCTGCCGTTCGGCGACCAGCGGGCAGGGGCTCTGGCTAGGACTTGGCGTTACCTGCATCAGGTTCCAATCACTTTTCGTTTCCTGGATCACGAATCGGACGCCGCGAGGAATGCCCTTGCCATCGTCAACAGCCTGGATGCAGACGCGGCCGCCGCGCAGTTCCCAGGCGAGGAAGGGTTCGCCGTGTTCCTCCTCGAGCAGCTGCGACGAGGCGATGACCAGCGTCGGTCCGTCCCCGACCTGCTCGCGGAACTCGCTCAGCTTCGAGGAGTAGGAGGTTGGGCCGACGGGCGCGTTGGCGAGAGCGAGGAGCGAGCAGACGCTCGCAGCGCCGACGAATAACGCCGATGCCGATCCGAGCCATAGCGGTGCGCCTTTTGTCCGCATACCGGACATAAAGCGCACCACTGATGCCTGGGAAAGCGGCAGGAGGATCGCGAGCGCGACGAGCGGAGCCGCGATCTCGATCGCCTTGGCTGCCGTGTAGGGGGTGCCGGCAAGACGGGCGGCGGCGTACGCGAGGGCCGCGGCGCCGAGGCCGGCGAGGATCGCGGTCTCACGGCGGCGCCAGAGCTGGATCACGCCGTAGACGAGGAGACCGAGGGCGAAGGCGATCCCGAGGTAGTAGCCAAGGGCCGGCACGGCGCCGTCTCCGGGTGCCAGGCGGTAGTCGCCGGAGGGCCAGATGCCGAGCGCCTCGAAGGGCGAGATCTGGCCGAAGAGGTTGCCCAGGCCTGGGCCGTTGGGGTCGAAGGTCTCGAAGCTGTGGAAGTCGAGCATTCGGCCTAGCTCGGGGACGGTCAGCACTGCGAAAACAGCGAATGCGAGACCAAGCGCTCGAGCCGCGGGTCCTGTCTCCGATCGGGGGCTCTGCCTACCGGCAGAGTCCTCCCGATCGTCGCCACCCGCGGCCCAAAGACCTTTGCCTAGAAACCACAGGATGAGGGCGGGAGCCAGCCAGATCAGGGATGGGAAGCTGTAGGTGTAGATGCTGCCGACTGCGATTAACGATGCAGGGACGAAGCGCAATGGCAGCGCTGCGCAGTCGCGGTCTGACTCTCTTAGGGCCAGGACGAAGGCCAGCAGGAAGAGCGCCTGCATCGTCTCCTTGAAGGCTCCTTGGGCGAGGTAGGAGGCGGCTACGTAAGTGAGGCCGACGAGTAGGGCACCGGCCGTGCGCGGCAGGGCCGAAAGCTCGCGGAAGGCGGCGAGGGCCGTCAGGGAGGCGAGGATCGCTGCTGCCACCGTCAGGCCGCTGAAGCCTTGGACCAGGCCGACTCCCAGGCCCTTGTTGAGGGCCACGACGATGGAGTGCGGGCCTAAGGGGTACCCCTGGTTCAGCAGCTGTGAGGAGTGGCCTTCGGCTAGTCGGTCCGCGGCCAGCAGGTGCTGGGACATGTCGGGGTTGAAGCTGGTGCCGAGGATTCCGAAGTGGCCTTCGACGATGAAGGGGAGCGAGGCCGCGAGCAGGGCTCCCAGGGCGACCGGCCAGCCGGCGCGCAGCGCCTCTCCCCCGTCCTCGATCCGCCCTCGCAGGTAGCCGACCGCCGCGACCGTCAGCACCGCGACGACAATCGCTGAGACCACTCCGTCACCCGGCAGCCGCACCGTCGCCCAGCAGATCGCGCAGAGCAGCGCCAGCCCGACGGCCGGGGATAGCCAACTCCAGCCGCGCCCGCCGCAGAGCCGCACCGCCGCCAGCCCGATCGCCAGCGACGAGACGCAGATCGCCGCCACCGCTGCATAGGTCCCGATCACGAGACCGCGAGCCTAGACTGAGCGGGTGGCCTTCGTACCTCCCGCCCGCCATCTGCTGCGCGCCAAGGACCTCGCCGACACCCACTACACCGAGCCGCTCGCGGTCGACGACCTGGCCCGCGCGGCCGGTCTCTCCAAGGCACACTTCAGCCGCGAGTTCCGTCGCACCTTCGGCGAGTCCCCCTACGTCTACCTGATGACCAGGCGCCTCGAGCGCGCCGCTGCGCTGCTGCGCACCACCGACCACTCGGTCGCCGAGATCTGCCTCGAGGTCGGGCTCCAGGGCGTCGGATCCTTCACCACCAGCTTCAAGCGGATGTTCGAAATGACGCCGACGGAGTACCGGGCCGCCTACCCCCCGGCCTCCCACCAGGCCCGGGTCCCGGCCTGCATCGTCCGCGCCTACGCCCGCCCCCAACACCGCACGTTTCGAGAAGACAGCCCGGCCGGCCGGACCTAGCATCGCCCGAGCCAATTCCGAACCAGGAGGACAAGATGAAGATCGCAAACGCACAGCTCTGGGTCCACGACCAGGACGAGGCCCTCGCCTTCTACACCGAGAAGCTTGGGATGGAGGTCCGCTCCGACGTCACGCTCCCCGAGATGGGCGACTTCCGCTGGCTCACCGTCAGCCCCGCCAACCAGGAGGACGTGGCGATCGTCCTGATGGCGATCCCCGGCCCGCCGATGATGGACGAGGACACCACCCAGGCCGTCGAGGGCCTGATGGCGAAGGGCTTCGCCGGCACCGTCTTCCTCACCACCGACGACTGCCACTCCGACTACGAGCAGCTGCGGGATCGCGGGGTCGAGTTCACCGAAACGCCGGAGGAGCGCCCCTACGGGATCGACTGCGGCTTCCGCGACCCCTCGGGAAACAGCATCCGCCTGACCGAGGTGAAGCTGCCGGCGACCGCCTAGCTCACTTGAAGCGGAAGCTGGTCAGGTCCTGGTTGAAGGTCGGGTTGTAGATGACCTGATCGAGGTCGATCGCCGAGGAGACGAAGGTGCCGAGGGTGCCGGTTCCATAGGGCACCCACGGCGCCTGCTCCATGAATTGCCGGTCGAGGTCGGCATATTCGGCTTCGACCGGGGGGCTGAGTGGCTTTTCCGCGAGCTCTTCGATCTTCGCGCTCAGCTTCGGGTCGGCGAAGCGAGCCAGGTTCGTCGTGTTGGTCGGGAAGATGCTCGCTTCGGAAAGCAGCGGCTGGAAGAAGTCATTGGGGTGCGGGTAGTCCTGGAACCAGCTGGCCCAGCCGATGTCCAGGTTCTGGGTCGACTGGTTGCCGATGATCGTGAAGTAGTTGTCGGCGTTCAGCACCTGCAGCTTCGCCTCGAAGCCGATGTCTTTCAGCACCTCCGCCAGGTAGGCGCCGGCTTCTTCCTGGGAGCGTTCGCTGTCGGTCCAGACCGTGATCTGGCGGTCGGCGGGGTCGGCTTCATCGACCATCGTCCGGGCTTTTTCGCGGTCGTAGGGGTAGAGCTCGAAGCGCTTGTAACCCGGCATCCCCGGCGGCAGGATCTGCTGGGTGGGGACGATCTGGCCGGCGTAGATCCGTTCCAGCGCTTCCGGGTCGACGGCGTAGTTGACGGCCTGCCGGACGCGGACGTCGTCGAACGGCGGCTCGGTCGTGTTCATCCAGAAGAAGTAGGTGCTCTCGGTCGCCTCGGTGCGGAACTGGGTGCCTTCGTAGGTGTCCTTGACTTCGGCGTAGCGGTCGGCCGGCGGCGGGTTCTCCATCCAGTCGTAGCGCCCGGCTTCGACGTCCTCCACCTGCGACTGCGGGTTGCGGAGGACCGTGACCTCGATCTTGTCGACGTAGCCGCTGGGCAGTTGCGGCATTGCTTTCTCGTTGGCCTTCGCCCAGTAGGGGTTGCGGTCGTAGGACCAGCCGCGCCCCGGCTTGGAGGAGACGATCTCGTAGGGGCCGGTGGCGGGCGGCGGGTCCGCCGAGAGGTCTTCGTCCGGAGTCCCGGCGGGCAGCGGCGCGGTGAACGGCAGCGCCAGCTCCTGCAGGAAGGTGCCGCGAGGGCGGACGAGCTCGATCGTGATCTCGCCGCTCTCGTCGTCGGTGGTGATCCCGCTGATGCCGCCCTGTTTGCTCTTGGCGAACTCGGCGGCGCCGACGATGTCGGTGTAGAAGGGCGAGCCGCTCGAGTTGAGGAGGAAGACGCGTTCGACCGCCCGCTCGAAGTCGGAGGCGACGACCGGCTCGCCGTCGGAGTAGCGCAGTCCGTCGCGCAGGCGGAACCGGTACGTGAGGCCGTCGGCGCTGATCTCCGGCAGCGAGCGCGCCAGCCCCGGAATCACTTCGCTGCCGGCCTTGCCGTCGGCGTGGCGGTAGGTCAGCAGCGGGACGTAGGTGTTGTAGATCGCCGTCCAGCCTTCCTCGGAGTGCGAGAGCGCGGGATCGAGGTAGTCAGGGAAGGAGGAGAACGTCGCACGCAACACGCCGTCCCCCGAGCCGCCCGAGCTCGAACCGCAGGCGGTGAGGCTCAAAGCGATCACGACCACGGCAAGTGCGGCCAGCAGCGCGCGCCCCCCACGGGGCGCCGCGACACGGGCGCCCGACCGGGCGCTGCGCTCCAGTTCCATTCGCTGCCCTATCGGCAGCTATCCGAGATACATGAGCCCGGGGTGACAAAAACCGCAAGAAGTGGGCGTCAGCCAGGCAGGCATTCGAGATAACGGGAAGACACTTCTACTTCGCCCGAGTTGAGCAGGCTCGCGACCAGTTCAACGGAGCAGCGTTCCCGCTCCGACGTCCTGCGGGTCCAGATCGCTTCGCCGAAGATCGTGGTCCGGCTGTGCCGCTGGAGTCCGATGACCTTCGCCGTCCTTTCGGCGATCCGTTCCGCTTCGGGTTCCATCGCTTCCCTCGCTCGCTGGAACGTGAGATAGCGCTCGCGTCGACACGACGGTCGCAGCTTGGCCGAGGCGAGGCTTCCTTCGCCGCGAACGATCACCCTCAGGTTGCAAGCGGTTTCGAAATTGGCGTTGCGCCCGTCGGTGAAGAAGCGGCAGACGATCCGGTACTTCGAACGCCGCGAGCAGCCGTTGAACTCGATGCCGCTCACCTGTGCGTGGACGCTGTCGAAGTGCCTTGCCTTCGCACGCGCGGCCCGCTTTGCCACTCCCTTGCTCAGCTTCGGCGGTTCGGGCGGCGGGGGCGGTTCGATCGAGCCACCGCCACCGCCACCTCCGCCGCCGCCACCTCCGCCCCCACTGGAGGGAAGGTCCTCGCAGGCAACGCCGTCGTTGTCCCCATCAGGCTCCGGCAGAAAGGACTAGAAGAGTGAGCCTGGCGCAGAAGCGTCCGATTGCGCGACCCTAGTCGAGCAAAAAGAACCCTGCTGTAGCGGTCCATGGGCGTAACTGGGCTCGAACCAGTGACCTCCGCCTTGTCGAGGCGGCGCTCTCCCAACTGAGCTATACGCCCGAGAAGAGCGGAATCTAGCAGCGGCGCGGGGGGAGCCGGCGGGTGGCTAAAGGTTCCCGTGCAAGAGCCGATGCAACCGGTGCAACTTTCCTTTGCCCTCGGGGTTTACTGAGGACTTACTTCGAAACTTGAGGACCGACGAGCCAGCGACTTAACCCTCTCTGGTGGTACGTCCTTCGGAAACAAAGGGCCCCGATCGGGGCCCTTTTCCGTTCCGGGGCGCAGTCGGTTAGACGTGGTCGTTCGGGAGGTGCCAGTGGCGCGGCGCGATCAGCGCGTCGGCCTCCTCGGGACCCCAGGAGCCGGCCTCGTAGGTCCGGGTCGGCGGCGGGTCTTCGAGCACCGGCGCTGAGATCTCCCAGAGCCGCTCGATCGCCTCGGAGCTGGTGAACAGGGTCCGGTCGCCGAGCATCACGTCGTGGATCAGCCGCTCGTAGGGGTCGAGTGCCTCCTCCGGCCCACCGAAGGTGTCGGCGTAGCTGAAGCGCATGTGGGCCTCGCCGAGCTGGATCCGCGGTCCCGGCACCTTGGCGAGGAAGGAGGCGGAGATGCTGCCGGGATCGCCGAGCTCGAAGGTGAGATGGTCGTGGCCGAAGGACTCGGCGATCTGGTCGCAGTCGAGCGGGAACATCCGCCGCGGCGGTTTGGCGAAGGCGATCGTCAGCAGGTGCCGGCTCTCGGCCAGCCGCTTGCCCGAACGCAGGTAGAACGGCACGCCCTCCCAGCGCCAGTTGTCAACGAAGGCCTTGACCGCGACGAAGGTCTCGGTCTCGGAGTCGGCGGCGACGCCGTCCTCGCCGCGGTAGCCGGCGTATTGGCCGCGGACGAGGTCGGCCGGGCGCAGCGGCGGCATCGCTTCGAAGACCTTCTCGCGCTCGATCCCGAGCGGTTTCGGGTCCAGCGTGACCGGCGGCTCCATCGCGACGAAGCCGAGCACCTGGAAGAGATGAGTGACGACCATGTCGCGGAAGGCGCCGGTCTCCTCGTAGAAGGAGCCGCGCATCTCGATCGAGAGCGTCTCCGGGATGTCGATCTGAATGTGGTCGATGTGGTTGCGGTTCCAGACCGGCTCGAACATCCCGTTGGCGAAGCGCAGCGCCAGCAGGTTCTGGACCGCCTCGCGGCCGAGGTAGTGGTCGATGCGGAAGATGCAGTGCTCGGCGAAAACGGCGTGCAGCCGCCGGTTCAGCTCCTTGGCCGAGGCGAGGTCGGTCCCGAACGGCTTCTCGGTGATCACCCTGGCACCGGCGCCGAGCCCCAGCTCGCCAAGGCCGTCGATAATCCCGGCGGCCGCCTGCGGCGGCAGCGAGAGGTAGAAGAGGGTCTCGGCTCCCTCCCCCAGTTCTCCGCGCGCCCGCTCGATCTCCCGGCCGAGCTCGTCGAATCCCTCGCCGACACTGGCAAAGCGCAGCGCCTGGCTGAAGCCCTCCCAGACCTTTTCGTCCTCCGGCTTGCGGCCGGAGCCGAAGATCGAGTCCCGCGCCAGCGCCCGGAACTCGTCCTCGCCGAGCGCTTTGCGAGCGGCGCCGACGATCCGGAACCGCTCCGGCATCAGCCCGACCTGGGCGAGGTGGAACATCCCCGGCAGGAGCTTGCGCTTGGCGAGGTCACCGGTGGCACCAAAGAGGACGATTACCTGGTCGGTGGGCACTTCTTCTGAGGATCGCGGCTCACTCATCGCCGCAGCCTATGCTGCCACTCGATGGTCGCCGGCAGGACGAAGAACGGAGTCGCCTACGACTCGACGGTCCTCGACCGCGTGGACCGCCGCTTCTGGCGCGAGATCTGGGAATCGGTTCCGGCCGAGGTCGCCGCCGAGCTCGGCGTCGAGGCGCGGGACTTCGGCCTGATCCAGGTGACCGCGGTTCGCGATCTCGGCCAGGTCGGGATGCTGAACCTCGTCCTCGGCGCCGCCGAGACTGCGGACCGGGCGGACCTCGAGGCGGCGATCGCCTGGGCCGAGGAGCGCTCGACCCCGTACATCTCGGTCACCCCGGGCCTTCCCGGCAGCGCCGCGACGGAAGAGTGGCTGCGAGGGGAGGGGTTCGAGCCGACCTACGCCTGGATGAAGTTCGTCCGCGACCCGCATCGGCCGCGCTTCCCCGCTCCGGACGGGATCGAGGTCGTCGAGGTGACGACGCCAGACCAGGAGCCGTTCGGGACGATCGCGGCGCTCGGCTTCGGGATGCCGGCCTGGGGCGCGGAGCTCTTCGCCCACCTGCCTGGCCGGGACGGGTGGCGCTGCTACGTCGCCCGGGTCGACGGCGAGGCGCAGGGCTGCGGCGCGATGGTGATCGAAGACGGGGTCGTTGAGCTCGGGATCGGCGCCACGCTCGAGGCCGCACGCGGTCGCGGCTGCCAGACCGCGCTATTGCGCCGCCGGATCCTCGACGCCGCCGAGGCCGGCTGCCACACCCTCTTGGTCGAGACCGGCAACCGGGTGCCTGGCCGGCCAGAAGTGAGCTACCGCAACATCCTCAAGGCCGGTTTCGAGGAGGCCTACCTGCGGCCCAACTGGAAACGGCCCGCTGGCTGATTTGGACGGGTTGTCACCCCGGCGCTGAACCCTGCCTCACGGGTGGGCGTATGCCGGGCAATGACGAACCAGCACGAAAGGCAGGGAAAGATGCCCAGACGACGAGCAGCTTCAATCGCCACCGCCGTGTTAGCGGTTGGGTTGACGGTCGGCCTTCTCGCCGGACCGGCCCAGGCCGCGCTGCGGCACATCGATGGCACTGTGGTCTCCAAGAACGGCGACAACCGCACCGTCAAGCTCTCCACCCAGAGCGGCACGGTTCGCGTCAAGGTCAACGGGACGACCGAGTTCGAGCGGATCGCCGGCTTCGGCGCCCTCCACAAGGGAATGCGGATCGAGGTCGAAGCCAGGTCGACCAGCAACGGCCTTGTCGCCAAGCAGATCGAGCCGCAGGGCGGCAGCGGCGGCGGCGGAGCCGACGACGGTCCCAACCACACCTGAGCAGTGCCGGGCGGGGCTTGACACGCCGCGGCTGCCGAGTACGGTGCCCGGCGTGCGCCCCGCCCGAATCCTCGTCTCGCTCCTCTGCGCGGCCCTGCTGGCCCTCACCCTTGTCGGCACCGCCGCGGCGGGACCGAGCACCGCGCCCTGCCCTCCCGGCCAGGGACCGACGACGGTCTCCAAGCGCCTATCGCTGACCGACGCGGCCGCGCTCGGCGGGGTCAAGCTCACCTCGAAGGGCGGCTACAACCGCGACGCGGTCGCGGTCGACGCGACCTGGAAGCCCGCCGACGTCCCGGTCACGGTTCAGATCGACGTCGAGTTCAGCAACTACCCCGGCGGCCCGACGGCGGCGGAAGTCGAAGCCTCGGTCGAGGAAGCCCTGCCGCCCGCCAAGGCCGCTGACGGGACCAGGGTGAAGTTCGACGTCGTCGCCCGCGAACGCGGCCCCGGCGCCCCTCCCTCGCCCTGCTTCCATCAAGCGCAGCTGACGCCCGACTCCGACTTCCGCGGCGAGGCCGGCGCGGGTGAGGGCAATCCGCTGACGACGCCGCAGGGCGGCGAATGGCCGAGCGGGCGCGGCAAGGTCGGCGACCGCCAGATCTGGACTCACGAGACCCTGCATCTGGCCGGCCTCGAGGACCAGTACGTCCAGGTCTTCCGGATCGGCTCGAAGGACTATCCGATCCCCGACGGCATCGACATCGCCGACCCCGGACAGGTCGAAGCCTGGGCGAAGAAGAAGGGGCTCGATTACGACAAGGGCAAGGCCGGGACGAAGCCGAAACCCGGCCACGAGGACGACATCATGGGCGATGTCTTCGGCGGCAAGGAGAAGCTGACCCAGTTCGACGTCAACCGCTTCGCCCTGCTCGGCAAGAACCGGCTGACGATCGAAGCGAAGCCGGGCGACATCCTCCTCAACAAGGACGGCAGCGCCCAGAACCTGGCGGTCGGGGCGCCGTTCGAGCTGACCGTCTCGCCCGGCAAGCCGGGCCACGCCGACGGCCTGGTCGGCTACTGCATCGACCTCCACCACCACGTCCCTAGCGAGGGACAGGGCTTCGACGTCCTCGGCCCGGCCGGCGCCCAGCCCGAGCCGGCGATGCAATACCTGCAGCGGGTGCTGGAAGTTGCCGCCAGGCTGCAGCCCGCGGCGCTGACCGAGACCCCCGGCGCGCAAGACGCGATCTGGCGGATCAGCGACGACACCACGCTCGAAGACGGGGCCGCGATCTACGCGATGGCCGGTGTGCCCGACCAGACCTTCGACGCCCCCCACTACGTCGACCCCAACGCCGCCTCGCCGCAGACCAGCGCGGTCACCCCGGCCGGCGTCCTGCCCCCCGCGTCGCCGGTCCCGTACCTGAGCGGGCTGAAGGCGAAGCCGTCGAAGCTGCCGGCAGGCAAACGCCGCGTCGTCACCGTCACGATCCGGCTTCAGGCGGCACGGGGCGAGATCGCCTTCGAGCTGCAGCGACGCCAGGGCCGCGAATGGCGCCGGGTCAAGAAGCTCGGCAGCGAGAAGTTGAAGCCTGGCAAGGGCAAGGTGAAGGTGAAGCTGGTGATCCCGGCGCAGCGCCCGGGCAGCGTCCGCATCGTCGCGATCGGCGACGCCAGCAGCGCGATCAGGGCGCTCAAGGTCCGCTAGCGCGAGCACCCATCTGGAACGGGAAGTTTGACCTACCTCTCCATTGGGGATGAACGGCGGAGCACCTATTCCCGACCCGAAGGAGAGCTATGAGCATCGTCACGATTCTGATCATCGTCATCCTCGTCCTGCTCGCGATCTACCTCTTCCAGCGCGTCTTCTAGCCGCAGCTGGGAGGGCGGATGAGGCGAGGCCATCCCCTCGTCCGGCTCGACTGCCCTAGGGCCGAGACGCCCCGAGCCCAACAAAGCTCCGAGCAGCAGCGCCCCGCCCCCGAGCAAAAGGGCCACGATGCCGACGACAAGCGCGGCGATGGCAAGTCCGTTTCCATCGCTGTCTGAGTCGTCCGCGTCGAGGGTGCCCGAGGCAGCGGCACCACGATCCACTCCGTCGTCAGTGATCACGACCCGCGGAGCCGGCCGTTCGGATTCCGGGCCGCCAACCCACCGCACCGCCCCGTCCTCGTAGGTCTGGACGGCCTTGAACGTCAAGGTGTCTCCGATCTCGCCGGGAAGCTGCGTCCCGATCGGGAAGTCCAGAAGCTGCCCCGCCTGGATGCCGGCGCGGTTGCTGTCAGCGGTCCAGGTGATTTCACGGACCTCGCTGTTGGGAGGCTTCCGCGTCTTCACCTTCACCGACCAACCCGGCACCGCCTGGTAGAGGGCGTAGAAGAACCCCGGCGGGAAACGCACCGAGACCTTGGTCGTGGCCGGCCCAGATCCCTCGTTGGGGACGCGAACGTCGAGGACGGTGAACTCCCCCGCCGTCGCTTCGTCGGGCTGCAGGGAGATGTGTGCGCCGGCGTCCGCGGGCATCGCGAAGGCGATGACCGCGACCAGCGCAAGGGTGATCTTGGTCTTCATGGGAGCGGGCGGCCAAATATCCTGACCGCTCGCAAGACTTTACGGGCTAGCCCCAACGACTACGTAGGTCCGAGCGGATCCAGCACCCACCGCCGCACGGGCGTGCTTGACCAGCCAGATATCGATAGACGGCGAGAAAAGAGCTTCGAACTGGCTCGCGACCCACTCCAGGTCAGCATCCCTGCCCAGGAGGAGAAGGCGCCCACCGGAATCGAACCGGTGTAAACGGCTTTGCAGGCCGCTGCGTAACCACTCCGCCAGGGCGCCGGGAGCCCGGTGAAGGGTAGCCGGCCGGGGAGGGTCGGGGCTTCCTACTGCTCGTACTCCTCGACGGTGCCGCCGTCGCGGATGCTGGCGTCGTCGGGGTCGTCGCCGGCCTCGCGTAGGGAGCGGCGCTGGCGGAGGTAGTCCCAGGCCTTGTCGAGCTGGACTTTCAGCTCGTCGAGGCGGGCGTGCTCGTCGTCGTCGAGGCCCTCGCCCTCGTGGCGATGGAGCAGCTGCTCCTCTTCCTGGACCAGTTTGTCGATGCGCTCGAGAACCTGCTGATCTTCCATGGCGGCAGTTCTACCCGGCCGGGGAGGTTTCGACAACCTCGAAGCTGATCCCGGCCTTTCGCAACCGCTGGAGCAGGGCGTCCCCCATCGCCTCGGCGGTGGTCACCTGACCGGCGCTCCGGGGCAGGTCGTCGAAGGCGAGGCAGAGGCCGGACTCGGCGAGCATCTTCGAGGTCTCGCTGTAGCCGGGGTCGTCGCCCTTGACCTCGGTGACGACTCGTTTGCCGCCGCCCTCGCCGACGAAGGTGACCTCGAACCAGCTCTGCTCGCGTTTGGCCTCGCTTGGACCCTCGCCCGGCGCTTTCATCTTCAACAGCAGCTTGCGGGTCGGCGGCAGCTGCGCCAGCGCGAACCCGGTCCCGACGCCGGCGCCGAGCGCGCCGACGGAGGTCAGGTGCTTGGCGAGCAGGTTGTGGCCGTAGGTGAAGTCGGGCCCGTAGCGCTCGAGCGCTGCCGCCGAGCGCAGCACGATCGGGCCGTCGATCGTCGGCAGCGGCACCGACCAGCCGCCGAGCTCCGGCATGCGGTGGACGCGGGCCGGCGCCGAGTGGATCGCGCGCCCGGCGGGGCGCTGCTCGGCCCGCCGTCGCTCCTTCGCGGCGGACATCGTCTGCCGCGCGCGGCCGAAGGCGTTGATCGCCGAGTGGAAGGTGCCGCCGGAGAAGCTGGCGTTGCTGCGGACATAGCCGTTGACCGTCAGCGGCACGCCCTCGGGCAGCTGCTTGACCGTGAAGTAGGCGCCGAGGTCGTGGGGGATCGAGTCGAAGCCGCAGCAGTGGACGATGCGGGCGCCGCTGCGCTCCGCGTCGGTGTGGTGCTCGATCCAGGTGCGGTCGACGAACTCCGGCTCGCCGGTCAGGTCGACGTAGTCGGTCCCGGCCGCGGCGCAGGCGGCGACCAGCGGCCCGCCGTAGAGGACGTAGGGGCCGACGGTCGTCACCACGACCCGGGTGGACTCGGCGACCTCGCGCATCGCGGCTGCGTCGCCGGCGTCGGCCTCGACGATCTCGGGAACCGGCGCCGCGGGCGCGGCCGTGGCGAGCCGGGCGGCGACCGCCTCGAGCTTCGAGCGGTTGCGGCCGACCAGCGCCCAGCGCATCTCGGCGGGGGCGTGCGCGGCGAGGTAGTCGGCGGTGAGGCCGCCGGTGAACCCAGTGGCCCCGAAAAGAGCCAAGTCGAAGCGGCGCGAACCGTCCATCTGCGTAATTCTCTCAGGTGCGCGTACGGTTGCGTCGAGGAAGCAGGTGAAACGGGCGCCGCAGACGACCAGTCAGCGACCACGACGCCCGTTGCACGTGCATCTACCCCAACGGCGCTGCTTTACAAAAGTCAGGCCGAAGTCAAAGAAATCGAGATGAGCAGCGGAACCGACATTTCCGCAGTTTCCGGCAAATCGCAGCTGAGCGGGTTCGTTCGATACTGCGAACGGCAGAGCGGGCGCGGGTTCTCCGGGCCCGAGGTCTTCCATGCCTTCTCGGTCGAGCGCTTCCGGGACTTCTGGCGCCTCTTCCTCGAGTGGTCGGACCCGCCGCGCTCAGGCGACCCGGAACCGGTCTGCACCGGGGACAGCTGCGAGACCGCCACCTTCTTCCCGAACCTGAGGCTCAGCTATGCCGAGAACCTGCTGGCGGCGCGGACGCCGGCCGAGGACGACCGCGTCGCCCTGGTCGCCCGCCATGGCGACGGCTCCCGCCGCGAGCTGAGCCGCCGCGAGCTGCGCGAGCAGGTCCGGCACCTGGCCGCCCACCTGCGCGGGCTGGGGATCGGGAGCGGCGACCGGGTCGTCGCCGTCGCCGCCAACAACCCGGAGGCGATGATCGGGGCGCTCGCGGCCGCGACGCTCGGCGCGACCTTCTCCAGCGCCTCCCCGGAGATGGGAGCGGCGGCGATCCTCAACCGCTTTCAGCAGCTGGAGCCGAAGCTGCTCCTCACCGTCACGAGCGGCGAGGGTGTCGGGGAGGTCGTCGCCTCGCTTCCCTCGCTCCGAGCCGTGGTGGCGCTCGACGACGGCGCCGTGCCGGGCGATGCCGGTGTCCCGGCTCACCACCTCAGCGACCTGCTCGCCTCTCCCCCGCCCGAGCCGCTGGCGGAAGGATGGGAGCGCTTCCCCTTCAACCATCCCCTCTTCGTCCTCTTCACCTCAGGCACGACGGGGACGCCGAAGTGCATCGTCCATGGCGCCGGCGGGACCCTGCTCGAGCACCTCAAGGAGCACCGCCTGCACGGCGACCTCGGCCCCGCGGACACCCTCTTCTTCCAGACCAGCGCCGCCTGGATGATGTGGAACTGGCAGCTCTCGGCGCTCGCCTGCGGCGCCCGGATCGTCGTCTTCGACGGCCCGCTGAGCGGTCCGGGAACGCTCTGGGAGATCGCCGCCGAGGAGGACGTCACCGTCTTCGGCACCAGCCCGCCCTACCTGCAGCTCTGCCAGGACAGCGGCTACTCGCCGCGCCGGCAGGCACCGCCGCGAGCGCTGCGGGCGGTCCTCTCCACCGGCTCGGTCCTGCGCGACTGGCAGTACGACTGGGTCGCCGAGGAGGTCGGCCCGGTGAAGCTGCAGTCGATCTCCGGCGGTACCGACATCATCGGCTGCTTCGTCCTCGGCCATCCCGACCTGCCGGTCGAGCGCGGGACGATCCAGAGCCGCAGCCTCGGCCTCGACGTCCAGGCGCTGGCGACGGAGGCGACGCCCACCGATTCGCCGGTCGGCGAGCTCGTCTGCCGCAACCCCTTCCCGTCGCGGCCGCTCGGGTTTCTCGGCGACGAGGACGGCAGCCGCTTCCACGACGCCTACTTCGCCGCGAACGAGGGCCTCTGGACCCACGGCGACCTGATCGAGTTCGACGCCGAGGGCCGGGCGCGGATCCACGGCCGCTCCGACGGCGTCCTCAACATCCAGGGGGTCCGGATCGGGCCGAGCGAGATCTACGCCGCGCTGCGCGCGGTTCCGGAGGTGCGGGAGGCGATGGCGGTCGAACAGCGGCTCGAGGACGGCGTCCGCCTCGTCCTGCTCGTCGTCCTCGGCGAGGGGGCGCGGCTCGACACCGAGCTGACGCTGCGGATCCGCCGGACGATCGGCGGCCAGACCACCGCGCTGCACGTGCCCGAGCTGGTGGCCGCGGTCGCCGAGCTGCCGGTGACCCACAGCGGCAAGCGCTCCGAGCGCGCCGGCCGCGACGCGGTCGAGGGCCGCGCCGCCGCCAACCGGCGGGCGCTCGCCAATCCCGGCTCGCTGGAGCAGATCCGCCTCGCGGTCGGCGAGGCGGAGGCGGCGCTGGCGGCGCGGGACTTGGCCTCGCTGCCGGCCGGCGCGGCAACCTCGGAGAAGGTGCGGGCGATCTGGGAATCGGTGCTCGGCGTCGGCGGGATCGGCAAGGACGAAGACTTCTTCGCGCTCGGCGGCACCTCGCTGCAGGCGGTGCGCGTCTTCACCCAGATCCGCGACCGGCTCGGCATCGACCTGCCGCTCTCGGTGCTGCTCGAGGCGCCGACGGTCGCCGAGCTGGCGGTGGCGGTGGACGACCCCGGCAAGCACTTCGAACCGCTGGTCCTGATGCGCCCCGGTGACGACGGACCGCCGCTCTTCCTCGTCCACTCGATCTGGGGCGACGTGCTCGGGATGCGCCAGATCGCGGTGGCGATGAGCGGCGACGTCCCCGTCTACGGGCTGCGCGCCCGCGGCCTGCAAGGCGAAGAGCCGCAGGGCAGCGTCGAGGAGATGGCGGCGGGCTACGTCGAGGTGATCCGCTCCCAGCAGCCGCAAGGGCCCTACCGGATCGCCGGCCACTCCTTCGGCGGCCTGCTCGCCTTCGAGATCGCCCGCCTGCTCGCCGAGCAGGGTGAGGAGATCGCCTGGCTCGGCCTGATCGACGCCGAGCTGAGCATCGCCGCCCACTCCCCGGTGCGCCGCTGGGGCCACCGGCTGGCCCTCCCCTACCACTACGCCCGCGCGGCGCTGCGCCAACCACGAGCGGCGCTTCGGGCCGGGCTCGGAGTCGTCCCCCGGCTTCTGCACCGCGGCTTCTCCCGCTTCCACCGCGACGCGGCGCTGGCCGAATCGGAGGCGACCTGGATGGAAGGCGCCTCCGCCCAGCACCGGCGACTGGCCACGCACTTCCTCCAGCTCGCCGCCGACTACCGGCCGCGTCGCTACCGCGGCTCGATGACCTACTTCCTGCCGACGATCCGCCGCTTCCACCTCTTTGCCGACCCACTGCCGGTCTGGCGGCGGGTGACCGCAGGGACGATCGAGATCGAGCGCGTCCCCGGCCCCCACGTGGGGATGGTCTCGGGCCAGTCGGCGCCGGTGGTGGCGGCGATCATCGCCCGGCACCTTGAGGCGGGACGGGAGTCCCGCGAGAGCGAGTCCCCGGCCTAAGAGGCCGAGGCGGCTGCCGGCGCGCCGCTCTGCACCGGGTGGCCGCCGTCGCGCCAGACGCCGACGCCCTTGCCGACGTGGACGACGTCGAACTCGGCCCGCTGCAGGATCGAGGCGGCGAGGCCGCTGCGCTTGCCGCCGCGGCAGATGGTCGCGATCTGGCGGTCGCGGGGCAGCTCGTCGAGCCGGCCGGCGAGGTCGCCGTAGGGGATGTGGAGCGAGCCGGGGATGTGCTCGCCGGCGTACTCGGAAGCGTTGCGGACGTCTAGGATCACCGGCCCGCCGTCGCCATCGACCCGGCGGGCGAGCTCGTCGGGGTCGATCAGCTCGATCCGGTGGACCGGCCGCTCCTCCGTGCGCCAGGCGGTCATCCCGCCCTCGAGGTAGCCGCGCACCGCGAGCCCGACCGCGTTGAGCATCTGGGCGGCGCGGCGCTCGTCGCCGCTGGAGGCCGCGACGACGACGATGTCGCTGCCCGCGGGGGCGACGCGTGAGACCTTGGTCGCGAAGCCGGTGTCGTAGGCCGAGGCGCTGAGGGCGCCCTCGATGTGGGCCTCGTCGAACTGCTCGTTGGTGCGGCCGTCGATGACGACGGCGCCCTGCTCGACCAGCTCCTCGACCTGGTGGGTGCTGAGCGGCGCCGGCGTCCCGAAGTCCTCGACCAGCGGGCCGCGGTTGAGGCCGACGATGCGCTCGACGTTCGGCGGTTTGTCACCGAGCGAGCCGACCTGGTCCTCGACGAACTCGGCCTCCTCGGCGATCTGCAGGGCGCGGTTGTGGCGGCGCTCGAAGCCGATCGTCGAGGAGGACTTGAGGTCGAGGCCGGAGCCGCCGCAGAGCGAGCCGCCGAGGTGGCCGGGCCAGACCTCGACTTCGTCGGGCAGGGCCAGCAGCCGCTCGTGCAGGGAGCGGAACATGTCGGCGGCGCCCTCGCGGGGTTCGACCGCGAGGTCGGGACGGGCGACGTCGCCGATGAACAGCGAATCGCCGCTCAGCAGCGCCCAGGGGTCGCCGCCGCGGCTCTTGTCGGAGAGCAGGAAGCAGGTGTGCTCGGGCCGGTGGCCGGGGGCGTGGATCGCCTCGACCACTAGGTCGCCCAGCTCCAGCTTCCAACCGTGGGAGAACGGCTCGTGCGGGTACTCGGCCTCGGCCAGCTCGTGGACGTGGATCGTCGCCCCGGTGCTGCGGCAGAGCCGCGCGTGGCCGGAGACGTGGTCGGCGTGATTGTGCGTCTCCAGCACATGCCCGATCCGCACCCCATGCAGGCTCGCCAGCCGCCGGTAGGGGTCGATGTCCCACTGCGGATCGACCACGACGGCGACGCCGGATTCCCGGTCGGCGACGAAGTAGGAGGCGCAACCAAGGTCCTCGTGGATGATCTGACGGAAAAGCATCTTCGACCTGCCGAGCAGGCTACCGCGCCCACCGCGCCGCCACAGCTAGAATGCCCCCCGTGCGGCTGTAGCTCAGCTGGCTAGAGCGTCTGCTTGCCATGCAGAAGGTCGAGGGTTCGAATCCCTTCAGCCGCTTCCCACGAAAGCCCCGCTCCGGAGGCTGTCGCGCAAACCGTGCGGCAGCAGGCGGGTAGGATGATCGGGGTGCGGTTGATCGCCTTTGGGTGGTCCCGGAGGGGGGCGAAGGCCGGCCGTCCCCCTCAGGCCGGCAACGGCCGGGCCAACCCCGCCCTCCAGAGTTTCAGGAGGTTGTGGGTGGCGGCCAGGAGCTTCCATTCGGCCAGGCAGGCGGCTAACCCGCGCCGCTGAAAGCGAGTGGCGCCACGGATGAACTTCGTGTTGGCGAAGACCGGCTCGACGATCTGTTGTCTTCGTCGGTAGAGCGCCTGGCCTGCGGGGGTGGCGAGGATCCTCTCGATCCGCTCAGCCTCGGGCCCCTGCTTGGCGGCGAGTTTCCGTGGCGCCGTCCTGCGGGCGTTGCGGGTGGGGATGATCACCTCGGTTCCCTGGTCGCGGATCGCGACGATCTGCGGTGCGCTCCAGTAGCCGCCGTCGGCCAGGAGGGTGTCGATCGGCTCCTCGACGCCCGCCGCTTGAAGCTCCTCGCCGGCCTTGGCGACCATCGGCTCTAGCTCGGTGGATTCGACCGGGGACTGGGTGAGGTCGGCGGCGAGAATGACCTGGCCCTCGGCCGCCAGCACCTGGGCGTTATAGCCCTGGACCGACGCGGAGCCGTGTTGCAGTGGGCGGGAGTCAGGATCGGTGGTGTTGATCTTGGCCTTCTGCAGGGCGTCCTCGGCCGGTGGCGCGGCTTGCGGCCGGCCAGCTTGCGCCCATGCTCTGCCTCCCAGGCCGCGCGGCGGGCCAGGTGCTCCTCGTGGGAGCGCAGCTCGGCAGCGTGATCGGCCTCGAGCTCTTCGCGGCAGCGACGCAGGCGCTCGCGGCGGGAGCGGCCCGAGCCCTTCGGGCAGCTCGTCACCTCGCGCCTCCCCCAGCTCGGCGTCCTCGCGCTCGTCGGTCGCGGCTGCCTCCTCCAGCATCCGCTCCACCTCGGCGCGGATCTCCGGGTAGGTGCGGGTCGCCGCCGGGGAGGCGTTGGCGGAGATCAGGCTGCCATCGAGAGCGACCACGCCGACCGAAACCAGCCCCGCCTTCGTGCAGAGCGCCAGCACCTGAGTAAAGGTGTCGGCGAGGGCCTGCTCGTGGCGGGCGCGGAAGCGGGCGATCGTCGCGTGGTCGGGAATCTGGTTGGTCGCGAGGACGCGGAAGGCAACGTCCTCGCGGAAGCGGCGCTCGATGCCTCGGCTGGAGCGCTCGCCGACCGCGTAGGCGTAGAGCAGGAGCGCCACCATCATCTGCGGCTCAAAGGCGGCGCGGCCCCAGCCGTCCTCGCGGTAGGCGCCGTAGAAGGCGGCGAGGTCCAGCTCCCCCACTGCGTCGGCCACATACCAGGCGAGGTGGTCCTCGGGGAGCCACTCGCGCATGCTCGGCGGCAAGAGCAGCTCCTGGTCGCGCTCGCACTCGATGAAGTTCTGCGCCATCTCCCACCTCCGCGCTCGGGGACGGGTCAATGCTCAAGGGCGCCCCGGACGTGAATGCGGCTCGCGCCCGGGGGTTTGTGCGACAGCCTCTCCGGCGGGGCTTTTATGTCAGTGAGTGCTAGGTCGATGCCATGCCTCGACTCGCTGTCTCGCGGCACGTTGCCGCCCAGCCTTGCTGCCTCCTACCGCTTGTCTCTGGATGGTGAACTCTCGCGATCATCCTCGATGCGCCGATATTTCGAAGGCCGCGTCTATAACCATCGCGCTTCAAGGCGACAACAACCACCCATGAGAGGCGCCGACTCGGAAGCCAGTCAGGAGGTAGGTCGCAATGCTCGTTTGCCCAGACTCTTGGTGACGTCTGACTCCGGCCGTCGCTGCCAAACAGCGCGCCAAAGAAGTCGGTCCCAGCAAGCCAGCTATTGAGTCCCCCGGCCCGCTTCCGCGCACATCACCTAACCCCTGGATGTATGGTCCGCAAATAGGTCATCACACTTCAGGAGGATGTGAACCATGACTAACACCGGCGATGCAAGTGGTCCGAGGGATACAAAAGGTTCGGAATTGGTGGAGTCGGATAGAGAGCCGGAGCCCTTGAGCCCCGCCGCAGCGTTTTCGATCGTTGAGTCCACCAAGAACCCATCAGACTTCACGCTCACTTACGATCAAGCCGTTGATCTCTTGGAGGCGCAGTACGTTGACCAAGCCATGGCCTCTATACGAGAGATTCAACCGGAGGATGCGGCCAACTTCCTGAACCAAGCCAACGAGCTACGAGCTAAGTACCTTGAATTGCTGGACTCGGCTTCCACGGATACTCGCCACGACCTAAGCGATGAATTTGGCAAGCTGCGGCAGTTTGCCCTCACGCAACAGTCGCTCCTGGGATGGCTTACTGAACTCACCGATTCGCTGAGACGGTTCCGGCGAGGCGAATGGGCCTTGGCGGTCGAAGCACTTAACAAGCAGGGCCAAATGGTGTCGGAGCACTCGGACGACGCCTACGAGGTCTCGCTATTGGCCTTAATTGCCGCAGCGTCCGGGGAATCCCTGGCCGGGGAGATCCGGTCAGCCGTTCAGGACTACAGCGGGGCTCGCGCCGCCTTTGATCGCGCAGCGTCCCTGTATCGACGTGCTGTTGAGATGATCGTGGAGGACGATCCCGACGCCACCCCAGCCGAAAATCCGATCAGGTACGCAGAAGCGGCTTCGCTGCGGGCCAAGCTCGCCCAGCTTCTACAAGCCAACGATTACCGGGGAGCTGCCGAGACGGCACGATCCGCAGCGGCTGGATTCAATGCAGCTGCTGATCTCATGGTCAAAGAGGATCCGCTTTCAAAGACGCTAATAGCGCCAATACTTCGCGCACTGGGGAACGAACTTTTCGCCAAAGCCCAAGAGTGCGAGGCGGAGATCGCCTTAGAGCATGGCGATTGGCCTCGTGCCATTGACCATGCAAAGGAGGCGGGGCACCAATACGACGAGGCCAGTAAAAAGTGCTTGGTGAGCGTGCTTCCGGTCGCTAGGGTTGCTCAGGAACGAATGTTGAACGCCGGTTTCATCTGGGGGGTTCAATTCCGGCGACGTCTCGATCGTGAGAAACAAGCACGTGATCGTCTTGAGGAGACCGAAAGGGAGCTTCAAGAGTTCTACACCAGCGTACGCAAGGCCTTGCAGCCTGCGGGGGTCACGATCAAGAATCAGGCGGATGCAGTCAACTCAGTGAATCAACAAGTAGAGACCGTGACGCGGATCGAGACCCATGCCCGCAACGTCCTTCGGGAGATTCCGGACGCCCTTGCTGAGATCGAACTTCCTGAAAAGGAGCGGCAGGAACTGGTCGCCGAAGCCATGACGCTAGCCAGTGAACCAGAGGGAGGTCCAGGTTTTCTGAAAAAGGTTGGAAATTTCGCATCGAAGCTTCAGGCGACGGTAGTCAAGACCGGCGAAGCAGCCGCTCCCATTCTCGCCTTACTAAAAGCTCTCGCCATTTTGGGGTGATGTTCTCCGCAGGGACAATCCGTGATTCAGCCCCACAGCTCGCGGCGCAACATCGCGTTGCCGCGCTCGAGTTGCTCGATCGTGGCGCTGGTGACCGAGCGGGTGCGGGTGGCACGGTTGATGCGGGCCTGGACCTCTCGGTGTGACTTCTTGGTGCGGCGGGCGACGTCGCCGACCAGGCGCCTGCGCTCGGCGCGCAGTCGCTCGCGGGCGGCGTAGGCCGACTCCCGCTCGGGTTCGGCGTCCTCTGGCGCGGCTTCCGGACTGGCGGGGGAGGCCGCCTTCCTCGCCCGCGGCTCGGGGTCTTCGGTCGGGAAGAGCTGCAGCGTGGTTTCGCTCATGATCGCCTCGTCCAGCTCGGCGTCGCCCGAGCTGAGGACGGCGAAGCCTTCACCCGGCTTGCGCTGCTCCGGTCCCTCGTCGATTTCCTCGAGCTCTTCCTCCTCGCCAGTCGGCGAGAGGTCGAGCGCGTGGCGGCGCTCCAGCTCGATCTCGTGAGCAAGGGCCTTCAGCCGCGGGTCGGCCGGCATCAGCAGGTAGCTCATCTGCCGCCGCGGCCGCGGGGTCGCTCGGATGAAGCGGCCGACCACCTGGCGGAAGAAGAGCTCGGTCCGGGCCGCGGTCGCGTAGACCCCGACCCGCAGGCGGGGGATGTCGACGCCCTCGGAGACCATCAGGACCGAGACCAGCCAGCGGCGATCAGAGGAGGCGAAGTCGGCGATGCGCTGGCTGGCGCCGGGCTCGTCGCTCATCACCAGCTCGGGCTGCTCCCCCGAGATCGACCCGAGCCGGGCCGCGATCGCCCGGGCGTGATCCTGGTCGGAGGCGATGACCAGGCCACCCGCGTCGAGGTGACCGTCGGCGCGCACCTCGCTCAGCCGGGCATCGGCGTCGCGCAGCACCTCACCCATCCATTCGCCCTCCGGGCTGAGCGCCGTCCGCAGGCGCCGGGCCGACTCCGCCGCGGGCAGGACGAGGTCGAAGTCGGCGCTCCGCGGCCGCCCGTCCGAGACCCATTCCATCTCGCCGTCGTAGGGCAGGAAGGTGATCGGGCGGCACACCCGGTCGACCAGCGCCTGCGGATAGCCGTAGGCGTAGTCGGCGCGGCTGAGGCCGTCCTCGTCGTAGCTGACCCAGGGGATGGCTGAATTATCGGAGCGGAAGGGCGTGCCCGAGAGCAGCAGCCGGAAGCGGGCGCCGTCGAAGGCCTTGCGGGTCTGCAGGCCCCAGGCGGCCAGGTCGCCCATGTGGTGCGGCTCGTCGGCGATCAGCAGGGTCGGCCGGCGACCGGCGGCCAGCCGGTGGGTATCCGGCCCGGACGCGATCGTCTGGTAGGTGACGGCGACGCCGTGGAAGTCGACCGACTCCGGCCCGGCGGCGTTCGGTCTGTTCGGCTCGAGGTCGATGCCGTAGCGAGCCGCGTCGGCGGCCCACTGGCGGCAGATGTGGGTGGTCGGGCCGGCGACGACCACGCGGGAGACGAACCCGGCGCTCAGCATCCGATGGGCGATGTGCAGGCCGAAGGTGGTCTTGCCGGCCGCCGGCGTGGCCGAGGCCAGGAAGCTGGCGTCCGAGTGCGCGCGCACAGCCTCGGTCGCCTCCTTCTGCCAGGAGCGAAGGGGCCGGGCATCGGGCCAATCCGGGAGCGATCGGGCGCGCGCCCCGCCACCGACAAGTTGCTGCGAGGCGTCGTACAAGGGCCGGCAACAATATGGGCGCGAGCGGTCGGAGGGCGGTGGCCCACACAGGGGTCGCGGGCACCGCTAGAACCTCCCGGGTGACAATTTCAGCGAATAGTGTCCGTTTGTGCTACTTATTAATGGGTATCCCATGGCTGTTCCCATTGATCCATCCCCCACCGACGAGAGGCAGAGGAGGAGCGTGCAGAGAATTGGTATCGGCGCCGTCGTTTCCCTGGCCACGGTTGCCCTGATGCTCCTCCCTGCCTCTGCGTCGGCTTGACGGCGGCGCCGGGACGCCACTCGCCCGGCGTCTGAGCCGGACGCTTTACCCGCGCAACTCGGAGATCAGGTCGTCGAGGTCGAGGGGCGTGGTGCCCATTTCGACGCCCTCGCCCTCGGCCGGCCGCGGCCACTCCTCGCGGGGACGGTCCCAGTAGAGCTCGACGCCGTTGTGGTCAGGGTCGGAGAGGTAGAGCGCCTCGCTGACGCCGTGGTCGGAGGCACCTTCCAGCGGCCAGCCGGCCTCGCTGACCCGGCGCAGGGCGTCGGCGAGGGCGCGGCGGGTCGGGTAGCGGACAGCGGTGTGGAAGAGGCCCGTGGTCCCTGGTGGCGGAGGCGAGCCGCCTTTCGAGCTCCAGGAGTTGAGGCCGATGTGATGGTGGTAGCCACCGGCGGAGATGAAGGCGGCGTCCGCTCCCCAGCGCTGCATCAGATCGAAGCCGAGGATGCCGCAGTAGAACTCCAGCGCCCGGTCGACGTCGGCAACCTTGAGGTGGACGTGCCCGATGTCGACGCCGGGATCGATCGGCTCAGCCATCGAGGGCACCGTCCAGCGCCTGGTTGACGAGGCGGTCGGCGTCAGAGTTGTTCTCGCGGCGGACGTGGCGGATCGACCAGGAGTCGAAGTCGCGCAGCGCCCGCTTCACCGCTTCGTGCAGCTCCTTCATGCCGGCGTTTTTCACTTTGTAGCGACCTTCGACCTGGCGCACGACCAGCTCGGAGTCGCCGATCAGCTCGAGGTCGCTGGCGCCGTGGGCGGAGGCGAGCTCGATCCCGCGCAGCAGCGCCCGGTACTCGGCGACGTTGTTGGTCGCCTCGCCGATCGCCTCGCCGACTTCCTCGACGACCTCGCTGCCATCGCGCAGCACCACCCCGATCGCCGCCGGCCCCGGGTTGCCGCGGGCGCCGCCGTCGACGTTGACCGTGTAGCGGCTCATCGGCTCGCCGCAGGGTCTCCCGCCATGCGCAGCCTGCCGTCCTCGCCGACGACGGCGTTCCACTGCTTCGCGGGGTTGTCGAGCTGGTCGATCTCGCCGCCCTTGCCGAGCTCGAAGACCGGCCGCAGCTCGTCGCCGAGATCCACTCCCCACTGGTACCAGGAGAGATCCCAGGCGATCGTGATCCGGACCTCGCCGGGGTTGCCGGCCGAGGCGCCGACCGAGGCGCGCGGCAGGCCCAAGGTGCGGGTGAGGCCGACGACCGAGCGCCCCGCCTCGCTCGAGTTGAAGCGGGCGGCGGCCTGCTCGAAGGGTGTGAATCCGCTTGCGTCGCCGGGCGGCGGCGCCGGGCGGCGGGACGGCGGTGGCGAGGGCGCTCCCGGCCGGCGGTCGCGGCGGCGCAGGAGGCCACGCAGGCGCCCACGGCCCTCGTGCTCCCTGCTCTGGCCCGGCTCGGGCTCCGGCCCGGCGCCGTCCCGCCAGCCGAGCCGCTCCGCCCGGGCGACGCAGAGCTCGCAGACCGA
>Ga0126313_10000200_pt1 | contig 26524 bp, 18 predicted proteins | sample Plot105A_FD_89954 | JGI IMG/M metagenome (GOLD analysis project Ga0126313, IMG submission 89954) | Serpentine soil microbial communities from UC McLaughlin Reserve, CA, USA - Plot105A | ecosystem: Environmental > Terrestrial > Soil > Grasslands | place: USA: UC McLaughlin Reserve, Lake County...
CGCCGCCGCTCGACGAGATCCCCGAGTCGCTGCACGAGCTGTGCGTCGCGTGGGGTTACGAGCCCGCCTCGGCAGCGCAGCCGACCCCCTGACTCGAAGGGTGACGCCCCTGCGATTGGCGCGTTCGCGGATCCCCGGTCCCAGGAAGAGGCGCCAGCCGCCGAGGTGACTCAGCTCGTAGGCGGTTCGCAACCAGTTCTTCAGTGCCCGGGCGTAACGCCCGCTCCATGCTTTCACCACGATGATCGCCGGGTCCGCCGCCCGGATCCGCGCCTTCCAGCCTTCGAACCCGCCGGCCGTGTGCGCGAGCATCCACGGCGCCACCCCGGAGCCCAGGTAGATGTACCGGTCCGGGTTGCGGCGCCCGGTCAGCACCAGTGGCGTCGGATCGCCGATCGCGAGAAGCGTCTCGTCCGGCGCGAGGATCCGCTCGAGCGCTGCCGCAGTCGTACGTTGCTCCACGAGGTGCGTGTCCCGCCGCCGATGGCCCGAGTACAGCGCCCATGCGACGGCGACGAGGGCAGCCACCGCGACCAGCGACACGGCCGTGGCGACACGACGAGCTGGGAGCTTCTCGACGCGATCGACCGCCAGTCCGACCGCTCCGCCGAGCGCGACCGCTGCATAGGGGAGCAGCGGGTAGAGGTCGCCGGTGCCCTGGAAGTCGAAGATCGAGTACGCGGCGAGCGGCGCGAAAGAGGCGCACACGACGCTCACGTATGGCCGGCTCAACGTCGACCGCAGGTCATGACGCGCGCGGACGAGCTCGGCGACGAGCAGAGCCGCGAGCAGGAGCAGACCCACCCAGAGGAGGACGCGAGTGGTCCCGTAGTCCTGTCCGACCAGCAGCTCGAAGCGCTCGACCCGCTCGAGGAGTGTCGAGCGGCGCTCCACGCCCGTGACCGGGAAGCGGATGGCCGCCTCGACGAACTTCGGCCCGGCGCCGACGAGCCAGAGATACAGCGTCATCGCCGCGACCGGGATGGCCGCTCCGGCGAGAATCCTTGGGAGCCGGCCTCGCCTTTCCTCGGCGTTCGACGTCAACAGGCCGGCCACGACCGCCACTGCGACGTAGACGCCGAGCGGTTGCCACGCGAGGAAGGCGAGGGAGCCCGTGAGCGCGCCCCGGAACCAGCGGCGACGGACAAGGAGGCTCATCGAGAGAGCAGCGAGCAAGACGCCGGGCGTCTTCGCGTTCGGGCCACCCAGCGCATCGACGGCGAAGTCTCCGAACGAGGCGAAGGTCGCCGCCGCCGCTATGCCCGCAAGCGCTGAGCCCCACAGCGAGAGTCCCAGCAGGTATACCGCGACCACGGCGAGGCAGGCCAGGACGAAGAACTCGAACCGGATCGTGTGGAGATCGTCGGTTCCCAGTCCTCTGGACGCGACCACGGCGAGGCCGGACAGGACGGATGCGAGCGGCGTCTTCGGATCGAAGATGCTTGCGTACGGCGGCACGCCGTCCGCAAGCTGCTGCCCGGCGTAGACGTAGATCGCCTCGTCCCTGCTGAGCCTGTCGTCGATGCTGAACCGGCTGAAGAGCGCCACCGCGATCGCCAACGCGAGCACGGCACCCAGCGGTCCTGCCTGACGGCCTGTCAACTTCACGCCGACCGCAAGCGGCGGCGCCGGCGCAGCGCGCGCCGCGCGCGCGCGAGCTGGAACATCAGCCGCCGCCCGAGCGTCGCGGCCGGGATGCCGAGCACGCGGACATCGCCCTCCTCCGGCACGCGCATCACGAGCGGGGTCCGGCTCCCCGGATGGCGGATCGGCTGCTCGGCCTGGAACCCGCCGACCGTGACGCGCGCGTGCAGCTCCCAGTCGCCGGGGGTCAGCGGCCGGCCGGCCGCGGCCGTCCCGGCGTCGATCGCGACGTGCGCGGCCAATACCGGCTCGACCTCGCCGTCGACGCCGCCCTCGGCCGGCTCGAGCTCCAGCTCGGCCGGGGCCCGCACGAGGAACTCGCCGCGCTTCGGCGACCGCAGCATGACGTCGACCTTGGAGCGGGAGACCGGCTTGGTCGCGTCGAGCCGCTCCTCCGGCAGCGCGCCCGCCAGGTCGCCGGGCGGCGCGAGCAGGATCCGCTCGCCGCGGCGCGCGAAGCGCAGGGGCAGCGCGCGGCCGACCACGCCCGCGCGCAGCCGCAGCTCCAGGCCGCGTTCGCCGGTCTCGAGCTCCAGCAGCCGGACGCGCGCGCGCAGGCCGCCCTCCAGCCGGGCCAGGGTCTCCAGCCCGTCGACGCGGTCGGCGCGCAGCAGCAAGGCGCGCAGCCGCGTCGGGAATGCGAGGTAGCGCTCGGAGCCCTCGCCGAAGCGCTCCAGCGCCAGGCACCGGATCTCGCCGTAGAGCTCACGCCCGTAGCCGGGATCGCGGCGCAGGAACGCGGGGCCGCCGACGCGGCCGAGCAGCTTCGTCCGGTACCAGTGCGCGTAGAGGCGGTCGCGCAGCGGCCCCGGCTCGACGTGCTCGTCGACGAGGTCGAGCACCTGGCGCAGGTTCTCGAAGTAGCCGACCGGCTCGAGCTGCCCTGACGACGCGTTCGAGTCCTCGCTGTGGAGGACCCAGTGGTAGCAGGGGTAGTCGGCGAGGATCGAGACGCGGTGGGTGTGCAGGTACGCGTGCACCACGAAGACGTGGTCCTCCAGCCGCACGCGTCCCTCGGGGAAGCGGATTCCGTGCTCGTCCAGGAACGCGCGCCGGAAGAGCTTGTGCGGCGTCAGCATCGCCAGCAGCAGCGGGGTGTCGATGCCGAGCCCCTTGCGGTTGCGCCGGAAGAGCGGGCGCGAGGTGCGGCGCCCGTGCCCGACGACCTTGCCGATGACGACGTCCGCCTCGTCGCGCAGCGCCGTCGCGTAGAGGCGCTCGAGCGCCTCGGGGCCGATCCAGTCGTCGTTGTCGACGAAGTAGACGTAGTCGCCGCGCGCCATCTCGATGCCGACGTTGCGCGGCCGCCCGGGCCAGCCGGAGTTCGGGATGTGCGCGACGCGCACTTGCGGGTGGCGCTCGGCGAGCTCGTCGAGCCGCGCCGCCGTGCCGTCGGTCGAGCCGTCGTCGACGAAGATCGCCTCGTAGTCGTCGGCGGGCAGAGACTGCTCCAGCAGCGAGCGGATGCACTCGTCGATGTTCGAGCCCGGGTTGTAGACCGGGACGACCACGCTGACCTTCACGGCGCGAACACCCGCTCCACCACCCGCGCCGCGGCCCCGCCGTCGTCGAGCTCGCAGAAGGTCGCCGCGAACTCCGCGTAGCGGCCGGCGCTCTCCCGCCGCACGGCGTCGACGTCGCGCAGCGCCTCGATCAGCTCGCCGGTCGTGCTCAGCAGCGGGCCGGGAGCGATGTCGACGAGGTCGACGTAGAACCCGCGCACCTCGTCGCGGTAGGCGTCGAGGTCGTAGGTGTAGAAGAGCATCGGCCGGCCGGTGTTCGCGAAGTCGACCATCATCGACGAGTAGTCCGTCAGCAGCACGTCGGCGGCGAGCAGCAGCTCGGTCCCGTCGGGGTAGCTCGAGACGTCGCGGACGAACCCGTCGGCCGTCGTCGGGACCGGGTCGACGATGTAGTGGTGCTTGCGGAACAGGAGCACGTGATCCTCGCCGAGCGCGGCGCGCATCCGCTCCAGGTCCAGCCGCAGGTCGAGCCGGTAGCGGCCGTGGGAGTCCTTGACCTGGTCGCGGTACGTCGGCGCGTAGAGCACGGCGCGCTTGCCCTCGGGCAGGCCGAGCCGCGCGCGCAGGCGGGCGCTGAGCGCGTCGCGGTCGGCGCCCGCCAGCGCGTCCGCGCGCGGGTAGCCGGTCTCGAGCATCTCGCCGTCGATCGCGTAAGCGCGGCGCAGGATCGGAGTCGAGAAGCGGTTGGGGGAGAGCACGTGCTGCCAGTTGCCGACCTGGCGGTCCCACTTGCGCTGGAAGCGGCGCACGGTCCCGCGCATCTGCGACACGTCGAGGCCGAGCCGCTTCAGTGGCGTGCCGTGCCACGTCTGGATGCAGGTCTGATCCGCGCGCCGCGTGAACCAGTCGGGGAAGTGGTCGTTGGTGACCACGTAGCGCGCGCGGGCCATCGCCTCGTAGTGCTCGCGGCTGCCCTCGCGCAGGACCTCCGCGGTCGGCGGCACCCGGCACATGCCGTCGCGGACGACCCACAGGTGGCGCAGCGGCGCGCCGCGCCTGACCAGCTCCTCGTGGATCGCGCGCGGGTTGTCCGAGTACTGGCGGCCGCGGAAGCTCGTGAAGACGACCGTGTCCTCGAGCGGCTCGCCGCGGCGGCCGGCGTAGGCGGTCTCGCGCAGGCGCCGCTGCCGGACGGGCCCGCGCTCGTCGTCGTCGAGGTCGCGCTGCACGAGCAGCGCCGCGCAGCCGTCGGCGTTCGCCGCGAGCGCGAATCCCTTGTGGTCGACCCGCGTGCGCAGCGGCAGCTGCGCGTGCAGCTCGCGCGCGACCATCAGCCGCGCCTGCGCCTCCCCGCCGCGCACGTGGAGCTGCCAGGCGCCCTCGCCGAGCGGCAGCTCGCCCGCGAGCGAGCGCATGCGCGCGGGCGTCAGGCGCACAGCGAACCCGCCGGCGGGGGCGCCGAGCGCGCGATCGTCGCCGCCCGGCTGCGCCGCCGGGCCGGCGGCTCGCGCCGGGACCGAGGGCGGCGCGTCCGCCAGCGGGAACGTGCGCGTGTCGAGCGTGCTGGGGGCGAACAGGACCAGCTCGCGCCCGTCCGGCATGCGGACGTCGCCTTCGAGCTCGAGGTCGCCGCCGTCGGTCCAGCGCGCCGCGGTCGCGGTCGCGCGCGGCGTGCGCGCGACCAGCGCGGCGTCGCCCTCGACGCTGCGCACGAGCGCCACCTCCTGGCCGCCGTGCAGCGCCGCCGTCTCGGGAGCTTCGGCGGCGAGGCGGACGGGCAGCCGCGTGCCCGACCCCGTCAGCGACATGTCCCAGACGAGCCCGTCCGGGATCCCGGCGCCCGGGTCGGCAACCGGCGGAGCGCCCTCGGCAAGCACGTCGTCGAGCGGGACGGCGGCGCTGAACGTTGCCGGCTCGCGCGTCGAGTCGAGCTTCACCGCGTAGCGGCGCACGCGGGAGCCCTCGCGCTGGCGCAGCTCCAGCCGGCGCTTGCCCGCGCCCGCGGCGCGCAGCTCGCCGTCGATCTCGATGCTCCCGCCGGCGAGCCGCGTGCCGCCGATCCGCGCCCACTCCTCGCGCACCGACACGCGCGCCTCACCCGTCGCGAGCGGACCGGCGCGCGCAACCGCGCCGCCCGCAAGCGTCCCCTCGGCGGCCCGCAGCGGCCGCGCCCCGCCGATCGAGAAGCGGTTCCGGCGACGCCGGACGCGTCCGACCTTCGCCGTGACGTAGACGTCCCAGTCGCGGTCGCGGCGGCGCAGCCGGCGAACCGGCAGCGTGGCCGTGAAGCCGGCCCAGGTCGTGTCCGTCAGGCCGAGACCGCGCGTGCCCGCGAGGTCCGGGCGGTGCACGGCGCGGGCGCGCGCGCGGACGCCGAGGACGCGCACCCGCACGCGCGCGAGCCGGCCCGGTCGCAGCGCGGTGACGGTCACCTTCTGCGCGCCCTGCTCGGGGGCGCCGACCGCCTCCACCGCCGCCCAGCCGTCGATGCGCAGCCGCGCTCCCTCCCAGCTCAGGCGCTCGATCTGCGCGAAGAAGCGCAGCTCGCGGTCGACGCGGAACAGCGATTGCGGGATCCTCAGCGAGCGGTCGGTCCGGAACGGGTGGTCGGCGTAGAAGTGCCCGCGGATCCGCACCGGCGGCGTGTCGGAGAGGTCCTCGCGCTGGAACCGCAGCACCTCCAGGAGCTCCGGCATCATGCGCCGCCGCACGAGGTGCCACTTGAGCCGGTCGATCGCCTCGAGCCGCCGGTAGGCGCGCCGCGGCACGCGGTCGAGGAAGGCGTTGACGCGGTCCACGAACAGCGCGCGGTAATCGTCGTCGGCGCTCTCGAGCGCGTTCAGGTAGTAGCTGAGGTCGTCGGTGACGACGCTGGCGTCATACCAGCGCTTGGCGCGCCGCGGCCCGCGCTCGGCGAGGTAGTCGCTGACGAACTCGACCGCCTCCAGCCGGTCCAGCAGCGCCTTGCGCTCGACCCGGCGCTGCGTGATCGAGAGCTCCCCGCCCTCGCGGATCCGGTAGTAGTAGACCGGCTCCTCGATCACGTCGACCGAGCGGGCGGCGAAGTGCGCCGGGAGGATCACCGGGATGTCCTCGTTGTAGCGGCCCTCCGGGAAGCGCCAGCCGTTGGCCTGCCAGAACGAGCGCCGGAACAGCTTGTTCCAGGCCGTGCGGTCGGCGAGCAGCGCCCGGTCGCGCGTCACGTGCGTCCGCAGCCGCGTCGTCGCGAACGCGCGCGCGAGGAAGCGCGCCTGCGACGTGCCTGCGGTCGTCAGCCGGTGCACGTTGCCGGTGGCGAAGTCCGAGCCGGTCTCGTCGAGGGCGCCGATCAGCAGCTCGTAGGCGCGCGGCGGCAGCACGTCGTCGCTGTCGGCGAAGGCGATGAACTCGCCCGTCGCCGCCTCGATGCCCGTGTTGCGCGCCTTGCTCAGGCCGCCGTTCTCCTGGTGCACGAGCCGGAAGCGGGGATCGCGGCGCGCGAACTCCTCCGCGAGCGCGGCGCTGGTGTCGGTCGAGCCGTCGTCGACCATGATCACGTCGAGGTCGCCGAAGGTCTGGGCGGCGATCGACTCCAGGCACGGCGGCAGGTAGCGCTCGACGTTGTAGACCGGCACGATGACGCTGATCCGGGCTGGCACGTCGGAGCTCAGGTCGGGCGCCGGAGCGAGCGCACGGCGCGCCGCAGGATGCGCTTGTAGCGGATGGGCACGCGGCGGGCGACGCGGCGCCGCAGCGAGGCCGGCGGCGCCGGCGCCGGACGGCCCGAACCGTCGCCGCGCCGCGGCTTGGCGGCGGTGATCGAGGACTGGGCGATCTGCTCGGCCTCGGCATACAGGGTCTGGAAGGAGGCGCGCGCCTCGTCCAGCGCGGCGCGCACCTCCGGCGTGTCACCGCCCGCGGCGGCGAGCGGCTGGAGCCGCTGCCACGCCTCCTCGGCGAGCTCGCGCAGCGGCGCCGGTACGTTCGCGTCCTCCCACGTAGCACGGTTTCGGTGCAGCGACGGGTCGACGAAGCCGTCGACCTCGGGGAACGCCGAGCGGTCGAGGTCGCGCAGCAGCGGCAGGTCGAGCTGCGCGCCGACGCGCGCAACCTCGCGCGACCAGTCGGCGAGCAGGTCGTCGTAGCGAAGGAACGCGCGCCTGGCGCCGCGCGTCAGCCGCTCGGTCTCGAGCGCCACGTTGACCCACGCGGCCGCGCGGCTGGCCTCGCTCTGCCACGTCCCGTAGGACTTGCGCGCGCTCGCGACGGTCTCGGCCGGGTGGCGCAGCATCGTCACGAACGAGGGCGCGATGCCGAGCTCAGCCGCGCAGCCCATCCAGAGCGGGAGCAGCCAGACCGTCCGCGGGTCCTTGACGACGACCGCGTCGGCCTGGCCCACCTGCGCGCGCAGCCACTCGAGCAGCGCCGCGTTCACCGCGGGATCCGCGGCCGCGGCGGCGGTGCTCTCCCAGGCCGCGGGGCGCGCGTCGTTGACCGTCACCCGCCGCTGTCGGAGCAGGCGGCTGTGGAAGTCGACCACCCAGCGCGGCTCGCCGAACCCGCGCGGGTTGGTGGCGTCGGCGCGCACCTCGGGCTGCGGGATGTGCACGCCGAGCTGCCCGAGCACCCCGGTCAGGACGCTCGTGCCGCTGCGGCCCACCCCGACGACGAGGATGAGCTCACGTGCCCGCGCGCGGCTCATCGAGCGACGGACGGGACCGGGCGCGCGACTGCTTCCTCCTGCCCGAGCCAGACCCGCCGCACGACGCGCTCGGCCGCCCGGCCGTCCTCGAGCGCGCAGAAGCGGTCGCGGAACGCGGCCCGCGCGGCGCGCGCGTCGTCGTCCGACGCGGCACCGGAGCGCAGCGCCGCGACGACCTCGTCCTCGCTCCGCGTGACCGTGCCCGGGGGCTCGGCGATCAGGTCGAAGTAGGTCCCGCGCATCGCCCGGTAGACCTCCCAGTCGGGGGCGTGGATGACGATCGGGCGGTCGAGCACGGCGTAGTCGAACATGAGCGATGAGTAGTCGGTGACGAGCGCGTCCGCCGCGAGGCAGAGCTCCTCGACGGACGGGTGCGCCGCCACGTCGAGCAGGCGGCCCGCCTGGTGCAGCCTGCGGAGCGACGGGTCGCCGGCGTAGAAGTAGTGTAGGCGGGCGAGCACCACGTGGTCCGTGCCGAGCCGGTCGGCGAGTCTTGCTGCGTCGAGCAGCGGCACGTAGCCGGCGCAGTACTCGCGGTGCGTCGGCGCGTACAGGACGGCTCGCTGATCGGGCCGGATGCCCAGCTCGTCGCGGATCCGCCGGACGTCCTCCTCCCCTGAGCCGACCAGCACGTCGTTGCGGGGGTAGCCGACCTCGAGCGACTCGTACGGCACGGGGTAGACGCGCTCCCAGACCAGCGTCGAGAACGGGTTGGCCGAGATGCTGTAGTCCCAGCGCCGGCAGCGCCGCAGCAGCGCCGGGAAGTCCATCCGGCTGCCCGCCACCGGGGTGTCCTGGAGGTCGAGGCCCATGCGCTTGAGCGGCGTCCCGTGGTGGGTCATCACGTGCACGGTGCCGGGCCGCTTGACGAGGTGGTTGGGGAAGTTGACGTTGTTGACGAAGTAGCGCGCGCGGGCGAGCACGTCGTAGTACTCGTGCGTCCCCGGGGCGACGTGCTCGACGCCGGGCGGCAGCGCGCCGGCCGCGTCCGGCTTGACGACCCAGACGCCGCGCATCGCCGGCACCAGCTCGCGCGCCCGCTCGTAGATCGCGCGCGGGTTGCACGAGTACCCGCGGTACCAGTAGGCGGCGAACACCGCGAGGTCCGGGTCGACCGGCCTCGCTCGCCGCGCGCGGTAGTGGCGCTCGAGCCGCGAGTCGCGCACGCGCTCGGCCGCGCGCGCCCGCGCCCGCGCGGCCGCGGCACGCCGGCGGCGCAGCGCCCGGCGCTGCTCGAGCGATGCCTCGAGCAGCTCGTAGGCGCGGTAGCTGCCGCGCTCGAGCAGCCGCGCCCGCATCGCCGCGACGCGGCCGGCCGCCTCCGGCTCGTCGCCGCGGCGGTGGCGCCGCAGGGTCTCGGAGAGGCCGTGGAAGAGGTCGCGCCGCTGCGGCTCCGGCGCGTCCTTCAACGCCGCGAGGCCGTCGCGCACCAGCGCGGGGGCGACGAGCCGCCGCCGCTCCGCCGGGATCTCCGGGTGCGCGTCGAGGAACGCGAACACGGCCTCGTAGCGCGCCGCCAGGTCCAGCGGCATCCCGGCGGTGAAGCGGTCGCGGACCGCGTTGCCTGGCTCGCGGCGGACGTATGCCACGCCCGGCACGGCCGCGATCCGCTGCGCCGCCAGCAGCGCCGGCCAGGTGACGGCGAGCGCGTCGTGACCGCCCCCGCCGAACGCGGCGCCGAGCGCGCGCACGTGCTCCGTCCGCAAGACCTTGTCCCAGGCATTCGGCGCGGCGCGGGCGAGCGCGGGCTTGCGCTCGAGCGTCACATGATCCTCGCGAGCGACCTCCTCGACGAGCCGGCGGTGCGGGCCCTGGCGCCTGCGGCCGAGGTCGTCGGCGCGCTCGTGGTGCAGGAGGAGCACGTCGGGCGCCCGCTCCGCGAGCGCGGCGAGGACGCCGGCGAGCGCGCCGGGCGCAAGCTGGTCGGTCGTCTCGACGAACCAGACGTGCTCCCCCGCGACGTCGGCGAGCGCGATGTTGCGCGCCGCCGCGCGGCCCGCGCGCTCGCCGCGGTGGCGGACGCGCACCCGCGGGTCGCGCTCGGCGAGCGCGTCGAGCAGCTCCGGGCCATGGTCGGGCGACGCGTCGTCGATCGCGAGCAGCTCCACGTCCGCGGCGGGCTCGCGCAGCAGCGACTCGGCGCACTCCTCCAGGTACGCCTGCTCGCCGTGCACGACCAGGACGAAGCTGAGCAGCGGCATCGCGTGGCAAGCTACCCCAAGATGCCTGGTGGAGCGGACGGCGCCGGAGCGGCTGAGCGCCCCGTCTTCGTCGACGTTCCCGTGCTCTGCGGGCACCGCGGGAGCGGCAGCGGCGTGGTCGGCGGCGAGCGGGAGAACACGCTCGGGTCCTACCGCGCTGCAGTCGCCGCCGGCCTCCGCTGGGTCGAGGTCGACGCGCGGGCGAACGCCGATTCGCTGCTCGTTGCCAGCCACGATCCGGTGGCCGGCAACGGGGGCGTGATATCCGAGCTGGGCACGTCCGAGACCGACGAGCTGGGGCTCATGCGCGTCGCCGACCTGCTCGAGGAGCTGCCGCGCGAGGTCGCGGTCGACATCGACGTGAAAAGCTCGCTCGAGGACGCGCTGCGCGACCGGGCGGCGACGACCGCGGCGCTCGTGGCCCGGCTCGCCGCCGCCGAGCGCGCCCGCCGCCGCGTGCTCGTGACGAGCTTCGATCCGGCCGCGCTGCTGATCGTCCGCGAGCGCGCGCCGCGGCTGCCCGTAGGGCTGCTGACGTGGACGCGCTTCCCGCTCCGCAAGGCGATCCCGGCCGCGGTGCACCTGGGCCTTGACGTCGTGGTCGCCCACGTCGACTCGTTCGCCGAGGAGGAGCGCGCCGAGCTCGCGGTCGCCACGGCGCACGCCGCGGGGCTCCAGGTGGGCGCGTGGTGCCCGGACGCGGAGCAGGCGCCGCGGCTGGTGGCGGCCGGCGTCGACTGCCTGATCGTCGACAGGGCCGCGGGTAGGCTGGCGGCGTGACCAACGTGGTGGTGCGGCGCGCCGACGTCCAGGACGGGCGCCGGCTGCTGCTGATGCTCACCGGCGCCGAGCGCTCGGACGCCGAGCTCGTGCTGCGGCGCGACGGCGCGCCCGAGCTGCGAGTGGCGCTCCGGCCCGCCGCGGAGGGCGCGGGCGCGCGCGAGGCCGAGCTCGTGCTCGCCGACGTCGCCGGCGCGGGCCCCGGCGAGTGGGCCGCCGAGCTCGACCCGGGCGGCGCGGTGAGCGCCGCCGCCGACGCGGCGCTCGGGCATCCGGCGGTCGTCGCCGGTCCCGCCGGGCTGATGCGGCTCCGCGCCGCGCGAAGCGAGGGCGGCGCGCTGCGCCTGGAGGCGACCGTGCCGGCTCCGCACGCCGAAGTCGAGCGCGTGCGGGTCGAGCCGGGCGCGGTGCTCGTGCGGGGGCGGCTTCCCGGAGACGGAGACGAGGCGGACCTGATCGCGCGGCGGCGCTCCGACGGCGCCGAGCTGAGCGTCGCGACCGAATGGCGCGACGGCGGCTTCGCGGCGCGGATCGAGCTGGCGCCGCTGGCCGGCGCGGGCGCGGGCGTCTGGGACCTGTACGTCGGCGGCCGGCGCGCCGGCGCGCACCTCGACGGACTGCCGGGAAAGCACGACGTCGTCGTCTTCCCGGAGCAGCGGGTCCGCCGTGACGGCAGCGAGCACGAGCTGCGGCCGTACTTCACCGTCGAGGACAACCTCTCGATCCGCTGCGGTCCGCCCGCGGCCGGACGGCCGGCCCCCGCGCGACCGCCGTCCGAGTCGCGCCGCCGGCGGCTCCTGGGCGGCGCCGCCGTCGCGGTGCACCGGCTCGCGCTCGCGCTGGCGGCCGCGCTGCCGCGGCCGCGCCGGATGCTCGCCGGCCAGCCCGAGCTGCGCGTGCTGCTGCTGCACGCGTACGGACTCGGCGGCACCGTCCGCACGAGCTTGAACCTCGCCGAGGCGCTCGGCGGCGATCGCCGTATCGAGCTCATCAGCGTGGTGCGGCGGCGCGACTCGCCGTTCCTCGCGTTCCCGCCGCAGGCGGACGTGTCGGTCCTCGACGACCAGCGCCGCGGCGCTCGGCACGGTCGCGGCGCGCGGCTGCTCGGCCGCCTGCCGAGCGTGCTCGTCCACCCGGAGGACTACGCGTACCCGCACTGCAGCCTGCGCACGGACCTGGCGCTCCTGCGCCGCTTGCGCGGCATGCGCGGGGGAGTGCTCGTCACGACGCGCCCGGCTTTCAACCTGCTCGCCGCCCGCCTCACCGGCGGCGACGTCGTCACGGTCGGCCAGGAGCACATGAACTTCCTCTCGCATCGCCGCCGGCTCGCGGACGACATCCGCGCCCGCTACGGCGACCTCGACGTGCTGACGGTCCTCACCCGGGCCGACCACGACGACTACGCCGCCGCGCTGGCCGCCGCGCCCGTCCGCGTGGTGCGGATTCCCAACGCCATCCCGGCGCTGGACGGCGGCGCCGCGTCGCTCGACGGCAGGATCGTCGTCGCGGCGGGCCGGCTGGAGACGCAGAAGGGCTTCGACCTCCTGATCCGCGCCTGGCAGCCGGTGGCCGCGGCGCATCCGGACTGGCAGCTGCGCATCTACGGCGCCGGACGGCTGCGCGACGAGCTGCGCGCGCTGATCCTCGAGCTCGACCTCTACGACTCGGTCTTCCTGATGGGGCGCACGCGGCGCCTGGGCGAGGCGATGGAGGCGGCGTCGCTGTTCGTCCTCAGCTCGCGCTTCGAGGGTTTCGGCATGGTGATCGTGGAGGCGATGAGCAAGGGGCTGCCGGTCGTCGGCTTCGACTGCCCGCGCGGGCCCGGCGAGATCATCCGCCACGACCGCGACGGGATCGTCGTGCCGAACGGCGACGTTGCGGGGCTCGCGCGCGGCATGCTCGAGCTGATCGAGGACACGGAGCGCCGCCGCCGCTACGGGGCTGCCGCGCTCGAGAACGCGCGATCCTACGATGTCGGGGCGATCGCGGCGAAGTGGAAGGACCTGCTGCGCACGCTGCCGAACCGAGAAGCCGGGGCTTCCGGAAGGACCGATGGAGACCGACCGACTTGAGACCCGCCGCCGAGCCGACCGCCCACGAGCCGCGCGCGGGCGCTCCCGCACGGGGGCGCCGCCGCCCTAGCGCCGCCCGCGCGGAGCGGGTCGTGAGCATGGCCGTGCTCCTCGCCACCGCGCGGAGCTCCGACGGCGGCCCGGCGGCCGCGCTGCGCTGGGAGGACACGACGCTGCTCGGCCGCATGATCGGCCAGCTCGCCGCGCTCGGAGTCGCCGAGTTCCACGTCGTCACCCGGCCGCAGTGGACCGCCGAGCTGGAGCGCGCGGTCACGGAACCGGCCGTGCGCGTGCACGCCTCCCACGACCGCGCGGGCGACCTGCGCGAGCTCGCTGCCATCGCGAGCGGCGCAGGCGCCGGCGCGCTCGTGGTCGCGAACGGCGACGTGCTGACGCAGGACGAGGCGCTCGCGGGCCTGCTGGCGGACCCGCGCGTCGCCACCGGCGTCCTCGCGACCACGCGGCGCGTCTCGCGCGTGCTCGCGTACCGCACGCGCGCGCGCCGCGGCTTCCTGATCAGCGCCGCCACGCCCTACCACCTGCTCCGCCGGCCGAACGGGTCGTTCCTCGGCGTGATGAAGATCAGGGACGGCGACAGGGCGGCCGCCGCCGACGTCGCGGCGCGGCTGGCGGAGCTGCTCGAGCGGCCGCTGCCGGAGCCCTGGAGCGACGAGTTCGAGGCAAAGGCGGCGCGCTGGAAGGCGACGCTGCACCGGCACGGCGTCGCCGGCATCTCCGAGGACCGAACGGGGGAGGAGCCCGACGACGTCCTCGAGGAGGACGCGGTCGAGGCCGAGCAGCCGCTGCCCGCGCTCTCCGCCGAGGAGGAGGACGAGCTGCGCCGGCGGCTGGCCGCCGCGGAGCAGGACGTCACGGCGCTGCTGCTCTTCGGGATCCTGCGCTCGGCGGTCCGCGTGAGCGCATGCCATCTGCGGGAGCTGTTCTGGGCGCGGCCGCTCTCCCGCGCCGACCTCGACCGGGCGTCGGCGCGGATCGGCGACCACGACGAAGAGCAGGCGCTGCTCGAGTCCGCGGTGAAGGCGGAGGACGGCTTCTTCGCGACGTTCTTCGTCAGCCCCTACTCGAAGTACATCGCGCGCTGGGCCGCGCGCCGCGGATGGACCCCGAACCTGATCACGGCGCTCTCCGCGCTCACCGGCCTCCTCGCCGCAGGCGCGTTCGCCACGGGCGACCGTGCGGGGCTCGTCGCCGGCGCGGTGCTGCTCCAGCTGGCATTCACGCTCGACTGCGTCGACGGCCAGCTCGCGCGCTACACGCGCACGTTCTCGGCGTTCGGCGCCTGGCTCGACTCGATCCTCGACCGCGCGAAGGAGTACGTCGTGTTCGCCGGGCTGGCGATCGGCGCCGCGGCGGCCGGCCACGACGTGTGGCTGATGGCGGCCGCCGCGATGACGCTCCAGACGGTGCGCCATACGATGGACTTCGCGTTCAACACCGCCCAGGACGAGGCGATGCTGCCCGCCGTCCCGCGGCCGCTGCAGGCCCGCCCGCGCGCAGCGCCGGGCGCGGACGACGCGCCGTCACCGCCCGCCGAGCGCCGCCCCGGCGCGCGCGCGCGCATGCGCAAGCTCGAGCGCTCGTCGACGATCCGCTGGCTTCGGAAGATGGCCGTGTTCCCGATCGGCGAGCGGTTCGCGACGCTCTCGCTCACCGCCGCCCTGTTCGACGCGCGCGTCACGTTCGCCGCGCTGCTCGTGCTGGGCGGCTGCGCCGCCGCCTACTCGGGCGTGGGACGTGTCCTGCGCTCGCTCGACCGCCGCGGCGCGGTCGCGCTCTCGCTGCGCGCAGCGTCGCACGAGAGCGGCCGCTTCCGCGACGACGGGCCGCTGGCGCTGGCGCTGGGGCGCGCGCTCGGGCGGCGGCTCGCCGTTCCGCCGATCGTCCTCGTCACGGTGGGCGCGGTCCCGCTGCTCGCGGCCGCGGCGATCGGCGACGTCCCCTGGGGGGTCGCGACCGCCGTGGTGGCGTGGGCGGTGCTCGCGTGTGGCGCGTCCAGCGGCCGGCCGCTGCGCGACCGGCTGCGCTGGGCGGTCACGCCCGGCGTGCGGCTCGTCGAGTACGCGGCATTGATCTGGCTCGCGGCGCTCGCGGGCGACGCCGCGCTGCCGGCCGCGTTCGCGCTGCTGGGCGCGATCACGTTCCGGCACTACGACGCCTTCTACCGCGCCCGCCAGCGCGGCGACGTGCCGCCGCGCTGGGTGGCCCGCGCGGCCGGCGGCTGGGAAGGGCGCCTGCTCGCCGGGCTGCTGCTGACCGCCGCCGGCGCGGCGCCGGCCGGCCTCTACGTCGCCGCGGCGCTGCTCGGCACCCTGCTCGTGGGGGAGAGCGTCGCGAGCTGTGTCGCGCAGCGCCGTTCAGGAGAGCCGCTCGCGCCCGCCGACGACCTGGAGGACGCCGCGTGATCGGCATGGTGCTCGCGGCCGGCGCGGGGCGGCGCCTCGCGCCGTACACGGACGCGCTGCCCAAGACGCTTGTGCCGGTCGACGGGGACCGCACGATCCTCGACGTCGCGCTCGCCAACCTCAAGGCCTGCGGGCTCGACGACGTCGCGATCGTCACCGGCTACGGGGCGGCGGCGGTCGAGAATCGCAAGGGCGGCCTCGAGCGCGACCACGGCGTGACGCTGGAGCTCGTCTTCAACGACAAGGCCGAGGAGTGGAACAACGCCTACTCGCTCTGGTGCGCACGCGACCTCTTCGGCGCCGGCGTGCTGCTCGTCAACGGCGACACCGTCCACCCGCCGAGCGTCGAGCGGACGCTGCTCGCGTCGCGCGGGCCGGACATCCTGCTCGCCCTCGACGACGTCAAGGAGCTCGGCGAGGAGGAGATGAAGGTACAGCTCTCCGGCGATCGCATGACGCGCATCAACAAGGCGCTCGACCCGGCCACCGCGCAGGGCGAGTACATCGGCCTGACGCTGATCGAGCCCGCCGCGGCCGCGCCGCTCGCCGACGCGCTGGAGGCGACCTGGCGGCACGACCCGCAGCTCTACTACGAGGACGGTTACCAGGAGTACGCCGACCGCGGCGGGCGCATCGGCGTGGCCCCGATCGGCGCCGTCGACTGGGCCGAGGTCGACGACCACGCCGACCTCGCACGCGCACGGGAGATCGCTTGCCGCTGCTGACCCGGATGATCGGCGCGCCGCTGTTCGTCGACATCGGCCCCGGGACCGTCGCGCAGCTCGCGCCGCTGCTCGCCGACCGCCGCATCTCCTCCGGCGGGCACGTCGCCGTGGTCGTCGGCCCGGGCCTCGGCGAGGAGATCGCCGAGCTCCTGCGGCCCGAGCTCGGCAACGCCGCCATCTGGACCGTCTCGAACGGCGGCGTCGACGACGCCAACGCGCTCGCCAAGCGCCTTCGCGCGGGCTTCTACGACGCGGTCGTCGGGATCGGCGGCGGCCGCACCCTCGACGTCTCCAAGCTCGCCTCGACGCTCAGCGGGCTGCCGATGGTCGCGGTCGCGACCAGCCTCGCGCACGACGGGATCGCCTCGCCGGTCGCGTCGCTCGAGGAGGAGGGCCGCAAGGGCTCCTACGGCGTTCAGATGCCGATCGCGCTGGTCGTCGACCTCGACTACGTGCGCCGCTCCGAGCCCGCGATGCGCCGCTCGGGCATCGGCGACGTCATCTCCAACCTCTCGGCGATCGCCGACTGGCGGCTCGCCGGGAGCGAGCGCGGCGAGCCGGTCGACGGGCTCGCGGTCACGTTCGCGCAGACCGCGGCGAAGGCGATCCTGCACCGCACGGACGGGATCGACGACGAGGACTTCCTGGTCGCCCTAGCGGAGGCGCTCGTGCTGTCGGGCCTTGCGATGACGACCGCCGGCTCGAGCCGCCCGTGCAGCGGCGCCGACCACGAGATCCTGCACGCGATCGATCATCTCTATCCAGGCACCGCCCGGCACGGCGAGCTGGCCGGCGCCGCGACGCTGTTCACCTCATACCTGCGCGGCGATCCGGCGATGGCCGCCGCCGTCGACGCATGCCTGACGCGCCACGGGCTGCCGCGGCTGCCGCGCGACCTCGGGCTCAGCGAGCAGCAGTTCGTGCGCGCGGTGCTGCGCGCGCCGGGGACCCGGCCCGACCGCTTCACGGTGCTGGAGCACCTGGCGCTCGACGAGCGGGGGGTGAGCGAGCGTGTCCGCGGCTTCCTCGACGCCTTCGATCGCTGAGCTGCGCGCCGCGACCCAGCCGGCGTCGCTGTTCGCGCGCAACAGCGGCGAGCACTGGGCCGGGCGGCTGTACGTGCGCCGCTTCTCGCCCTACCTGACGCGGCGGCTGCTGCCGACGCGCGTGACGCCGAACGCCGTCACGTGGGCGATGATCGCGGTCGGGCTCGCCGCCGCGGCCGTCCTGACGCTGCCCGGGCCGTTCGCCGCAATCGTCGCGGCGCTGCTGATGCAGTGCCAGATACTGCTCGACTGCGTCGACGGCGAGCTGGCGCGCTGGCGGCACCAGTTCTCGCCCGCGGGCGTCTACCTGGACCGGTTCGGCCACTACCTGACCGAGACCGCGCTGCCGATCGCGCTCGGCGTGCGCGCCGACGGCGGCTGGGACGAGATCGGCGGCTACACCACGCTCGGCCTGCTCGCCGCCGTGCTGGCGCTGCTCGTGCGGATGGAGATCGTGCTCGTGCACGTCGCGCGCGCCGAGGCCGGCAGGCCGCTGGTCGAGGACACGGCGGCGGCGTCCGCGCCGCGCGCCTCCGGGCTGCGCCGGGTGCGCCGCGCGCTCGCCCTGTTCCCCTTCTTTCGCGCCTTCGTCGCGGTCGAGGCGACGCTGCTGGCGCTCGCGGCGGCGCTGCTCGATCTCGCGCTGGGCGACCTCGAGGCGACGCGCGCGCTCGTGATCGCGCTCGTGCCCGTCGCGGCGCTGACCGCGCTCGGCCGGCTGCTGACGATCCTCGGCTCGGAGCGGCTGCGATGAGCGCGCGCTTCGGCTGCGTCGTCCTCACCGCCGGGCGGCGCCCGGAGGACCTGCGCGCGGCGGTCGAGTCGCTACGGCGCCAGCGCGGGGTGGAGACCGACATCGTCGTAGTCGGGAACGGATGCGATCCGGACGGCGTGCCGGACGGCGTGCGGGTGCTCGCGCTGCCGCGCGACGACGGCATCCCCGCGGGGCGCAACGCCGGCGTCGGGCACGTGCGCGGCGAGCTGCTGTTCTTCCTCGACGACGACGCGCGCGTCGCGGCCGACGACGCGCTGGCGCGGGTCGCGGCGCTGCTGGCGGCCGATCCGCGGCTCGCGCTCGTCCAGCTCGCGCCGCGGCCGCTCGACGGCGGCGCGCGCAGCCGCGACTGGGTCCCGCGCCTGCGCGTCGGTGACCCTTCGCGCCCGAGCGAGATCACGGTCGTGTGGGAGGGAGCCGTCGCGGTGCGCCGCGAGGTCTTCGAGCGGGTCGGGCGCTGGCCCGACGACTTCCGTTTCGTGCACGAGGGCGTCGACCTCGGCTGGCGCATCATGGACGCCGGCCACCGCATGCGCTACGCGGGCGACATCGCCGTCCTGCACCCGTCGCCGTCGGGGCGTGCGCACCCGTATTCGTACTATTTCGGTGCGCGCAACCGCGTCTGGCTCGCGCGCCGTCACCTGCCGCTGCCGCTGGGGTTCTTGTACGTGATCGCGTTCGCGCTCCGCTCCGTCCCCCGCCTGAGGTCGTGGCGGGCCGTGCAGGAGTCGGCGCGCGGGTACCGGGACGGGTTGCGCGGGCCGAGCGGCCGGCGCAGGCCGCTGCAGGCCCGGACGCTGGTCCGGATGACCCGCGCCGGGCGGCCTCCCATCATGTGATGCCTGAAACCGTGACGACAACCGCACCGCCACATCACCGCGGAAACGACTTCGCCGAGGTCCACCACGTCTACGAGCCGCACCTGGTGGGCCTGCCGCCGCTCGTGCCGTACCTGCGCGAGGCGTGGCGGCGGCGCTCGTTCGCCTACGAGATGGCGCGCACGAAGCTGCGCTCGCAGCACTTCAACACGGTGTTCGGGCAGCTCTGGCTGGTGCTCAACCCCCTACTCCTGACGGGCGTCTACTTCATCCTCGTCGACATCCTGCGCGCCGGCGACCGCGGCGAGGACTTCTTCGCCCACCTGATGGCCGGGATCTTCGCCTACTACTTCGTCTCGGGCGCGGTGCGGCAGGGGACCAAGTCGGTGGTCTCGGGCGGGCGGCTGATCCTCAACACGGCGTTCCCGCGCATCCTGCTGCCGGTCTCCTCGGTCGTGATCGCGTTCAAGCGCTTCGTGCCGACGATCGTGATCTACGTGCCGGTGCACATCGCGCTCGGACTGCCGATCGGGCCAGAGCTGCTGTGGATCTTCCCGCTCGTCGGGCTGCTGGTCGTGCTCGCCTCGGGGCTGGCGATGATCGTCGCTGCGCTGCAGGTCTACTTCCGCGACCTCAAGAACTTCATGCCGTACCTGCTGCGCGTCTGGCTCTACGGCTCGCCCGTCCTCTACTACGCCGACGAGATGCCCCAGCAATACCGCTTCCTGCTCGACGTGAACCCGCTCGGTCAGCTGCTGGCGGCCTGGAGCGAGGTCCTCAACCGCGGCGGCGCCCCGACGAGCCACCAGCTGCTCGTCGCATCTGCGTGGGCGTTCGGCTTCCTGGTGGTCGGGTTCGTCTTCTTCGTCTCGCGGGAGCGTGAGTTCGCTGTCCGGCTCTAGCGCCCCGAGCATCGTCGTCCAGGACGTCTCGGTGACCTACCGGACGTCGTTCGAGCGCAAGCCGACGCTGCGCGGCATGGTCAGGCGCATCGGCCGCGGGGAGCGGGCGATCCGGGAGATCGAGGCGGTCAAGAACGTCTCGTTCGACGTGCCGAACGGGACCGTGCTCGGGATCGTCGGCGCCAACGGAGCGGGCAAGTCGACGCTGGTACGCGCGATCGCCGGGATCCTGCCGCCGACGTCGGGCCGGATCGACGTCTACGGCCGCGTCAGCACGCTCCTCGCGCTCGGCGTCGGCTTCAACAAGGACCTGTCCGGCCGCGACAACGTCCGCCTCGGCGGGCTGGCCGCGGGCTACGAGCGCGGCGCGCTCGCGGAGAAGTACGAGCAGATCGTCGAGTTCGCCGAGCTGGGCGAGTTCATGGACATGCCGATGCGGACCTACAGCTCCGGCATGTACGGCCGGCTCGCGTTCTCGGTCGCGGTCAACATGGACCCCGACATCCTGCTGATCGACGAGGCGCTCTCGGTCGGCGACGCGCGCTTCCGGCGCAAGTCCGCGAACAAGATGCGCGAGCTGTGCAGCCAGGCCCACACGATCGTGCTGGTCAGCCATGCGCTCGGCAGCGTGCGCGAGCTCTGCGACCAGGCGATCTGGATGGACCGCGGGGTGATGCGGATGTGGGACGAGCCCGAGGCGGTCGTCGACGCCTACACCGAGTTCCTCGAGGTCGGCCAGGACGCCGTCACGCTCGAGGACGTATGATCGTGGCGGGCGAGGATCGCGCGGGCGTCGCGCGCTCGATCGTCGACTCGAACCGCTACATGACGCTCGGCACCGCCGACGCGGACGGGTTGCCGTGGGTTTCGCCGGTCTGGTACGCGCCGGAGGGCTACGGCGAGTTCTTCTGGGTCTCCTCGCCGGAGGCGCGCCACTCGCGCAACGTCGCGCTGCGGCCGCCGGTCGCGATCGTCATCTTCGATTCGGGCGCGCCGGTCGGGACCGGCCAGGGCCTGTACATGCGCGCGCTCGCCGAGCAGGTGCCCGAGGCCGCGCTCGACCGGGGGATCGAGACCTTCTCGCGCCGGTCGCTGGAGCAGGGCGCGCGCGCGTGGACGCTCGACGACGTCCGCGCGCCGGCGCCGCACCGGCTGTACCGCGCGACCGCGTCCGAGCACGCGGTGCTCGGACCGGGCGACGTCCGGCTACCGGTCAGCCCGGCCTCACGCGCGCGGGCGCGCCAACCGGCTCGGCCAGGCCAAGGCGCCACGAGCTCGGCGGGCGGGCGCGAGACCCGCTCGACGACGCCGCCCTCGACGCTCATGATCCGCGGCGAGGCACCGCGGCCGGCAACGCGCATGATCGTTACCGGGCTCTCTTAGCCGGGCTCGCCGTCGTCGAGGACGAACACGCGCGAGCGGCCGGGGTCGCGCGTGAGCAGCGCCAGCGCGGCGCCCTGGAGGTCGTCGGTCGGGAACACGCGCAGGTAGTTGCGCTCATCGGGATCAACGAGACCGACACGAACACCGTGACCGGGGCGAGCATCGCGGTCAAGGGCACCGCGTACGAGGTCTGGGACTACGCGTCGAACACGCGCACCGTCAGCGGCCGGGTGTGGGACGGCCACGACGGCGGCAAGCTCTTCTTCGACGCCGGCCGGATCACGATGACGCTCGACACGCACGAGCCGCTGTTCCTCGCCGGCCCGCACGACGACGTCTTCTTCGCGGGCGGCATCGACCCGGTCGTCTGCGCCGCGCTAGCCGGCTGAGGTCGTGCAGTCGGGCGCCGCCAGCACGCGCCACGAGCGGTTGCGGTAGACCGGGCGGTAGCCGGCCGGCGGCTCGATCCGCGGGTACGCCTCGCCGTAGAAGCGGTGCATCGAGCGAACGTCGCGCGGCGCCAGCAGGACGCGCTGGAGCGGGCTCGCGCCGGCCTCGGGCGTGCTGACCGAGAACGGCGGCGTGTCGAGCCACCAGCGCAGGTGCGGGATCGGGCGATGGTCGGCGGCGCTCGCCCGCGAGCCGCACCGCGCGACGGCGGCGCGGACCGCGGGCGCGCGGCCGGCGTCGCGGAGCTCGGCGTAGACCCGCTCGCGCCCGGCGAAGTAGTTGCGCAGGTCGCGGAGCATGTCAGCGTGCCACGGGATGTACGCGATCGAGAGCGCGGCCACGAAGCCGCCGGCGTACGTCCAGACGCGCCGCTCGCGGCCCGGCTCGAGCAGCATCCAGCCGCACACCGCGAGGCCGTAGAACAGCGCCAGCAGCACCGAAGGCGTGCGCACGTAGCGGCCGATCAGCGGCAGGCCGAAGAGCGGCCCGACCGCGAAGACGGCCGTCATCGCCGCGGCCGCCGCGAGCGGCAGCATGGCCTCGCTGCGGCGGTGGCGCCATGCGAAGTAGAGCCCGACGGGGATGCCGGCGACGATCGGCTCGCGCAGCGCGTGGCCGAAGTACTGCGCCGTCCAGTACGGCGCCTGCTCGGGCGCCCGGCGCCGGTCGTTCGCCTCGGCCAGCTCCGCGGTCCCGTGCAGCGAGTGCAGTGGGTCGCCGGTGGCGAACCAGTCGCCGGCGGCCCACAGCAACGGCGACAGCGCCGCGATCCCCGCCAGCCGCAGCCGCCGCGAGCGGTCCACCGCCGGCCACATCCACCCCACGTAGAGCCCGGCGAGGATCCACGCCTCGGGACGCATCAGCCCGGCCACCGCGAGCAGCGCCAGCACCGCCTCACCGCGCCGCGGCCGGCGCGCCTCCAGGAGCACCGCGGCGACGATCAGCGCCGCGAACGCGGTGTCCTGGTAGCCGAGCAGCGCGTCGCGCTCGAGCATCGGGCGCGTGAGGACGACGAGCGCGGCGACCGCGCCGGCCCAGGGGGAGAAGAGCTCGGAGCCGAGCCGGTAGGTGAGCCAGACGAGCGCGCCGAAGCAGAGCAGCACGAGCCAGACGAGCAGCGTGTCGGCGCCGGTCTCGAACGGCGTCGCCAGGCTCGAGACGGCGGTCTCGAGCGGATGCGGCGTGGGCGCGAAGTCGGCCGTGTAGTCCGGCTGGACGCCGCTCGCGAGGTCGCGCGCCCAGACCAGCGCGTAGCGCGCGTCGTAGTTGAGGTACGGGGCGTAGACGAGCTCGAGCAGCGCGGCGACGCCCACGATCGTCGCCGCGGCGGGCAGCAGGCGCAGTGCGGCGCGCCGCGGGCGGCGCGGAGTGGCGGGCGCCGGCGCCGCCGGGGCGGAGGCGGTGGCCATCGGGCGCCCGACGATAGCGCGCGGCAACGCCGGTCACGGCCGTCCTGGCGCCGGGCGACCGGCGTCGACGGCGCATGACGCCGTGAACGCAGGTCGTGAGCCCTGCGGCTGTAGCCGACCCGCGTTGACGCGCCGCGGCCGCGAGCCCTGCGGCTGCAGCCGACCCGCGTTGACGCGCCGCGGCCGCGAGTCCTGCGGCTGCAGCCGACCCGCGTTGACGCGCCGCGGCCACGAGCCCTGCGGCTGCAGCCGACCCGCGTTGACGCGCCGCGGCCGCTACCGTGATGGCACCGCGTCGATCGTCGTTCGCGCGGGTTCCCCCGTTCGATGACGCGCAGCCGGACCCTCCTCCCCGCCCTCGTCCTCGCGACCGCGATCGCGCTCCTGCCCGCCGCGGCGGCGCACGGCGCCGGCAAGGGCGGACCCCGGACGGCCGCCGGCTGGAAGGTCACCCCGGCCGGCAAGCAGTTCGGCATATCCCGGCGGGCGACCGGGTTCCAGGGTCCGCTCGCGTCGGTCCTGACGCCCGGGTCGACCTGGCTGCTCTCGGTCTCGAGCGGCGCCTCGCGGTCGAACTCGGCCGACCTGTTCGACATGCGCGCGCGCCGCCGCGTCTCCTCGATCCGCTACGACGCCAGGCGCGGGGTCGGCGAGGCCGTCTTCTACGGCGTCGCGATGGCCCCCGAAGGCACGCGCGCGTGGGCGTCCGGCGGCGGCCAGGACGTCGTGCACGCGTACGCGGTCGGCCCGACGCTGCGCGAGGTGGCGACGATCCCCGTCCCGAACTTCCCCGCCGGCATGGCATACGGCACGACACCGCGGGGAGACCGCCTCTACGTCGCCAACAACCTCGCCGGCCGCGCCGGCGACGTGAACCCGCCCGGGCACACGGTCACCGTGATCGATCCAGCGACGAACGCCGTCACGAGCGTGATCGACCTCGGCATGGCCGCGCAGCCGCTGGGCGTCACGTTCGACCGCACCGGCAGGAAGGCGTACGTGACGCAGTGGCTGGGCCGCGCCGTCGGCGTGATCGACACCGCGACCGAGACCACGCTCCGCCACATCCCGCTCTCGCCCGCGAGCGACCCGCTCCAGGCCGACCACCCGTCGGCGATCGCAGCCAACCCGCGCCGCGACGAGGTCTACACCGCCAACGCCAACTCCGACACCGTGTCGGTGATCGACACGCGCACCGACCGGCTGGTGAGGACGATCGACGTCTCGCTGACGCCCGACGCGCTCGAGGGCGCGATGCCCGACGGGCTGACGGTGAGCCCGGACGGGAAGCGGCTATACGTCGCGCTCGGGGGCGAGAACGCGCTCGCCGTGATCGACGTCGCACGCCGCGAGACGATCGGCTTCATCCCGACGGCCTGGTATCCGGTCGACGTCGACATCACGCGGAACGGCGGCAAGCTCGTCGTCACGGGCGCCAACCGCGTCGGGGACCGGCCCAACCGCTGCGCCGGGCCCTACGCGGTCGGCGACTGCAGCTCGGGCGACCTGATCTACGCGGGCATCGCCGCCGACTCGACGCAGACGATGACCAAGGGCGTGGTAAACGTCATCAAGACGCCGCCCACGGCGGCGCAGCTGCGCCGCCACACACGGACCGTCATGAGCAACAACCGGGTGCGCGCGCGGACGGCGCGCAAGCCGAGCTTCCTGCGCGCGATCAAGCACGTGATCTACGTAATCAAGGAGAACCGCACCTACGACCAGGTGCTCGGCGACCTCGGTAAGGGGGACGGCGAGCCGCAGCTGACGCTGTTCCGCGAGGACTCCGCGCCCAACCACCACGAGCTCGCGCGCCGCTTCACGCTGTTCGACAACTTCTACGTCGACGCCGACGTGTCGGCCGACGGCCAGAGCTGGGCCACGTCCGCCAGCGTTACGGACTACACGAACAAGACCTGGCCGATCTCCTACTCGCCGGCGCCGCGCAAGGCCCACCGCGCACGCGACTTCGAGAACCTCTCGGTGGCCGAGGTGCTGCTGTCCGAGCCGCTCGCCTTCGACGCCTCGGTGTTCCGGACCGCCGCGACCCCGACGCGCGGATACCTGTGGGACAACGCCTATGAGAACGGCGTCTCGTTCCGCAACTACGGCATCTATACGACGGTCCCGGGCGACTGCACCGGCGCCGGCAACAGCTCGACCACGACTCGGCTGGACGACGCGCGCTTCGGCGACCACGTCGCAGAGTACTTCGCCGGCTTCAACATGGGCTGCTCGGACCACGCCGACCGCCTGCCGGAGTGGGAGCGCGAGTTCCGCGCCTACGAGCAGCTCTACGCGCAGGAACCGTCGCACGACCCGCTGCCGCAGCTCACGCTGGTGCGGCTGCCGAACGACCATACGAACGGCACGGCCCCGGGGCGCGCGATCCCGCAGGCCTACATGGCCGACAACGACCTGGCGCTCGGACGGCTCGTCGACGTCGTCTCGCACAGCCGCTTCTGGAAGAGCACGGCGATCTTCGTCACGGAGGACGACGCCCAGAACGGCCCCGACCACATCGACGCGCACCGCACCGTGTCGTATGTGATCAGCCCGTACACGCAGACCGGCAGGGTCGACTCCACGCAGTACAACACCGCCGGGATGGTCGCCACGATCGAGGACCTGCTCGGGCTCCCGCCGATGGCGATCGGCGACCAGCGCGGCGTGCGGATGTGGAAGGGGTTCAGCGGCACGCCGAACATGGCGCCCTACGAAGCGCGCACTCCGAGCGTCGTCCCGTTCGGCGCGCCCGGGGCCCAGCTGAACCCGCCGACCGCGCCGCTGGCGACCGCGTCGGCGAAGTGGAACTTCCAGATCGAGGACGCGACCCCCGAGATCGGGCTCAACGAGGCGATCTGGAAGTCGGTCAAGGGGCGCAACTCCGAGATGCCGGCGCCGAAGCACAGCTACATCGTCGGCTCGGTGCCGGCCGACGCGGCCGGCTGATCGCGAACAGTCCAACCTCCTCCGCGGCGGCGCGTTTCGGGTCGTGCCGCCTCGGAAGGGAGGGGGACCTCGAAAGGCCGGGTCGACCCGAGTAGGTCCCCGGCCTTTCGCGTTCGCGGGCCGAGCCGCGGGTATCACCGGGACGATGCCCACTAAGAAGGAAGATCTCCCGAGAACCCTCAAGAAGTCGCCCCCGAAGGCCCAGCGCACCTACGCGAAGACGCTCGACTCGGCGGAGGAGAGCTACGACAGCGAGGCGCGCGCGCACCAGACCGCCTGGTCGGCCGTCAAGCACTCGTTCGAGAAGGTCGGCGACCACTGGGAGGAGAAGGACGAGCCGGGTCCCTCGGACCCGCAGTCCAAGCAGAGCGGCGCAGCCGCCCGCAACCGGCCGAAGAAGACCTACGGCGGCGTCGACGCCGAGGGCAATACGAAGCAGGAGCTCTACGAGCGCGCGCGGCGGGCGGGCGTGAGCGGCCGCTCGCGGATGTCGAAGGCCGAGCTGGCCGAGGCGATCGCGCGCAAGCGCGCCTAGCGCTCCCGGCGCCGGTGGCGCGCCGCCGAGCTGCAGGTGTTCGAGCGGTAGCCGGCGCCGGTGGGGCGCCGCGGCCGCGGCCGCGGCGCCCCGCTCCGGGCTCGCCGGTCGGCTAGCCTCAGCGGCGGTCGCTCGTGCACGAAGTCGAGCTCGTACTGATAAGCCTGCTCGTCGCCGTGGCCGGCCTGGCCGCGGCGGCGCGCGCCGTCGACGTGCCGTATCCGATCGTGCTCGTCGTCGGCGGGCTGGCGCTGGGCTTCGTGCC
>Ga0126313_10000201_pt1 | contig 26519 bp, 19 predicted proteins | sample Plot105A_FD_89954 | JGI IMG/M metagenome (GOLD analysis project Ga0126313, IMG submission 89954) | Serpentine soil microbial communities from UC McLaughlin Reserve, CA, USA - Plot105A | ecosystem: Environmental > Terrestrial > Soil > Grasslands | place: USA: UC McLaughlin Reserve, Lake County...
GCGGCGCCGACCTCGGGATCGCCTGGGACGGCGACGCCGACCGCTGCTTCTTCATCGACGGCAACGGCAGCTTCTGCGACGGCGACTTCATCTGCGCCCTGCTGGCACGCTCGGCTCTGCGGAAGAACCCCGGCGCGACGATCCTCTACGACCCTCGCTCGAGCCGCGCGGTGCCGGATCTGGTCGCCGCCGAAGGCGGTCGCTCGGATCTCTCGCGCGTCGGCCACGCCTTCTTCAAGGCGCGGATGCGCGAGGAGGGGGCGGCGTTCGGCGGCGAGGTATCGGGTCACTACTACTTCCGCGACTTCTGGAACGCCGACTCGGGGACGATCCCGGCGCTGCTGGTGCTGGAGCTGCTCTCGCTGGACGGCCGCACCCTGGCCGAGCTGATGGAGGAGTTCCGCTCCCGATACTTCATCTCCGGCGAGATCAACTCCGAGGTCGCCGACTCCGACGCAAAAATGGAGGAGATCGCGGCGCGCTACTCCGACGGCGAGCTGACCCGCCTCGACGGGATCTCGATCGACTACGACGAGTGGCACTTCAACGTCCGCCCCTCCAACACCGAGCCGCTGCTGCGGCTCAACCTCGAGTCGCTGGTCTCGCGCGAGGACATGGAGCGCCGGCGCGACGAGGTGCTCGGCCTGATCCGGGCGTGACCGCGACGCCGGAGGAGGCGCTGGAGCAGGCGGCGCTGGCCGGCATCCACCGCTTCGCGATCCCGACCCCGTTCGCGGTCGGGCGGGTCAACTGCTACCTGATCGAGGACGAGCCGCTGACGCTGGTCGACACCGGGCCCAATTCGGGCAAGGCGCTCGACGAGCTGACCGCGCGGCTCGCCGAGCGCGGCCACTCGCTCGCCGACCTCGAGCTGATCGTCGTCACCCACCAGCACATCGACCACCTCGGCCTGGTCGAGATCCTGGTCGAGCACTCCGGCGCGGAGGTGGCGGCGCTCGGAGCGGCGGCGCAGCGGCTGGCCGCCTTCGACGAGGACGCCGAGCTCGACGACCAGTTCGCGGTCGAGGTCATGCTGCGGAACGGCATCCCCGAGGACGTGACGGTGGCGCTGCGCAGCGTCTCGCGCAGCTTCCGCAGCTGGGGCTCGCACGTGGCGGTCACGAAACCGCTGGAGGACGGCGGGGTGCTGGAGCTCGACGACCGGCGGCTCGAGGTCCTCCACCGCCCCGGGCACAGTCCCTCCGACACCGCCTTCTGGGACGCCGAGCGGCGGATCCTGATCGCCGCCGACCACCTGCTGCCGAAGATCTCCTCCAACCCGCTGATCACCCGCCCGCTCGACGGCTCCGAGCAGCGCACCCAGGCGCTGGTCACCTACATCGAGTCCCTGCGGAAGACCCGGGAGATGCCGGCCGAGATCGTCCTCCCGGGGCACGGCGAGCCGATCACCGACCACGCCGAGCTGATCGATTCGCGCTTCGCCAGCCACGAACGGCGCAAGGAGAAGATCCACCGCCTGATCGCCGAGCGGCCGCGGACCGGCTACGAACTGGCGCAGGCGCTGTGGGGGAACGTCGCCGTCACTCAGGCCTTCCTCACCCTGTCGGAGGTGATCGGCCACGCCGACCTCCTGGTCAACGAGGGACGGGTGCGCGAAGCCGACGACGGCGCTGTGATCCGCTACGAGGCGATCGCGTAGTCAGGACTGCTGGCCCAGGGCGCGTCCGAGGGCGGCGGCGGCCAGGCCCAGGGCGATGCTGAGCGCGACGTTGGTGACCGCGATCCGTCGCTTGCCGGCCTCGTCGATCCGCTGCGTCTCCAGCATCCAGGTCGAGAAGGTCGTGTAGGAGCCGATCGCGCCGGCGCCGAGCAGCAGGCGCGCGTCGCCCTCGACCGACGCGCCCGCGAGGAAGCCGAGCAGGAAGGCGCCGCTGAGGTTGACGGCCAGGGTGCCGAGCGGGAGGTGCGGATGGAAGCGATCGGCGACGAGCAGGGTCAGCCCGAAGCGGGCAAGCGCCCCGCAGCCGCCGAGCAGGGCGACGCCGATCCAGACCGGCCAGCTCATGCCGCCCCCGCCCGGCGCGCGACGGCGGTCGCCGCCTGGACGCCTGCCAGACCGGCGGCGACGCTAGCCGCGAGGTAGACGACCGCCAGCGCCAGCCTGCCGGCGTCGATCATCTCCACCAGCTCCAGCTGCACGGTCGAGAAGGTCGTCAGCGCGCCGCAGAACCCGGTCGTCAGCAGCGGCCGGCGGTAGCTCGTGTGCGGCAGGGTCGTGAACCAGTAGCCGAGCAGGGCGGCGCCGACGACGTTGACCAGGAAGGTCGCCCACGGCCACTCCCCCGCCGTCGGCGGAAGCGCTTCCGCCAACCCAGCCCGCAGCAGCGTGCCCAGCGCTCCGCCGACGAAGATCGCCCCCAGCTCGCGTCGGTCGATCACCGGCGGCAGGGTAATCGGATCACCCCATTAGGGTGCAATCCAGTGTCCGCCCAGCTGCGCTCCCTCCGCCGTCGCAAGCCCGCCAAGAAGCGGATGCTGCTGATCGTCAACCCGTACGCGACGACCGTTTCGGACCGGCTGAAAAACCTGGTGGTGTATGCGCTGCAGGGGCGCTTCGACGTCGAAGCGGTCTCTACCCAGGCGCAGAACCACGCAACCGAGATCGGGCGCGAGGCGCGGGACGGGGGCTATGACGCGGTCGTCGCCTTCGGCGGCGACGGGACGCTGAACGAGGTCGCCAACGGGCTTGCCGGGACCGACCTGCCGGTGGCGGTGCTGCCGGGCGGCTCGACCAACGTCGTCTGCCGCACCCTGGGGATTCCCAACGACGTCGTCGACGCGACCGAGCACCTGCTCTCGCTGGCCGATGACTGGCAGCCGCGGAAAATCGACCTCGGCATGGTCGACGGGCGCTACTTCGTCTTCGCCTGCGGGGTCGGGATCGACGCCACCGTCGTGCGGCGGGTCGACTCGAATCCGAAGCTGAAGGCGAGCGCTGGCCCCTACTACTACAGCTGGGCCGGGGTCTCGGGCTTCTATCGCAAGTACCTGGTCAACCCGATCAGGGTGCGGACGCTCGTCGACGGGCGCGAGCCGGTCGAGGGCGTGACCACGATCGTCCAGAACTCCGATCCCTTCACCTACTTCGCCAGTCGGCCGATCCGCGTCTGCGAAGGGATCGCGATCGACGACGGCACCCTCTCGATGGCGGTGCTGAAGCGGGCGACCCAGCGCGACATGCCGACCCTGATCACGCGGCTGTTCAGCGAGAGCAGACCGGCGTCCCACCACAAGCAGATCGTCCACTTCGACGACGTCGCCCACGCGGTGGTCGAGACCGCTTCGACCGGCAAGGACGGCGCGCCGCGGCCGTTTCCCCTGCAGGTCGACGGCGACTACATCGGCGAGCGGGACCGGGTGGAGCTGAGGGCGGCGCCCGGGGCGCTGACGATCGTCGCCTGAACCGGCTCCGGCGCCGGGGTGGCGAACGGCGCCTCCTGCTCGAGTACGACCCTGAGGGCGGCCATGTCCGCTGGCCGTCGGGCTCGCAACCCGTAGCGGAGGGCCATCGCCAGGCGGTAGGGGACGACGCGGGGGAAGTGCTTGCGGGCGAACTGGAGACGGGCGTAGGCGGATTGGGCCTCCATCCGCGGGGTGGCCGAGCGCTCGCTCTCGAAGTGGCGGATCGTCACCAGCGGCAGGTGGGCGACCCGCCAGCCGGCGCGGCGCAGGCGCCAGCAGAGGTCGGTCTCCTCGGAGAAGAGGAAGAAGCGCTCGTCGAAGCCGCCGGTCTCGCGCAGGGCCTCGGCGCGGGCCAGCATGAACGAGCCGGAGGTCCAGTCGCAGCTGGCTTCCTGGTCGTAGGCGGACGAGGTGAGGACGCGCTCGCCGAGGAAGCCCCGGAGGACCGGGATCCGCTCGATCGCGAGCGCTTCGGCGAGCATGTTCGCGGTCGAAGGAAAGCGCCGCATGCTCGGCGCCAGCGCACCGGTGCCGCCTACCTGGCGGACGCCGGCAAGGCCGATCTCCGGCCGGCGGTCGAGCGCCGCGACCAGATCCTCGAGGCTGCCGTCGAGGAATTCCGTGTCGGGGTTGAGGAAGAGGACGTAGCGAGCGTCAGCCGTCTCCAGGGCGACGTTGTTGGCCGCGCCGAAGCCGCGGTTGGCGCAGCGGATCGTCCGGGCGCGAGGAAAGCGCTCCTCCAGGTAAGCGGCCGAGCCATCCGTGCCGTTATCCACGACCACCACGTCGAGGTCGAGGTCGCCCGCGCGGGCGAACAGGCTCTCCAACGCCGCATCGAGCCAGCGCTTCCCGTTGTGCGAAACGATGATCACGCAGACGTCGTCCATAACAACTAGAGGAACGTATCCGCGCCTGCGCATCTTGCGGTGCAGGCCTCATCTGGGGGGACGAGTTAACGCCACTCCGAGCTTTGGGGGGCTATGACCCCCCGAATCTCGGAGAGGCGCCGCTACGATGCCCGCCTCGATGACCAGCCCCGACCTCCTCCCCTCCGACCTCGCGCCCGGTCTCCTGATCGGGGACAGGGTGTCGATCGGCGAGGGCGCCTTGATCGGCGGTCACGTGACCATCCACTCCGGCGTCGAGATCGGACCCGGCGCCCGGGTCGGCGACCACGCTCAGGTCCGTGAGGGCGCCGTGATCGGCACCGGCTCCACCGTCGGGAGCTACGTCTCGGTCGACCCCGGCGTCGTGATCGGAGAGCGGGTCAGCATTCAGACCCGCTGCTACATCACCGGCGGCACCGTGGTCGAGGACGACGTCTTCGTCGGGCCCGGCGTCACCCTGACCAACGACAACACGATGAACCGGCACGAGCCGGACTTCGAGTTCGAAGGGCCGCTGCTGCGGCGCGCTTGCCGCGTCGGGGGGGGCGCGACGATCTGCCCCGGGATCGTGATCGGCGAGGAGGCCTTCGTCGCCGCCGGCGCCGTGGTCACCGCGGACGTCGCTCCCCGCACCATGGTGATGGGGGTTCCGGCCCGCGCGGTCCGGGCGATCCCGGACGAGGACCTACTGCACCGCTGGCGCTGAGTTGGGCTTTCCCGGGAGCTCCCGGGCGGGGTTGCCAATCACGGTGGCTCCCGCGGGGACGTCCCTGACGACAACCGCCCCAGCGCCCACCGTCGCCCCGGCCCCGATCCGCACGCCGCCGAGGATCGTCGCCCCCGAGCCGATGCTGGCGCCGCGCTCGACCACGGTCGGCAGCAGCTCCCAGTCCGCCTCGGTCTGCAGGGCGCCGCCGTCGCCGGTCGCCCGCGGGTGCTTGTCGTTGACGAAGACGACGCCGTGGCCGACGAACACCTCGTCCTCGACCCGGACCCCGTCGCAGATGAAGGTGTGGCTCTGGATCTTGCAGCTCGCGCCGATCTCGACCCCGCGCTGCACCTCGACGAAGGTCCCGATCCGGGTCCCCGGGCCGATCCGGCACCCGTAGAGGTTGACGAAGGAGTGGACCACCGCCCCGGCGCCGAACTCGACGTCGTCGAGCTGGCGGTGCGGCGCGGCGTTCACCGGTGCGCTCGGCTGCTTCTCACCCATCGATCCTCAAACGCGGCCGCCGCGCGGAAGCTTTCGGTCACTCGGCCCGTTTGTGATCCGTGGCCGTCTTGAGCGAACCATTCGCGGACGCCCAGACCACTCGCGAACCCTCGGTGGTCCTTGGCGCCCGCTCGAAGCAGATCCAAGCGCGAATCGATGCCGCGCTGGGCAAGCCCGAGGGCGATGCCTCGCTGCGCTTCCTCGACGCCGCCGCGGATGCGGCCGAGCTCGACGCGCCGCCCATCCTGATCCTCGTCTGCGACCTCGACCGGCCGGCGGGCATGGCGACGCTGCGCCGCGTCCGGCGCGAGCTGCCCGAGCCGGCGATCGTCGCCATCTCCGCGCCGGCGACCGCGACCGGCGTCCGCCGCGGGCTCGACGCCGGCGCCGCGGCGATCGTCTTCGAGCCGATGATCGAGTCGACCCTGGCGGTGACGGTCAGCGCCGTCGGCTCCGGCCAGGCCGTGGTGCCGCGCGAGCTGCGCGCCAGCGTCCAGCGGCCGGCGCTCTCGCACCGCGAGCGCCAGGTCCTCACCTACGTCTGCGAGGGCCTGACCAACGCCCAGATCGCCGAGCAGCTCTTCCTCTCCGAAAGCACCGTCAAGAGCCACCTCTCCTCTGCCTTCGCGAAGTTCGGGGTTCGCTCCCGCCGCGAGGCCGCCGCCCTCTTCCTCGAGTTCGAACAGTCCACCCCCAGCGCCAGCGAGGTAATCACGTGACCACCGCAGCCCCGACCGCGACCAACCCGATCCTGCCGCTGGCGGCCACCGAGGGGACCAGCGTCCCCTTCATCCGCCTCGACAGCGCCTTCCCGGAGCTCTTCGCCGAGCTGATGGAGACGGTCGAGCGGATCGCCGGCAAGTCGGCCTTCACCCTCGGCCCCGAACTCGAGCGCTTCGAGGCGGCCTTCGCCGGCTTCTGCGGCACCGCGTACGCATCCGGGGTCTCCTCCGGCACCGCTGCGCTGGAGATCGCCCTGCGGGCGCTCGGCGTCGGTGCCGGCGACGAGGTGATCGTCCCCACCTACAGCTTCATCGCCACCGCCGAGGCGGTCAGCACCGTCGGCGCCACCCCGGTGATCGTCGACGTCGACCCGGAGACGGCGCTGATCACTGCCGAGATCGTCGAGCGCGCCCTGACCTCGAAGACGCGCTGCGTGATCCCGGTCCACCTCTTCGGGCGCCCGGTCGAGATGGACCCGCTGCTGGCGCTCTGCCGCGAGCGTGGGATTGCCGTGATCGAGGACGCCTGCCAGGCGCACGGCGCGCTCTACCGCGGCCGCCCGGTCGGCTCGCTCGGCGACGCCGGCTGCTTCAGCTTCTACCCGACCAAGAACCTCGGCGGCTGGGGCGACGGCGGCGCGCTGGTCACCGGCGACCCCGAGCTCGACCACAAGGTGCGGCTGCTCCGCTCCCACGGCGAGGGCACCCGCCACCATCACGAGCTGGCGACCGGCACCCACCGCCTCGACACCCTGCAGGCGGCGATCCTCGAGGTCAAGCTGCGCCACCTCCCGGACTGGAACCAGCGTCGCCGCGACGCGGCCGCCGCGCTGCGCGAGGGCCTGGCCGGCAGCAATGTCGTCTCCCCCGCCCCGGGGGCGCCCGACAGCGACCACGTCTACCACCTCTTCGTCGTCCGCTGCGCCGCTCGCGACGCGCTGCGCGACCACCTCGACAGCCGCGGGATCGCCAGCGCGATCCACTACCCGACGCCGATCCACCTGCAGCCCGCCTACGCCGGCCTCGGCCTTGGGCCCGGCAGCCTGCCCGTGGCGGAGCGACTCGCCTCCGAAAACTGCTCACTGCCGATCTTCCCGGCAATCGAGGACTCGCAGATCGCGGAGATCGTCAGGGCGGTCGAGAGCTTTGAAGTCCCGGCAGATAACTGAGGCTCCGGCCACAGCCGCGCGGCGCGGCGGCCTGCGGGTCTGCATGGTCCACTACTCGGACTTCGTCGTTGACTCGCGCATTCAGCGCCAGGCGCGGGCCCTGGCCGAGCGCGGCGACCGGGTCGAGTGCGTCTGCATCAACGACGCCGAGGAGATCCCGGTCGGCGCCGGCTCGATCGGCCTGCACCGGGCCTCGGCCGACAAGCCGCGCGGCGGCGCCCGCGCCTACCTCAGCGGCAACGCCCGCTTCCTGCTCGGCGCCGCCCGCAAGGTCAGCGAGCTCGACCGCGAGGACCCCTTCGACCTGGTCGAGATCCACAACATGCCCGACGCCCTCGTCTTCGCCGCCTGGCGGCCGAAGCTGCGGGGGACGCCGCTGATCCTCAACTTCCACGACACCTTCCCGGAGCTCTTCGCGACCCTCTTCGACCGCTCCCCGCGCCACCCGCTGGTGCGGCTGGTCCGCGCCGAGGAGCGGGTCAGCGCCGCGCTTGCCGACGGTCTCGTTTTCGTCACCCCCGAGGCTCGCGAGCTGCTCGCCGAGCGCAACGTCAGCGCCGCGCGAACCCAGGTCGTGATGAACACCCCTGATGAGCGCGTCTTCGGCGAGCGCCGCGAACCTGCCTTCGCCCCCGCCGAGGAGCTGCGGATCGTCTACCACGGCGGCCTCGCCGAACGCTTCGGGGTCGAGACCCTGGTGCGGGCGGTGGCCCAGCTGCGCGGCCAGGGCACCCCGGTCCGGCTCGACGTCTTCGGCGCCGACGCCGAGGCCGCCGCCAAGCTCGCGGCGGTTGCCGCCGAGCAGGCTCCCGAGGGCGTCCACGTCGCGCCGCGGCCGACGCCGGTGGAGGAGATCCCCGCCCGGCTCGAGGAAGCCGACCTCGGCGTGGTGCCGACCCTGCGCGACGACTTCACCGAGATGCTGCTGCCGGTCAAGCTGCTCGAGTACGTCCACATGGGCCTGCCGGTGGTCGCGTCCCGGCTGCCGGTGATCGAGCGCTACTTCGGCGACGACGTCCTGCTCGCCGAACCGGGCGACCCGGCGTCCTTTGCCGCCGCGATCGAAGGCGTGCGCTCGGCTCCCGAGACCGCCCTTGACCGCGCCCGGGGCGCCTCGGAGCGGCTGGCCGAGATCGAGTGGCGGCGTCAGCGCGAGCAGTACCTGGACCTCGTCGACGGGCTGGTCGAGCACTCGCGGAGCGCCTGAGGTGCCGCGCCTGCTGCTGATCACGCCGGCGCGGGACGAGGCGGCGCACCTCGAGCGGACCGTCCGGGCGGTCGCCGCCCAGACCCGCCCGCCCGACCTCTGGCTGATCGTCGACGACGGTTCCACCGACGGGACGGCCGAGTTGCTCGACCGCCTGGAGCGGGAAGTCCCCTTCCTCGAGGTCCGTCAAGCGCCGGCGCGGTCTCGGCGCTCCAACCAGGATGGCCTCGCGCTCGCCGCCGAGGCGGTCGCCTTCAACCAGGCGCTGGCCAGCGTCGAACCTGCCGAGTTCACCCACGTCGGCAAGCTCGACGCCGACGTCGAGCTGCCGCCGGACTACTTCGAGCGCCTGCTGGACTGCTTCGCCGCCGAGCCCGACCTCGGGATCGCCGGCGGGGTCCTGCTCGAGCGCAGTGGCCGGGACTGGGAGCCGACCAAGATCCCCACCTACCACGTGCGCGGCGCGCTGAAGCTCTACAGCCGCGAGTGCTTCCAGGCAATCGGCGGGATCGAGGAGCGGCTCGGCTGGGACACGATCGACGAGACCTATGCCCGCATGCAGGGCTACGCGACCCGCTCGGTGGCGGGGATCGCGGCCCGCCACCACCGCCCGGTGGCGACCCGCGGCGGCACCCTGCGCGGCCGCGCCCGCCACGGCCAGTGCGCGTACATCCTCCGCTACAGCACCTGGTGGGTACTGCTGCGCTCGCTCAAGGTCGCGCTTCAGCGCCCCTATGGGCTCTCCGGGATCGCCTTCCTCTACGGCTACTTCAAGGCCATGGCTAAGGCTCAACCTAAGGTTGAGGATGAACACTTCAAGCGCTTCGTCCGCGGCGAGCTAAGGCAACGCGCATTGGGCACCTCGTCCTTTTTTCAGCCTTCGGGCGCGGACCAAATCCCCTTTGATGCCCGTTGACAGTTCGAGCTCCCCTGCCGGCGCTACCTACCCCACCCAAACCCCACCGATTGGCGACCCCCTGAATGACGACCCACGCCTCGCTCAAGACTTCGACCTTCGCGGCCCTCGCCGCGCTTGCCGTGCTGCTGTTCGCGCCGGACGGGGCCAGCGCCGACGTCAGCTGCCCCAGCGACATCCCGGTCGTCCAGGAGAACAGCTGCTCCGGTCCCGGCTCCGATGGCTGGCGCCTGGTCGAATACAGCCCCAACGTCGCCGGCTTCGCGACCAAGACCAGCGTCAACCGGGGGGAAAGCGTCACCCTCGAGCTAGGCCGGGTCAACACCTCTGCCGCCGCCAGCGTGAAACTCGACGTCTACCGGATGGGCTACTACGACAACACCGGTGGCCGCCTGATCGCCGCCGCCTCCTCGGCCAGCGTCGCAGTCAACAACCTCTTCAGCGCCTGCGGTGCGACCAATGCCACCACCGGCCTCAAGAGCTGCTCCGGCTGGGCCAGCAGCTACACGATCCCCGCCTCGGCGCTGCCGGCCTCCGGCGTGTATCTGGTCAAGCTGACCACTCCGAGCGGGCTGGAAAACACGATCACCTTCATCGTCCGCGACGACTCGCGCGTGCCGGGCGCGGACATCCTCTTCGCCCTGCCGACGGCGACGTATGAGGCCTACAACAACTGGGGCGGCGCCTCGGGCGGCAAGTCGCTCTACTTCGACACCGCCGGCGGCGAATACACGATCGCCGGAACCCAGCGCGCGGTCAAGGTCTCCTTCGACCGGCCGATGGACGACCCGCGCCAAGGCAACCGCTTCATCGGGCCCGACTTCTACATGATCCAGTGGCTCGAGAAGCAGGGCTACGACGTCGCCTACACCGAGGACGTCGCGATCAGCCAGAACCCGGCGCAGCTGAAAAACGCCAAGATCGACATGATCTCCGGCCACAGCGAGTACTGGTCGCTGGAGCAGATGAACGGCTATCTCGCCGCCCGCGACGCCGGCGTCGACATCGCCTCCTTCAGCGGCAACACCGCCTACTGGAAGGTCCGCTACGAGGACGGCGGCCGCACCCTCGTCTGTTACAAGACGGTCGAGGGCTCGGGCTCCACCGGCAGCGGCGAGGACGGCGCCAACGACTGGGGGCCCGACGGCAAACTCGGGACCGCCGACGACGCCCTCGGCCTCGACCAGAAAGCGGGCACGGCCGACGACCACCCGGAGAACTCGACCACGACCTGGCGCGACAACGGCGCGCCGAACGGCGACCCCAACGCCCCACCCGGGGGCCGCGTCGGTCCCGACATGCCCGAGAACCAGCTGCTCGGGAACATGTACTACGGCGCCGAGCTGCAGGCCGGCGCCTTCCCTCTGGTGGTCCCGGCCGCAAGCGGCGGCAACTACTCCGGCGACCGGATCTGGCGCAACACCGGCATCCCGACCGGGTCGGCGACGACGATCGGCAACAATCTGCTCGGCTGGGAGTGGGACGCGATCCCGACCCAGGCGCAATACCTGAGCCGCCAACCCGCCGGGGTGAAGCCGCTGACCAACTCGACCGCGCCGCTCGGCAACAACGTCGACTGGATCCAGGACGAGGGTCGGATCTACGCGAAAACCCCGCCCCCGGGCCAGTGCGCCTGCGGCCAGGCTGTCAAGTACACGGCGAAAAGCGGCGCCCTCGTCTTTGCCGCCGGGACCAACGACTGGGCCAACGGCCTGGCGCCGAATCCCGACAGCCGGATCATCCAGGCGACCTACAACATCCTCTCTGACATGACCGTGCAGCCGTGGACGCCGGTCGGGTTGACCCTCGACCCCCCGACCGGGCCGCAGCCGCCGGTCGCCTCGTTCACGCTCTCGCCCAACCCGGCGCAGACGAATCAGGTCGTGACCTTCGACGGCAGCACCTCCTCGGACCTCGACGGCGGCATCGCCAAATACGAATGGGACCTCGACGGCGACGGGATCTACGAGACCGACAGCGGCACCAACCCGATCACGACGAGGAGCTACACGACCACCGGGGTCTACACCGTGCGGCTGCGGGTGACCGACGAACAGGGCGCCCGCACCACCACCAACCGCGCCCTCTCGATCGACAACAGCGGCACCGGCAGCTATCCCTCCCGGGTGCTGGGGACGACCGGCCTGCTCAGCTACTGGCGGCTCGGCGACGCGGGCGGCTCGAGCACGCTGATCGACTCCTTCGGGACCGCCAACGCCGCGGTCGGCGGCGGCCCGACTCTCGGCGCCCCCGGCGCGCTCAGCGGCGACGGCGACACCGCGGCCAGCTTCGACGGCCTCGATGACGCGGCCACGGCCAACCTCTCGCTCTCGGGGACGAGCAAGGTCACGGTCGAGTTCTGGATGAAGTGGAACGGCTTCGCCAACGACGACGACCTGGCGATGGAGTACACGCCCAACTTCAACTCCTTCGCCGGCGGCTTCCTGATCGACCCGAACGCGCCCCAGGAGGAAGGCAAGTTCGGCGTCGCGATCGGCAACAGCGGCGCCCGCAACAACGCCTTCTTCACCCGTCCCAGCGCCGGCCAGTGGCACCACTACGCCTTCGTGATGGACAGCGCCGCCGCGGCCGCCGAAGAGATCAAGCCCTACGTCGACGGCAAAGCGGTGCCGTTCACCAAGACCGCCTCCGGTACCGGGGCCGGCAACTTCGCCAACTCCTCGCTGAACTTCATGTCGCGCGCCGCCAGCTCGCTGTACGGCGCCGGCTCACTCGACGAGGTGGCGATCTACAACCGCGCCCTCGATCCGGCGACGATCGCCGCCCACTACGCCGGCAACCCGCTGGCGCCGACGGCCTCGTTCGAAACCTCGCCGAACCCGGCCGAAGTCGGCGAAACCGTCAACTTCAACGGCTCCTCCTCGAAATCGCCGAACGGCGCGATCGTCAAATACGAGTGGGACCTCGACGGCAACGGCAGCTTCGAGACCAACACCGGCGCCAGCCCGAACGCCATCACCAGCTACGCGATCCCCGGACCGGTGACGGTCGCCCTGCGGGTCACCGACGCGGCCGGCAAAACGGCCGCCGCGACGGAGACGGTCAGCGTCGACGGCTCGGGCGCCGGCACCTACTCGAGCCGGGTGCTGGCCACGGCCGGGCTGATCGACTACTGGCGGATGGGCGAGGCCTCGGGCTCCTCGCTGGCGGACAGCAAAGGCACCGCCCCGGCGACGCTGACCGGTGGGCCGACCCTCGGCGTCGGCGGCGCGGTCACCGGCGACACGGACACCGCGGCCAGCTTCAACGGCACCACCAGCGCCGCCCAGGCAGCGCTCAACCTCTCGACGACCAACAAGCTGACCCTGGAGTTCTGGATGAAGTGGGACGGCTACGCCAACGACGACGACCTCGCCTTCGAGCTGACGCCGAACTTCAACTCCAACCCGGGTGGCTTCCTGGTCGACCCCAGCGCGCCCGAGGAAGGCGGCAAGTTCGCGGTCGGAATCGGCAGCGGTGAAAGCCGCAACACCGCCTACTTCGCCCGGCCCAGCGTCGGCCAGTGGCACCACTACGCGCTGGTCATGGATACGACCGCGCCGGCCGCCGCACAGGTCGTCCCCTACGTCGACGGCCAGCCGGTCCCCTACGTGAAGACCAAAAGCGGCACCGGCGCCGGCAACTTCGCCAACTCGAGCCTCTACTTCATGTCGCGCGCCGCGAGTGCCCTGTTCGGCTCCGGCGATCTCGACGAGGTGGCTCTCTACAACCGAGCCCTCTCGGCGACGACGATCGCCCGCCACTTCGGCGGCAACAGCCAGGCGCCCCAAGCCTCCTTCACCGCCTCGCCGAACCCGGCCCAGGCGGGGCAGCTGGTCAGCTTCGACGGCTCCGATTCCACCGACCTCGACGGCACGATCGCCAAATACGAGTGGGACCTCGACGGCAACGGCAGCTTCGAGACCGACACCGGGACGACGCCGACGGCGAGCAACACCCTCACCTCGGCCGGCACCTACGAAATCAAGCTGAAGGTCACCGACAACGCCGGCAACAGCGGCCAGACGACCCGGACGGTGACGGTCGAACAGTCGGGCGCCGGCGCCTACGCGACCCGGGTGCTCGCGACGTCCGGGCTGATCGACTACTGGCGGATGAGTGACGCTCCCGGCACGACGTTCGCCGACGTCAAAGGCGGGGCCAACGCGACGGCTCTCGGCGGCCCGGAATTCGGGATCCCGAGTGCCCTGCCCGGCAGTTCGGACACCGCGGTCAGCTTCAACGGCACCACCGACGCCGCCCAGGCGAATCTCGACCTCTCCACCACCAACAAGCTGACCCTCGAGTTCTGGATGAAGTGGGACGGCTACGCCAACGACGACGATCTCGCCTTCGAGCTGACGCCGAACTTCAACGCCAACCCCGGCGGCTTCCTCGTCGACCCCAGCGCCCCTGAGGAAGAAGGCAGGTTCGGGGTCGGTATCGGCAGCGGCGAAAGCCGCAACACCGCCTACTTCGCCCGGCCCAGCGCCGGAGCCTGGCACCACTACGCGCTGGTCATGGACAGCGGCGCGCCGGCCGCCGCACAGGTCGTCCCCTACGTCGACGGCCAGCCGGTCCCCTACGTGAAGACCAAAAGCGGCACCGGGGCCGGCAACTTCGCCAACTCGAGCCTCTACTTCATGTCGCGCGCCGCGAGTGCCCTGTTCGGCTCCGGCGATCTCGACGAGGTGGCTCTCTACAACCGAGCCCTCTCGGCGGTGACGATCGAAGACCACTACTTCGGCACCGTCGGCGGCGGCGAACCGCCCGTCGCCTCCTTCACCGCCACTCCGAGCCCGGCGAAAACCGCCGAAGCCGTCAACTTCGACGGCTCCGGGTCGAGCGATCTCGACGGCACGATCGCCAAATACGAGTGGGACCTCGACGGCAACGGCAGCTTCGAGACCGAAACCGGCACCGAACCGGTCGCGACCCGGAGCTACCCGACCGCCGGCAGCTACGACGTGCGCCTACGGGTGACCGACTCGAGCGGGAACAAATCGAGCACCCTACGCACCGTCACCGTGGCCAACCGCGCGCCGACCTCAACCTTCACCGCCACCCCGAGCTCGGTCAACAAAGGCCAGCTGGTCAGCTTCAACGGCTCTGGCTCGAGCGATCTCGACGGCACCATCGCCAAATACGAGTGGGACCTCGACGGCAACGGGACCTATGAGACCAACACGGGCACGACGCCGACTACCAGCCGCTCCTACTCCACCGCGGGCGCGGTTGAAACCAAGCTGCGGGTCACCGACGACAAAGGCGCGACCGCGGTCTCGACCAAAAGCGTCACCGTCACCCTGGTCCCCCCGACCGCTTCGTTCACCGCCACGCCGAACCCGGTCAGCACCGGGACCAGCGTCAGCCTCAACGGCTCCGGCTCCACCGACCCCGACGGGACGATCGCCAAATACGAGTGGGACCTCGACGGCAACGGGACCTTCGAGACGAACACCGGCACGACGGCGACCACGAGCCGCACCTACGCCATCGCCGGCACGGTGCCGGTGAAACTGCGGGTAACCGACGACGACGGCCAGACGGCCACCAGCAGCGTCACGGTGACGGTCAACAATCGCCCGCCGGTTCCGTCCTTCACCGCCACCCCCAGCCCGGCGAACACCCGCCAGACCGTCACCCTGAACGGTTCAGCCTCGAGCGATCCGGACGGGACGATCGCCAAATACGAGTGGGATCTCGACGGCAACGGGACCTATGAGACCAGCACCGGCACCACCGCCAGCACGACCAAAGCCTTCACCGCCACCGGGACCCTGACTCTCGGCCTGCGGACCACCGACAACAACGGCGGGACCGCGACGACGACCCGCTCGCTGACCGTCAACAGCGCCTACCGCGCGGCGGTCCTCGGGACCACGGGGATCAGCGACCTCTGGCGTCTCGACGAGACCTCGGGGACGACGGCGACCGACGCCAACGGCGCCAACAACAACGGCACCTACGTCAGCAGTCCGCTCTCGGTCGCCCCGCTGATCGGCGGCGAGACCAACAGCTTCGCCCGCTCCTTCAACGGCACGAGCCAGTACATCGACATGTCGCCGACGCCATTCGGGGCTCCCGCGACCTTCTCGGTCGAGGCCTGGGTGCGGACCAGCGTCGCCAAAGCCTCCGGCGGCTACCACTTCCTGGTCAGCGACTCGAGCGCCGACTTCGACAACGGCTTCTCGCTGGTCATCGACTCCAGCAACCGTCCCGTCTTCGCCGTCGCCCGCCAGACCACCTCGATCAGCCGGGGCCAGGCGGTGAGCTCGACCACGGTCGCGCCAAACACGACCCACCACCTCGTCGGCACCTATGACGGCACCCGCGCCCGCATCTACGTCGACGGCGTCGAACGGGCCAACGTCATCTTCACCTCGGATCCGACCTGGAACAGCAGCCGCGACCTGCGCATCGGCCGGCCGATCTCCACGACCAGCCTCGCCCAGCGCTACCTGCAGGGCTCGATCGACGAGCCGGCGCTCTACACCACCGTCCTCTCGGCGGCGACGGTGCTGGCGCACTACGAAGCCGGCAAACCTTAGGCACCCGCCGCAAACCCGCTCGCAAGCGCACCGCGGGCCGAGCCGTTAGTTCCCCGTGAGCGCGAACGACGCGATCGCCCCCGAGCGCCTGCGCGGCGCCAGCAGCCGTGCACTGCCCGCGCGCCTGCTGGCGCTGGCGCGCTCGGCGGACGCCCTCGCCCTCGCCGGCCTCGGGTTGTTCATCCTGGTACTGACCGCGATCAGCTGGCGCAAATGGGGGACGCCGGAGATCGACGCCGGGGCAGAGCTGACGACCGCTGCGCAGGCGGTGCACGGCCATCTCCCCTACGAGGACACCCGCTACTTCTACGGCCCGCTGGGCGTCTACACGCTGACGGGAGCCTTCAAGCTGTTCGGCACCAGCCTCGCTACCGCCTACGCGCTCGGCCTGGCGACGACCCTCGCGATCGCCGGATCGTTCTACGCCCTCGCCCGGCAGCTGCTGCGGCCGCCGGCGGCGGCGCTCTCGAGCGCGGTGCTGATCGCGATCGGGTTCTCCGGCACCCAGTTCAACTTCATCCTCCCCCACACCAACTCGGCCACCTTCGGGCTGCTGTTGACGATCCTGACCCTGCTGGCGCTGACCCGCGGCCATTTCCTGCTCGCCGGCACGGCGATCGGCCTGACGGCGCTGACCCGGGTCGAGTTCGCCGCCGCGGCCGCCATCGCCGGGCTCGCCTGGGCGGTCGGGGTCTGGCGCGAAGAGGACCTGCGCGCGGCGCTGCGGGCGCTGGCCTGGATGGCGGGCCCGGCGCTGGCGATCCCGCTCGCGGTGCTCGGCACGCTGGCCGCCAGCGTCGGCGCCGACCGCCTCTTCTGGCAGAACCTCTGGCCGATCGACTTCCTCCGCGCCGCCGGCTTCAACGCCTACCGCGAGTGGACGCCCTTCGACCTCGCCAGCGTTGCCTCCTCGCTCACCCGGGGAGCGATCTACCTGACCCTGCTCGCCGGCCTCACCGCGAGCGCGCTGAAGTTCCACGGCGCCCGCGGCCTCGGGCGGATGAAGGCGCTCTGGCCGCTGGCCGCCGCCTGCCTCGGCTCCCTGCTCCTCCTCACCGCCTGGAAGGCGAGTGGCGTCTTCGCCGGCGCCGAGGCCGCCGTGCAGGAAGAGGGCAAGCAGCTGCTGCTCGGGATGAGCTGGCTGCCGCTGCTCTCGCTGCTGGCGGCGGCGCTGGTCGCGCGGGCGCTTCTGCGCCGGGAGGCCGCCCCGCTGAGCGGCCGCTGGCCCCTGGACCTGGCCCTGGCCGCCGTCGCGGTCCTGCTCTGCTCGCGCGCCTATGACCAGTTCACGATGACCTCGGCCGCGCCCTACTACGCGGCCCCGGCGGTGCTGCTGCTCGGCCTCCTGCACCAGCGGGTCGGCGACCGCTGTCCCGCCGCGCGGCCGGCGGTGATGGGGATGCTGGCCGCGGTCGCGGCCGGGATCGCTCTCTACGCCGCGGCGGCGCTCTATCCCGACAAGGGCACGCTCGTCCACACCGCCGCCGGCGATTACGTCGCCGCCAGTGATGGCGCCGGCGCCCAGCAGCTGGCGATCGACTTCATCCGCACCCACACCGCTCCCGGCGAGCCAGTCCTCGCCCTGCCCGCCGACGCCGGCCTCTACTTCCTCTCCGACCGGCCCCAGGCTCTCTACGAGAACATGTTCCTGCCGGGCCTGCTCGACACCAGGGCCGACGAGCGGGCGGCGATCGCACAGCTGCGGCGAGAGGGCGTCCGCTACGCGCTGGTCAGCAACCGCGACACCTCGGCCTTCGAGACCGGCCGCTTCGGCATCGGCTACGACCAACTGCTCGGCGGCTACCTGCGCTCGGGGCGCCTGGTCGCGAGCTTCGGCGACCTCAGCGCCGCACCGGGCGGCGGCAACCCCTCTCAGGGCTTCCGCGTCTACGCGCTGCCGTGACCGACGCGCGGGTGGTGGGCGTCTTTCCCGGCGCCGAGCTGGACAAGAGGCCGCGTCTCTTCGACGCCCTTTCCAAGGCGTTTCCGGGAGTCATCTTCGAGCCGAGGGAAGCGGGCGCGTTCAACGCGCTGGATGCCCTGATCGAGTTCGGCGGCTCGAGCCAGGTGAGCGCAGCGACGGCGGCCGGGGTCCGCGGTCTCGCCGCGCTCGGGTCCGAGGGCGGCGACGGTCCAGCCGTGTCGTTCGAGATCACCCGCTCCGAGGCCGCCGACCGGCGCCTGCGAGGTCGCGCCTTCCCCGACCGCCGCCTCGCCTCCGACCAGGCGCCGCTCGATGTCTCGAACTCGGAGACGATCGCCGCCTTCGCCGGCGGCCCACTCTGGGTCCGACGTGGGGCACTCGACGTCGCGGCGCTGTCCCCGGCCGAGCTGGGTGGCGACGAATCTCTGCGCTGTCGCCTTTGCGGTACCCGTTCGCTCGCGCTACTCCCCATCGTCGCCCTGCTGCGCTCCCTCGCCGCCGGGAACGCCTGGCGGCCACCACCCCTGCGGGCGACCTTCCTGCTTGACGACCCAAACCTGCACTGGCCCTCCTACGGCTACCTCTCGCTGCCGGCGAGCGCCGAGCACGCCGACCGCCACGGCTATCACCTCGCGCTGGCGATGGTTCCCCTCGACGCTCGGCTCAACCATCCGGGGGCGGTCTCCCTGCTGCGAGGCAGCCGCTCGCTGTCGCTCCTCGTCCACGGCAACGATCACTTTGGCGGCGAGCTGGGCCACGAGGTCACCGACGCGGAGGCCCTGACGGTCGCTGCGCAAGCGCTGCGTCGCGTCGCGGCCTTCGAGCGCCGGACCGGGGTGAAGGTCTCGAGGCTGATGGTGCCTCCGCACGAGGCCTGCTCGGAGCCGATGGCGCGGGCCCTGGTGCGAGCCGGGTTCGACGCAATCACGATGACCCGGCCCTATCCGTGGGAAGAGGCCTCTCCTCCCTCCTGGCTCGCCCCGGCGCCGTCCGCAGAGGCACCGGTCGGCTGGTGGCCGGCGGACTCGGCACCGGGCCTGCCGCCGGTGCTCCTTCGCCACCCCCTCGCCTCGCCCCTCTATTCCGCCGCCGAGGTCGCGCTGCGGGCCTACCTCGACCAGCCGCTGATCCTCTACGGGCACCACGACGACCTGCGCGACGGTCTCGACCTGCTGGCCGAGCGGACGCTCGAAATCGAGAGCCTGGGCGAGACCCGCTGGGCCTCTCTGGGGGAGATCGCGGCCTCCAACTTCAGCTCCTGCGCCGATGGCGAGCAGCTGCGAGTGCGGCCCCATTCGCGCCGGCTGTCGGTCGAGATCCCGACCGGTATCTCGACCCTCGTCGTCGAACCGGCGGGCATGGGCCCCGATGAAGAGGTTCTCCTCGGACGCCGTCGCTTCGGGATCGGCGAGCCGATCCCGATCTCCGGAAGGGAGCGAGTGGAGCTGGTGCTGAGATCGCCCGATGCGGTCTCCCCGGACCGGGTGGCGCCACCACCGCGCGAGATCCGACGACTCGCCCGACGCCTGGCGGGCGAGGCGCACGATCGGATCACCCCGACCCTCGACCGACTGCCGGTCCGCTCCTGATCAGCTGACGATCGCCCGATCCGACCCGGCGCCCAGCGCCAGCCGCAGGATCGGCTCCTGGCGACTCTTCCAGGAGTTGGCCTCGGCGAAGGCCCGGCGCTCGGATTCAGGAGCCCGTCCCAGGGTCAAGGCCTCGCCGATCGCCGCTCCGAGGTCCGCGTGGATGACGACGCGCGGAGAGACGTCGCGGATCGGCTCCAGGTCGAGGGCTGCCACCGGCGCCCCCCCGGCCAGGTACTCGTAGAGCTTCAACGGGCTCATCGCCCTGGTCAAGGCGTTATCGAGGTGCGGCAGTAGACAGACGTCAGCGGCGGTGACGAGACCGACCACTTCCGATCGCGAGGCGGGGGGCCGCAGGTGAACGTTGCTCAACGGACGCAGCTCGGCGAAGTGGTCGGGCTCGAGCAGCGGCCCGACCAGCGCGAAGGAGGCATCGGGCAGCGCCCTTGCCGCCGCTGCCAGCGCCTCGACGTCGACCCTCGACTCGAGGCTGCCGACGTAGAGCAGCCGCGGGCCCGGCAGTGACTGAAACCAGGGCGGAGCCGGCTGGGGGCTGCTCCATTCCCCCGGATCGACTCCATTGGGGACGACGATGCCGGGACCGGTGGGCCGGATCACGTCGAGGATCGCCGGCGAGACCGCCGCCACGCCGCGACCCAGCTCCCGCACCCGCCGGTAGGCATCGAGGATCGCGGGACGCCAGCGCCGCAGATCCGGCAGCTCGGCGAGGTCGTCGTAGGCGTAATAGGTGACCGAGGAGGCCCACTCCAGCGGGGCGAACCCGGCGATCAGAGGATGGGTGGTGATCACCGCCGGTCGGACGAGGCCGCGCCTCCGCGACACGCGCTGCAGGTGCGCGTCCCAGCGCCGGAAGCTGCCCTCCACGGCCCGGATCGAGGTCGGGTCGGCCCGCCGCATCCGGGTCGGCCCGTAAAGCGAGACGCTGTTGCCCGCGGGCGGCGGCGGCGGTTTTCGCACCCGCTCCTTCAGCAGCTTGATCGGCAGGCTGCGGGGCGTCTCCGCCACCAGCAGCCGCTCCACCCGGCGGTCGTCGATCAGGGTCTCGACCAAACGGTCTTCGGAGAAGCACATGCCACGCGCGACCGCGGTCCCCCACGTGGCGTAGGCGAAGCTGAAGAGAACGTCCATGGCGCGCTCAGCGGTCCAGAGGCACCAGCTGTGCCTCGCCGCGAATCCTCAGTTGCTCGGTCAACCGCACCGCCGGGTAGTCCGCCGGCCGCACGTCTTTCCAGAGGACCGCGACAAATCCGGCGAAGAAGCAGATCAGGTACGGCAGCTGGGGCAAGGCGAGGATGTCGAGCAGCGCGCCTCCGATCACCATCGCGCTCGTCGCCGCGGCGATCGCGATCGCGGGCCCGGCGCGATCGGGGTCACCCCAGCGGGAGACCCGGTGGGCGAGGAGGAAGATCGCGGCGAAGATCGAGAGATAGGCGAGGATCCCGACGATGCCGGTGCCGATGATCGTGGTCAGGTACTGGTTGTCGAGGATCCGGTACTTCTTCTGGTCATAGGTCTCGTAGCCGCGACCCAGGAGCGGCTGGTTGATCACGTCCGGCTCGACCGCCCCGTAGTCGCTCTGGCGATCGACGGTGCTGCCGAAGCCGAAGAAGTTCTGCGGCAGGAGCTGCGAGGTGACGCCGCCGAGCGCTCCGGGGGTGAAGAGGTGCACGAGGATGACGAACGCGATCAGCCCCGGCGCCAGCATCCGCAGCATCCGCGGGCGGTAGGCGACCAGCACGGCGACCGCCACCACCGGCGCGACGATGCTGGTTTTCCGCTGGGTGGCGAGCGCGGCGGCGATCATGATCGTCGCCGCCAGCCCCCAGATGACTTTGCGCCGCAGCTCGCGACTTTCGTACAGCGAGATCAGCGCATAGGGCAGCGCACAGGCCATCATCATCGCCGGCGCCAGTGGATGGATGGTGGGGCCGATCACCGAGCGTCGGCCGATCGAGTCGAATCCGTGGAGTTCGGGCGGCGCGGTGATCGGGATGACTTCGCCCAGGCCTTCGAAGAAGAAGTTGTATTCCTCCCGGTACTCCCAGATGACCCCGATCGCGGTGAGCACCGCCAGCCCGCACATCAGGTTCATCAGCGGCCGCACCTCCGAGGCGCGCACGCTCGAGGCAACGACGACAAACAGGGCGAGGTAGGACAGCAACAGAGCCAGCTTCCGCACCCCGAGTTCGAGCTCGCCCAGCCGCACCGTCGTCTCGGCGTTGTGGATCAGGCTGAGGATCGCGATCAGGACGAAGCCGAAGAAGGCGTAGTGGATCGCCGTCATCCGCAAGCGGTTCGCGCCTCCCATCATCACCATCGAGAGAATCCAGAGGGCGACGATCGCGAGCAGGAAGGGTCGGTCCAGCTTCGCTTCGAGCGGCAGGCCGATCGGCAGGTCGATGCTGTCGAAGGGGACCAGGAAGAGCATCACCATGAAGCCGGCGAGGCACCACGGCATCAGCCGGGTGGTATGCGGCCAGTCGCCCGCCAGGCTCCTCAGGGTCCGACGGTGGGTCGCGGTCAGGTCTCGCAAGCCGCCCAGCCTGTCCCGACGCTCCGGGGTCACGGCCGGGCAGTCGCCGTACCGCTCCTGGGCGTCTCCTCACGGCGCCTCAGCTGCGCGGGATTCGGCTCGGACCGGTTCGCCTTGTCCGCCGTCTCCCTGGGCTTGCTCGATCCGTTACCGGCCCCCGGGCGAGACCCGGGGTCTTTGTCCTGGAGCCAGTCGCTGGCCTCCGAACCGACCCGTTCCATGTCCGCGGCCAGTCGCCAGTGACGCATGAACCCGGAAGCGATGGCGACGACGAGGCAGCCGAGCCCGAAGACGGCGAGGAAGGCAAGGATCATCAGCACGTAGTCGGCTTTGCCTCCGATCAAGCCGCCCTCGGGAGCGCCGAGCTCGCGGACGACGATGTTTTCGACCAGCGGCACCGACGAGGCGGCCTGCGGATTTTTGCTTGGCGGAGCCACCGCTTCGGCGCGGCGGGCGTCGACTTTGAGTTCGCCGATGTAGCTCTCGAGGACGTTGTAGGAGCTTTGCGCCAGAGCCAGTGCCTGGCCGGCGTCGGGCCCGGTCGAGTAGACGGTGATGATCGGAACGTCTTCCTGGGCGGCGAAGACGAGGCGGTACTGCTTGCCCTCGTCGACGAGATCGCGGGCGCGGGACTCGGCGCCCTGCTGGTCGTAGTCCTGGATTCCGGTTCCTTCGCTGAAGGGGCCGGCGGCGGTGATCAAGGCGGGGTCGACGTCGATCTGGCGGGCGATCTTGTTGACCGCGTCGCGGCTGCTCAGGTACTGGGCGTAGACCCGAGCGCGGGTCCCGAGCGCGGCGATCTGATCCGAGCCCGCCCCCTCGACCAGGGTCGATTCGGCCGAATCGACCAGAATCTGGCCGGTGGCGGCGCCAACCGCCACCGAGCGTCGTTCGACACCGCCGGGACCGATCCTGAAGGCGGTCAGGAAGGCGGCCAGGACGGCCAAGGCGAGGAGGACGCCGAGGACCGCCTTCCGCTGCAGAAGTGCCCTGACGAATCCAACTACCTCCATGCCCGCTCCGATCCTCTTTGGGGTTTGCTCAGTCCGTCCACATGTCAAGAACGAAGTTCGGCCAGGAAAACTTGCTCGCGCGGCAGGCGTTCCCCCCCACAAGAGAAGGGCGCCCGGAAGCGTTTGTTCTCCGATGACCGCGACCGGTGAGGCGAACCAGCAGGAGCTGGACGGGGACCAGCTGCGCGAGGCGGCTGTATCGGGCGTCCGCTGGTTCGCGATCGCCAGGGTCGCGACCGAGGCCCTGCAGCTGGCCAGCGCGGTGGCCCTGGCCCGCCTCGTCAGCCCGGCTGAGTTCGGCAACGCCTCGGTGGCTTTGATCCTGATCCCGCTGGCGGTGATCCTCACCTACGAGGGGTTCGGCAGCGCTCTGGTCCAACGCAAACTGATCGAGACCGGCCACTTCGAGGCCGCGACGCTGACCAGCCTCGCCGCCGGCCTCGCGCTCAGCCTCCTCGTCTACTTCCTGGCGCCGGTGATCGCGGCGCCGATCTTCAGCGACGAGATCGCCCACCTGATCCAGATCGCGGCGCCGGCCTTCGCCCTCGCCGGCCTCGGCGCCGTCTCCCGCGCACGGCTTTCCCGCAACCTCGACTTCCGGCCGATCAGCATCATCGAAACCGGCGCTCTCGCGGTTGGCGCCGGCGTCGCCATCGGCCTCGCCGCGATCGGCCTCGGTGGCGAAGCGGTCGTGATCGGAGCGGTGGCCGGAATCGGGTTCACCTCGCTGGCGATGGTCGCCGTCTCGCCGCCGGGCCGCCCACGCTGGCGCCGCAAGGAGATGGCAGAGGTCGGCCGCTTCGGCGCCCCGGCCTCGGCCGCCGGGCTCCTCTACGTCGCGATCAGCAACGTCGACTACGCCGTCCTTGCCGCCCGCCTCAATCCCGCCCAGGTCGGCATCTACTGGCGCGCTTTCCAGATCGGGGTCCTCTACCAGGACAAGATCAGCGGCATCATGATGCGCCTCGCCTTCCCGATCTACTCCCGGACCAGCAACCTGGACGAGATGAAGAAGCTCCACGAGCGGGCGACCCGAATCCACGGCGCCGTGGTGGTGCCGCTGCTGGCGATCCTGATCGTCACCGCGCCGGAGCTGATCCCGATGGTCTTCGGCGACGCCTGGCGGGCCGCGATCGAGCCGACCCAGGTGCTCGCGGCCGCGGGGATGATCGCCGCGATCCTCACCGGCTACTCCCAGGTGATGCTCGCGGCCGGCCGGCCGCGCGCCCTGCTGATCTTCAACTGCGTGGTGCTGGTCGCCTACGGGCTCGCCGTCTTCCTCACCGCCAGGCAGGGCCTCGTCACGGTCTCCCTCGCGGTGGTGGGCGTCCACGTCGCGATGCTCGCCGCCGTCTACCTGGTTCTCTTCCGCCGCGTCCTCGGGATGCCCGTCCGCCGCCTCTTCACCGACTTGGCGCCCGCGGCGGCGACCGCCGCCCTGGTCCTGGCCGTCGGGCTGCCGGTGGCCGACCTCTTGCGTGGGGCCGGCGCCGCCCCTGTCCTGATCGTCCTCCTCGCCGGCCTTGCCGGCTGCGCCGTGCAGGCGCTCGCCCTCCGCGCCTTCTTCCCGGAGGTCTGGAGCGACGTCTCCCGCCTGCTGCGCCGGCTGCTGCCTGACCGGCTGGCGAAAAGTTCCACCGCCCCGCAACCGTTGACTCCGTGATGACCGAAAAGGCGACCCACAGCAAGCATGCCCGGGCGGGGATGCTGATGGCGGTCGCGACCTTCGCCATGGCCACCGCCGCAGCGATACAGGCGGCCCTCTACCTCCACTCCAATGGAACCGATGCGCTGACCGACGGCTTCTTCGTCGCCTTTTCCCTCTACACGGTCTTCGGGGTCTTCAGCCAGAGCATCCGGGTCACCTCGGCACCGCTGCTGGTCCACCCCACCCGCGGGCTGCCGCTGCGGGAGTTCGGGGCGACGCTCGTCTTCATCGCCCTCGCCGTCGCGGTTCTGACGATCCCCCTCGCCCACCCGCTGTCGATCGCGCTCGCCCCGGGGCTGAGCGACGCCGGCCGCAGCGTCACCGAGGAGGCGCTGCCGATCCTCGGCGGGGCGATGATCCTGCAGCTCTGGGCTGCCGGGGGAGCGACGGTGCTCGCGATCCGGGACCGCTTCGACGCGGTCGCGGCCGCCTACATCGCCGGCGCCGGCGCCGGCCTCCTCACCTATCTGGTCAGCTCCGGCGCCGCCGGCGAGCTCTCGCTCGGCTACTCGATGCTGGCGATGGCGATCGTCACCTGCGGGCTGATGTTGTTTGCGGTGCGCCGTAGTCAGCCGACCGAGCCAGCCGCCCCGCCGCGACCGCTGGGCCTGCGCCTGCTGATCGCCGACGCCGGCCTGATCCTCGGTCGCACCAGCATCTACCTGGCCTTCAACGCCCTCTACCTGGTCACCCTGGCGCTGACCACCTCCTACGCCCCCGGCGACGCGACCGTCCTCTCCTACGCGTACCTGTTCGCCAGCTACCTGGTTGCCGGCACCGCCTTCGCGCTGGGAATGTCGCGGATCGCCGACATGAGCCGCGAGGTCCGCACCGACGAGCTGAAGGCGGTCGGCGGCACCGTTCCCCAGGGCTTCCGCTACTCGATCCTGATCTGCGCTCCCGCCCTCGCCGCCTTCGTCGCCGCCGGGGCGCCGATCATCGGCGTCCTCTTCTCCGCCAGCTTCGACTCGGGCGACGTTCGGATCCTGCAGGAGTTCGGGGTGCTGCTGGCGATCTGGACCGTCGCCGCCCTGCTCGTCAACCTGCTGCTGCCGGCGATGTTCGCCCTCGGGCGGGCGCGGTTCACCAACCTCCTCACCCCGGCGCTGCTCGCCGTCCACGTCGCCGCCTCGCTCTTGGGCGGGGCGCTCTTCGGAGCGGTCGGGGTCGTCGGCGCCGCCTTCGTCGCGCCGCTGCTCTTCGCCGCGACGATGTTGCGGGTCGGAGCCCCCACCATCGCCGGCCATATCGCCCGCGAGACCAGCCGCGACGCCCTGCGATTCATCCTTCTCGCCGGCGGCTGCTATGGCCTCGGCGCCGCACTCGGTGCGGCCCTGGACAGCACCTTGATCGGCGCGATGACCACGGGAACGGTCGGCTCCGTCCTCTACCTGGCGCTGCTGCCGCTGGTCGCCCCGAGCCAGGTCGACGTAGTGCTGCGAGCGCTTCCCCTGGGGTTCCTCAAGTCGCGCCGGCGGGCGGCTCCCGCCGCTCCAGTCGCCTGACGCCTCCCGGTGCCCCTCAGGGCCCGTAGTGCTGCTGGGACGGGACCCAGGTGACGCCGCGGCCGTTGGCCAGCCGGTAGTCGTCGGCCGCCGGGTCGAGGAAGGCGGGCGCGCAGTCCTTGGTCGTCCCCGCCGGCA
>Ga0126313_10000202_pt1 | contig 26482 bp, 28 predicted proteins | sample Plot105A_FD_89954 | JGI IMG/M metagenome (GOLD analysis project Ga0126313, IMG submission 89954) | Serpentine soil microbial communities from UC McLaughlin Reserve, CA, USA - Plot105A | ecosystem: Environmental > Terrestrial > Soil > Grasslands | place: USA: UC McLaughlin Reserve, Lake County...
AGAGGCTCGACGCTCGCCAGGTTACCTGTCTACAAGCTTACGGGGGGAGGGTGGATCGGGTCGGGCAGGCAGTTCTGGAGCTTGCTCGTCGCCGAGGATGTGGTTGGCGTGATCCTCCACGCCCTTACCACCGACTCCTTGCAAGGTCCTGTCAACGCAGTGTCGAGTTCCGTCACCGCCCGCGAATACATTGCGACCCTAAATCGCATCTTGAATCGCCCGACCGTCTTCCCGCTTCCCGCTCCCGTAGCCAGACTGGCATTGGGGGATTTCGCCGAAGAGCAGCTCCTGGCCAGTATCCGTGTCGACTCCACCAAGCTCACAGACTCAGGCTACGAGTTCCGCTACCCGGAACTCGCTGGCGCGCTGCGACATCTAGTGGAGGAATAGTGACTGACCGACCAAGCGAAAGTGCTTCTGCTGGAGAACTCTGGCAGGGGATAAAGATCCGGATGGACGGCCGGCAGGCGTCCTACCGCCGAAGTTGGCTGCGGGCGAAGCCAGGAGAACCTGCCCGCATGGCCGAAGGAGAGGAACTCGCCTCCGACCTGAGCCTGGCCTGCCGGCTGTACCTGCAGGGCGGGGAGGCCTTGCGGCGCGAGATAAGGGACTCCTTCGGCGAATGGATGGCCGTGCGGGGACGCATGCTCGCCAGGGCGTGGCCGTTCGCCGAGAGGCTCGCCGACACCTGCGACGACCACTGGCTGCGTCTCGGGCTGGCCGCGGTCTCCATAGACGATAACGGCACCGACTTCAGGGATACCTACGTGGCGCTAGGAGCCCTGTACCTTTCTGCTGTTCGGTGCGGCATAGAACCGGGGCGTTATTTCGAAGAAGCCGCGGGGATCTCCTCTGGCGTCTCGAACATCGAACAAACCCCGATGCGGGACTTCCTGTTCGGTTTCGAAGGATCCGCCTACTTTGCGGAGGCCGTCGCACCGAAGCTGGGGTGATTACGCTTTAGCCCTGAAGCTCTGCTCCGAAGCCCGCCTCATGCAGCAGCTCGCGGGCTTCTGGCGCGTCACCAGCGTCCAGCGTGAGGACGAGGGCGGCGCGTTCGGTGTTCGAGTGCCTGACGTAGAGGTCGAGGATATTGATGTTGTTCGAGCCCATCAGGGTCGTTACCTCGGCAAAGACGCCGGGGCGGTTCTCGACGGGGATGGCCACGTCCACGTTGGTGTCGCCCTTCTCGACGAGGATGCCCCCAAGGGCATCGTAGGCTTCGCGGGCTTGCCGAAAGCGCCCTGCCATGAGTTCGCGGTCTTTGATCTCACTCCCTAGCTGAGCCATCGCCCCGGCGAATGCTGCCAGGGCCTCGCCTAGCGCGGGGGCGTTCTCCGCCAGGATGTCCGACCACAGCTCAGGGTTTGAGGCCCCCACCCTCGTCAGGTCCCTGAAGGATGGCCCGGCGAAGGAGAGCGCCTCGGGGGAGATGTCCGAGGCTACCTTGAGGAGCGCGGCGGCCATGAGGTGCGGAAGGTGCGAGAGGGCCGCCATCAGGAGGTCGTGCTTCACGGGATCGACGGCGGTGGGGACGGCGCCCAATTCCCTGATGAAACCAGCGATCTCACGGTAGTCCTCCGGATCGGTGCTGCCCGTTGGGGTGAGGAAGTAGCGGGCCCCCTCGAAAAGGTTGAGACTGGCGTTTGAGACCCCGGAGAGCTGGCTTCCGGCCATTGGGTGCCCGCCGACAAAGCGAAGCCTTAGTTCCTCGGCCCTGCGCACTATGGCGCTCTTGGCGCTCGCCACGTCGGTGATGAGGGCGTTGGTCGGGGTCAAGTCCCCGACAAGATCCGTCACCTTCGATATGGGTGCAGCGAGTACCACGAGGTCCGCTTCGCGCACCTCCTTTAACGTGGAGGAGCGGCCGATGGCGCCGAGTTGTGCCGCTTCTTCCAGAACTTCCGGGCTGTCTACGCCGACGACGTTCCATCCCGAGTTGCTGGCGGCGAGGCCGACGGAGCCTCCGATCAGACCGACCCCGACGATCCCGAGAGTGCGGCTCATGCGAGGGCCCCTATGACCCGGTCGTTCTCACCCGAGTCACCGACCGTCACCCGGCTCCAGCCTGGATAGCCGAGAGGGTCTCCTTCTCGGACCAGGACGCCTGCCCGCTCGAAGAGCTCCGGCCCGGTCTGTACCAGCACGAAGTTACCCTGGGAGGGAATGTAGTTAAGGTTGGCCTCCCGGAAGGCGTTCTGGATCCTGTCCCGCTCCCCCATCACAAAGTGGGCGCGGGCCTCTATCTTGTCCCTGGCGCGCATCGACGCGGAGGCGGCCACCTGGGCGGCGAGGTTGACGGAGAAAGGGAAGCGGACCCGCTCGACGTAGTCGGCCACCCTATCGTCGGCTATCCCGTATCCGGCCCGGAAGCCGGCGAGGCCGTGCGCCTTGGAGAACGTGCGGACGCAGACCACGTTCTCGCGCTTCAGAGCAAGCCCGTGCGAGCCGCTGTAGGCGGGGTCGGAGACGAACTCCTGGTAGGCTTCGTCCAGGATCAATAGCACGTTCTCGGGGAGGGCTTCGGCGAAAGCGCGCACCTCCTCGAAGGTGAGGTACGTGCCCGTCGGATTGTTCGGGTTCGAGACGATGACGGCGCGGGTATCGTCCGTCACGGCGGAGAGCAGGGTTTCAGGTTTGATCTCATGGTGCTCCGTGAGGGGAACTTTCGTGGTCCGTAATCCCAGCGTGGTCCCGATGGAAGCGTACAAACCGAAGGATGGCCATGGGAAGATAACCTCCCCTGGTCGCTCGACGAGCTGGAGAAGGTTGAGCAGAATCTCACTCGACCCGTTGCCGACCAGGATGTTCTCGAAGGCGCTGCCAGGGTTCGCGGAGCGTACCTCCTCGCGTAGGGAGGCCACGTAGCGGTCGGGATAGCGGTTGGCACGGGGTAGCGCCTCTGCGAGGGCCGCTTCGGCCTCAGGCAGGGGGCCGAAAGAGAGCTCGTTCGATGTCAGCTTCACGTAACCTTCCGCGCCGCGCTCTGCGGCCGCCTCGTTCGCCGCCCGGGGCGGATTGTACGGGGACAATGGATCAAGCTCGCTTCTGAAGGCAACAGGCATCAGGTTTCAGCTTTCAGGTCGTCGCGTACGAATCTCAGTCGCTAAAGACTAAGCCCCTTTACTTGACCTTGCAACAGGGGTGGGCATCGGATCGATTGCGGCACTCTACGCTCCCTCTAATACCTGAAGCCTGTAGCCTGATGCCTGCGCTGATACAATTCCAGATCCTATGGCGGATACCGAGATACAGGAGAGAGTCAGGGAGCTCAGGGAGCGGGTAGACGAGGTCGACCGGGAGCTCATCGAGGCCTTGAGCGAGCGAGCGCGAATCGTGCAGGAGATCATGGACCTCAAGGCTCAGGCTGGCGCCCCCATCTACGACCCCAGGCGCGAGGAGGAGATCCTCCGTAGTGTCGTCGAGCGCAACCCTGGTCCGATCTACGACTCCTCCATGAGGGATATCTTCGAGCTCATCTTGCATCGCATCCGCGACCTCGAGATCCAACGCGGGGAGTTTCCAAGATAACATGGACGTTTCGGCGAGCGTAAAGACCAATGTAAAGACCACAAACGGCATGATCCAGCCCGACACCTTCAGGGTGATCGCAGGCCCATGCACGGTCGAGAGCTACGAGCAGTTCTTGGCCTCGGCCACGGCCGTAAAACGGGCGGGCTTCGACTACGTCCGCGGCGGCGCCTTCAAGCCACGCACCTCCCCTTATTCGTTCCAGGGTTTGGGCGAGGAGGGGCTCAGGATACTCTCCGAGGTCTCAGGGGAGCTGGGTCTTAAGGTAGTCACGGAGGTGATGGACCCTTACGATATAGAGATGGTCATGGAGCACGCACAGATCTTGCAGATAGGAGCGCGCAACATGGCCAACTTCTCATTGCTCAGGCGCGTAGGGGCCGCCATTGCAGGCACCGATCACGGTGTCCTCCTGAAGAGGGGACTCTCTGCGACGGTCGAGGAGTGGCTTCTGGCGGCCGAGTATGTAACCTCGGCTGGGGGGGACAACGTGGTCTTGTGCGAGCGGGGGATCCGCACCTTCGAGACGAGCACGCGTTTCACGCTGGACCTCTCGGCTGTTATCGTGGCCAAGAGGCTTACGGACCTGCCGGTGATCGTTGACCCCTCCCACGCGGCCGGCAGGCGCGACCTGGTAATACCGTTGTCGAAGGCCGCGGTGGCGGCGGAGGCCGACGGGTTGATGGTGGAGAGCCACCACGAGCCGCAGGAGGCCTTGTGCGACGGGGAGCAGGCACTGCCCGTGGAGGCCTTGATGGGTATGAAGGACGTGTTGGGACCCTTCGCCAGTGCTATGGGTAGGGAGGTTATCTAGTCTCGGGTATCGGTCCCGGAGGCTCTTTGGGCCGCCTCGGGGACAGGTTCGTGCTCGTGCGCGAGCTCGGCTCCGGCGGGATATCCCATGTCTTCCTCGGCCGCGATGAGGTACTCGACCGCCCCGTCGCGGTGAAGGTCGTAGACCCCGATCCCGACGACCCGGAGACCGGTCTGCGCTTTCGGCGCGAGGGACGCGCCGCGGCCAGGCTCTCCCATCCCAACGTAGTCAGGGTCTTCGACGCGGGCGAGGACGAACTCGACGGGCGCGAGGTCTCCTACATCGTCATGGAGTACGTCCCCGGCGGTGACTTCAAAGATCTGATGGACAGGTGCGGGCCGCTCCCCGCGAACCTGCTCTCGCGGGTCGGGGCCGATGTGGCCTCGGGGCTCGCCCACGCCCACGAACGGGGCATCGTTCACCGTGACATCAAGCCCCGCAACATCCTCCTTGACGATCGGGGCAGTCCCAAGCTGGCTGACTTCGGTATCGCCCGGGCCCTGGACGGGACCACGAGCCACAACCGTCCCGGCGCCTATCTCGGGACGGCGGCTTACTCCTCGCCGGAGCAGCTGTGCGGGGAGAGGGTTACACCCAAGAGCGACGTCTACTCGCTCGGCGCGACCCTCTACCACGCCACCTCGGGCGAGCCGCCCTTCTCGGGCAACTCTATAGAGGTCGCAAACCAGCACATTTCCGAGCCGCCAACCTCTCCGCGTGAGAGGGGCGCGCCGATCGGCGAGGGCCTGGAGGCCCTGATCCTTGATTGCCTCGCGAAGGACCCGGGCGATCGTCCCGATGCTGCCCATCTCCGCGATAGGCTACTCCAGAGCGGCGCAGCCGACGCGACAGCCGCTCCGGCAGGGCTGGCAGCCGGGGCCGGAGGCGTCTCCGGTGGGGCGGGAACCTCGCGCTTGATAGGGGCATCGAAGACGGCCGGGGCTTCTGACGTTGGGGCATACAGACAGGGGCCGACCGGTCGGAACACTTCTTCCGGCCCGCCCGAGCGTACGATAAGCCTTCCGAGACGCACGTTCAGGGCCGGGTCGCGGCAACGGACGATGCTGGCCTTCCTCGTGGCCGCTCTGCTCTTGTTGCTGTTCACCGTCGCGGGCGCCTGGGCGCTGTTTGGCCAGGGGGAGCAGGGCGGACGGACCCAGGACGCCAGCCGGAACGAACAGGGCAAGGCCGCAGGACCGCAGAAATCCAAAGAAGAGCCGGAGAACGGAGCCAAGGAGCCTGCCCAGAATAAGACCGGTGGCCCAGGGGCCTCGGATAAGGAGCGGGCACCCGCCCCTCCCCTGGCGCAGGCTGAGAAAGTCGTATTCGACCTGTACTATCATGAGTCTTTCAACAGGGTCGATGCGTCGTGGGCGTTGCTTTCGGAGCGGCTACAGGACGAGATAGGTTCCCCCGAGAAGTGGGCCGAACGCGAGGACATCTACACGTTCACCTACATGAAGTTCACCTCGTATCCTGTTGCCAGCGCCGCCGGTGACACCGCAGAGGCCACGTTCGAGGTGAGGTTGGATCACACCTGGGGATCAGAGTCCCTGTCGGGGACGTGGGTCTGCGTCAACCAGGATGGGGAATGGAAGCTTGACCGCCTTGAGAACGCGCAAAGGGTGCCCGTGTAGCCAGACTCGCCCAGGCTGACCGTTCGGCATCGTGGCGACGGTACCCTATAATCACGCGCGTGATAAGGCTAGCAAACAGGTTCGTATTGGAGCACGAACTAGGCTCGGGAGGCATGGCCCGCGTCTTCCTCGGGCGTGACGAGGTACTCGACCGTCCCGTGGCCATAAAGCTGCTAGATCCCGTCCACGGCGGTACTGATATCGGCGACCGCTTCGAGCGAGAGGGGCGAACCGCGGCACGCCTCGCACACCCCAACATAGTGCAGGTCTACGACGCGGGGGAGGCCGAGCTCGAAGGCAGGGAGACCCCCTACATCGTGATGGAGTACGTCCCCGGCGGAGACCTCAAGCGGCTCATAAACAAGATGGGAAAGTTGCCGGGCCCGGATCTCGCCAGGCTCGGTGACGAGGTCTGCGTGGGCCTGGCCCACGCCCACGAGCGCGGCGTGATCCACCGCGACATCAAACCCCACAACATCTTGCTCGACGAGAACGGGCACGCCAAGGTATCCGACTTCGGTATCGCCCGCGCCCTCGACGCCACGCAGGCGACACGCACCGGTGCCTACCTTGGGACGGCACTGTACTCCTCACCGGAGCAGCTCCGGGGAAAGAAGGCGACGCCCAAGAGCGACGTCTACTCGTTCGGGGTGACGCTGTACCAGGCGGCCGTGGGAGAACCGCCCTTCACCGGCAGAACCCCGATAGAGATCGCAAGCCAGCACGTCTCCAAGACCCCGGTCCCCTGCCGCGAACGTGGCGCCGAGGTGAGCGGGAACATGGAGACCTTGATCCTCGACTGCCTCGCCAAAAACCCCGACGACCGCCCGACCGCCGAAGAGGCCCGGTCCCGGCTCGACTCGGAGATCCGTACCGCCGCAGCCACGCGGACACAGCGCCCCGCTCCGGTCGCCGAGGCTGCGCCCGTCGAGACCGAACCGACCCCCGTCGCGCCCGCACCGCCGGTCCGGCCTGCTGGCCTCGGCGGCCGGCCGAAACGGAGGCGGGGACTCCTAGCCGCAGTGGCGATATTGGCCGTGCTCGTCGTGATAGGAACCCTCGCCGCATCCAGCCTCCTCGGAGGGGGTGGCGGCCAAAACGCCGGGTTCAACGATGCCGAGCAGAACAACGCGCAGGGCGGCGGGGACGCCGAGCCTCCCGGCGGGGGATCCGGCGATCGGGGCTCGCAAGGCTCGGGGTCGACGGCCGGCACCGGGCAGTCCGCATCAGCCGCGTCGCAGAGCATCCCGCCGCAGGGCGAGTTTACGGCCCAGGCGGCGGAGCAGACGGTGGAGGCATTCTATACGAGAACCTCCGAGGGGGATTACGATACATCCGCCAAGCTTCTCACCGAGAGTTGGCGGCAGGAATGGTTCCCGGATCGGGCCACCTTTCATGGCACCTTCGACAAGGTGGAGAGCGTGGTGTTCATAGAGGGGCCGAACGCCGAGATCTCGGGCGATACGGCGACCGTCACGGGCGAGACCCGGGCCACGCTGACCGGCGAGATCCAGCACAACGAGGGGACCTGGTACCTCGTGCAAAAGGACGGCCGGTGGAAGATAAACGGATGGACCGTCAACACACTGAGCAAGAGGTCCGTCTGACCGTGCCGGAAGCAGATTGAGGAAGGAAAGGCCCTGAAGACCGCACTGACGGCGCTCGTCTCCGCTATCATCGGCGGCCTCGTCACCGCGCTCTTCCTATTTGTCGGGTTCTACGGCCTGGAGGAAAGGTCTGACAGCGTGACCATAAAGGAGGTCGCGCCAACACCCGAATCCTCGGGGCAGACGCCGGTCTTGGACGAGGGGTCCTCGGTGCGCGAGGTGTACACGCATTACGGCCGTGGCGTGGTGAGCGTCGACGTGGCGGCCACGCCCGAAGCCGGGCCTGGTGGCGGGTCCGGGTTCGTGGTTGACGAGGCGGGGCACATAGTCACCAACCAGCACGTGGTGGAGGGCGCAGACGAGATCTCCGTCAAGTTCGCCGATGGTGTGCGCAGGGAGGCTGAGGTCGTTGGGCAGGATCCTTCGACGGACGTCGCGCTCATAAAGGTGGAGGCCCCGCGTGAGGCGTTGGAGCCGATGACCCTTGGGGACTCTGATTCGGTCGGTGTCGGGGAGCCCGTCATAGCCATCGGCAACCCCTTGAACGTCGGGATCAGCGTGACCACGGGGATCGTTAGCGGTGTCGGCCGGCCCATAAAGGCCCCGAACGACTACACGATAAACGACGCCCTCCAGACCGATGCGGCCATAAACCCGGGTAACTCGGGCGGGCCGCTACTCGATTCGCGCGGCACTGTCATAGGGGTCAACGCCCAGATCGCCTCCGAGTCAGGAGGCTTCGAGGGGGTTGGCTTCGCAGTCCCTATCAACACTGTAAAGAGCGTCGTGAAGCAGCTCATAACCGACGGGAAGGTGGTGCACGGCTACATCGGGGTGTCCATGTTCGGGCTGGGCATAGACGAACTCTCCGCTTACGCCGGCCTCTCCGAAGAGGCGCTCAGTGACCGGTACGGGTTCCCCGGCCACGGGGCGATAGTCAGCGAAGTAACCCCCGGCGGTCCGGCGGAGAAGGCCGGCATCCGGGGTGGGGACGAGAAAGAGATCGAGGGCATAAGCGTACCCATCGGGGACGTGATAACCGGGATCGAGGGCGACCCCGTCTCCTCCTCCGAGGACGTGATAGAGGTCGTCAACTTCGTGAAACCCGGTAATACGCTCCCGATGACCGTCGTGACCCCCGGCGAGAAGGAGCGCCACGTAGACGTCACGGTCGGCACCAGGCCGGAAGGAGTGTAGGGGGTGCTTGACGACGGGCCGAAGCGCGAGGCCGCCCATGCGGCGGTGGAACGTTACGTCGAGAGCGGGATGGTGGTGGGGCTCGGGACGGGCTCGACGGCCACGTTCGCGGTGCAGAAGATCGGGGAGCTTGTGGCCTCGGGGGAATTGAGGGACATCAGCGGTATACCGACCTCGGCCAGGACCACCGCCCTGGCGAACGAGCTCGGCATACCGCTGGCGACGCTCTCGGAGGCCCGGCCCCGCCTTACCATAGACGGGGCCGACGAGATCTCACCCGAACTCGCCCTGATCAAGGGTCGCGGAGGCGCGCTCCTTCGGGAGAAGATCGTGGCCTCATCGAGTGAGGAAGGCCTGATCGTGGTCGCCGACTCGAGCAAGCTGGTCGACTCTTTGGGCTCAGGTCCCCTGCCGGTCGAGATCGACTCCTTCGGGTGGGAGAGTACCCTAGAAGCCCTCGCCACTTTAGGCTGCGAGCCAAAGCTGAGGATGGACTGGACGGATCCAGGACGCCCGTTCGTCACGGACGGCGGCCACTACACGGCCGACTGCGCGTTCGACAAGATCTCCGATCCCGCCTCGCTCGAGGTAGAGATCAAACATATCCCTGGTGCCCTGGAGTGCGGCCTCTTCGTCGGCCTCGCCCGGGCCGCGGTCGTCGCCGGTAAGAGCGAGACGGATGTTATCGAGGCGAAGCCTCGATAGCTGGCCAGCATTTCAGCACGCCGCCCTAGGGGCGGCTTGTCAGCCAGTCAGCAAGGACAAGAAGCTGAAGTGCTGAAATGCTGACTAGCTGCTAGAAGCGCCGAAACCGGCGCGCACGCCGACGCGGACGGAGCGCTCCTTCTCGACGACGAGTTTGTAGATGTAGTCGTACTCAACATAGACTATCGCCTTGCCGTCCTGCATCTTGACGCGCAGGTGATCGTCGTTGGTCTCTATCTCCTTCACGTCGTCGGACTCAACGGTGAAGGTGTCGCGGCGGTCCCAGATCACGAGGTTCGCCCCTTCGTCCTTGGCCTCGTCGATGACCTTCTCGATCAACCGCTTTTCCATCTGTGTGCCTCCTGTTTTTGAAATGCGCTTACAAAATGCCCGTCTCATTCTACTTTAGAAAACGGGTCTGGTAGGGAAGGGGATTGCCGGGGTCGTGGAGGTTAACCGCGCGGAGCCTGACCTCTGGTCTAAAATGGCTACCGGTGGGTCGATCGTCACGGGAGGAACTTGAAGGGCTTTACGCGCAGGGTGAGGGATCTGGACCGGGCACTGTTCCGGGCGCTCTTCGGACTGAAGTGGGCGCCGCTCACGGTCGTGATGCGCGCCTTTACCGTGGTAGGGACGGCCGGCGCTCTGTGGGGCTTCCTCGCCGCACTGGCCTTCTCGCTCACCGGCTTCGAGCCTTCACACCTCCTTATTCCCTGGGCCGCCGTCGCCGCCGCATGGACGGTCGCAGAGGGCGCCAAGTACCTCTTCAACCGCGCCCGCCCGTTTATCTGGGACACGGAGATAGCCCCCCTCACGAAGACACCCTCCTCGAGCTCTTTCCCCTCGGGCCACTCCGCGACGGCGGCTGCAGGAGCCCTGACCCTCTCAGTCCTCTACCCGCCGTTCGCCCCGGCGCTGGTGCTGGCCGGAGCTCTAGTCGTCCTCTCCCGGGTCTATCTAGGCGTACATTTCCCCTTCGACGTGCTTGCCGGGGTCGTCATAGGGACGGCTACCGGAGGAGCGGTGCTCGCAGGAGCCAGCCTGATAGCCTGAGTCCGCGGGAAGCGGTGTTGAAGAGATCTGTGCCCGAGGGTTCTTACTTGCCCTAGCGTTTAATTGTATGATTATCTATCTAGAGATGGACCTACTTGCGGGGAGTGGTTGAGGAAGATAGCGTTCATCAACGCGAAGGGCGGGGTCGCGAAGACCACGTCCTGCGTGAACATTGGCGCTGGCCTAGCCTTGGGGGGCTACAGGACCCTCCTCCTCGACCTCGACTCCCAGGGGCAGGTCACAAAGAGTCTGGGCGTGCAGGCGGGTGAGGGGTTGGCTGAACTGCTGCAGGGCGATGCCGGCCTAGGAGACGTACAGATAGAAGCCCGCGAGAACCTGTTCGTGATCGCCGGCGGGGGAGCGCTCTCCGGCGTGAAGCGTATGATCTCCCGGAGGGATATGCGCTCCGAGCTGGTGTTGAGCGAGGCCCTCGAGGACCTAAAAGGATACGACTTTGTGCTGGTCGACACGGCGCCCTCGTGGGATGTCCTCAACGTCAACTGCCTGTTCTACGTCGAGGAGCTCCTGATCCCGGTCTCCATGGAGGCCTTGGCGCTGCAAGGCATAGGCGACTTTCTTGGCCGCGTAGATCAGGTCCAGCGCTACAGGGAGGGCCTGCGGATACTCAGCATAATCCCCACCTTCTACGACAGACGGGTGAGGAAGAGCGCCGAGATCCTCGAGCAACTCGAGCGTCATTTCCCGGACGCCCTGTGGCCTTGCGTGCGTTACAACTCGAAGCTCTCGGAAGCGCCGGGCTTCGGCCAACACATCTTCGAGTACTCGAAAAGGAGCAACGGGGCCGCCGACTACGCCCGCCTGGCCGAGCGGCTCGTGAAAGGAAAGTGAACCAGGATATGGCCAAGGGAAGACGAGTGCCGGAAGACCTTATGGGGACCATTTTGAGAAAGAGCGCGGGCCCACCCGGGGGCGAACGGGATTCTCTGGAGCCCGAGGACCTTCGCGACCTCGAGCAGGCAACGGCCCCACCTGCTTCTGCCGGTGAAGGCACGATCTCCTGGGAGGATCGGCCCTGGCTGGTTGGCACCACGTTCAACCTCTCCAAACAGGTCGGCAAAGAGCTGGAGAGGCTTCGGCTCGACCTGCAACGTCAGCAGGACATCCACTCCTCCAACTCGGAGATCGCCGAGGTGGCACTCAGGATCGCCATCGAGGACGCGCGGGAGAAGGGCGAAGAGAGCGAACTGGTCAGGAGGTTGGGCGGGAGGCCCGCATACCTTGCTAACGAGGCGGGCCGGGTAACCCGGCGCAGCGTGGACGAGTCGGGCCACATACTGGAGACTACCTATAACGAGACAGGAGAGGTGGTCGACGAGGAGGTGGTCGGCGAGGTCACCGACCTGCCTGTCGAGACGGAATACGTGGATGGGAAGGGGAGGCTCCTGAGCCTGGCGAGGGACGAGCTCGGGAACACCTTCGAGTGGGTCACGGACGAGGAGTTCGGCACGCTGGAGGCGAGGATCGTCCGGGCCGCCGACTGAACGCGGTTTCAGGAAGGACATTTCTCTGGGGACAGATTTAAGACCTGAAGTCGCCGCGTACCAATTCGATGTTTCATACCGAGTCCGCTTGAACGGGAGGACATTCGGACTGGGCATGCCGAGGTAACCCCACACCCGTCATTCCCGCGAAACTTGTCCCCGCGAAAGCAGGGAGCTGGTATCCACGTAAGGCCCCGTGGCCCCCGTTGTGCCGTTGGCATTCACCTGTACTCGTTATCAATCCGAAATATCGGCTGGTAGAATCGACGAAGCATGAGAATTGCGCGCTACTACACCGTCGGGGCCGTCGCGCAGGACCTGGGGTCGCTGAAAGCCCTTGACGAGCGGCTCGAGGACCTGGACGTTCCTGCTGACTCGCTGCTTGTGCTCTCGCGGCGTAAGGACGAACGCCTAGTGAGCGTGACCCTCCCAGGTGCCAGGACGCACAGGGTCGAGTCGGGGCTCTCGCGGACGCAGTGGTTCGAGTTCGTGAGCACCTACCTCGGGGTGACGGCCGTGAGCGTCCTCATGGGCGCCGTCCATCTACCGACCGGGATCGCCGTGCAGGCCGTCATTACCCTGGCAGCCGTCATCGGCCTCATCCTCTACCATCGCAGGTCGAAACTTCAGAAGAAGCTCCTCGCGATGGCCCTCCCCGAGGATTTCGCCGAAGAGTGGGAAGCGGCCTTCCACAATGGCTTCGCCCTGGCGATCGCCACGGTCCCCGCAGACCACTTCGAAGAGATACAAGATGCATTCCTCGAAGATTCAGGATTAGAGTCCCCACTCGCCGTAGACAGGCGACTGATTCTTTAGGTTTCAGGTAATGCCAGGGTGTCGTATCACCGTCTCACGACCGTGGCTCGATCGCAGTGAGGTATCGCGTTCCACAACCCCCTGATCGCTGATGCCTGATGCTTTTTCTCGAAACCTGATACCTTAGGCCCGTGATCGTTCGCGGGCGGCCAGACGCTTTCTTACTCTTCGGGCAGCACGAGCATGCCCTGATCGCGGGCGAGTTCGCGCTCCGGTGGAGGGAGAGGCCAAGGCCCTTCGAGTCCACGGTCTACGCTATCACCAACCACGACCTGGCCTGGCGCGAACCGGATCGGGAGGTGCTGTGGAACGAGGAGAAGGATAGGCCTTACTCCTTTATGGATTATCCCCTGCATCTGAAACTGTCGGCGCAGAAACGAGGGATCGACTCTGTAGAGGGCCACGATCCTTACGCGGGATGCCTCTGCAGTATGCACTACGCCCGCTTCCTGCTCGACTCCGAGCGGCCCGAGGAGGTCGAGTTCCGCGAGGGCGAGATGGAGCGCCAGGCCAGGCTCAAGGAGACGATGTCCCAAAGAGAGCTTGAGAACCTCGAACGTAACTTCCGGTTCCTACGGCTTTGCGACGGGCTCTCGCTGTTCTTGTGTCTGAACGAGCCCGGCGGCGAAGACAGGCCGCCGCCTTATCCTGGAGGGTTCGAGCTCGACGGGACGCGATATCGGCCGGTGTGGGAGGACGAACGCACGTTGCGCCTCGATCCCAACCCTTTCTCGGGGGCGTTCGGGATAGAGATCCCCTACCGGACCATCGGTAGAGACCGGCGGCCCCTCGGGAGTGATCTGCTCGAACTTCGGGTAACCTGTTAAGAGGGCGCCGAAAGGCGCTGTCGCGGGGACTCGCTTCTACATAGAAGGGACCAACATGAGGGACGCGTCGTACGATTTCTTGAAAAGGTTGCTCTCGACGCCAGGGCCGAGCGGTTACGAGGAGCCCGCCGCGAAGGTCTGGAGGGAGGGGGCACAACAGTTCGCCGAGGTGAGGGGCGACAGGATGGGGAACTCCTTCGCCACCATCGGCGCGGGCGGCTCGCCGAAGGTCATGCTCGCCGGGCACATCGACGAGATCGGGGTGATGATCACCCACGTTGAGGAGAACGGCTTGCTCCGCTTTACCGGCGTTGGGGGCTGGGATTCGCAGGTGCTCGTGGGACAGCGCATCCGGTTGCTCGCCAAGGATGGCGAGGTGGACGGCGTGATCGGCAAGAAGGCCATCCACGTTATGGAGGCCGACGAGCGCAAGAAGGTCTCCGATATAAAGAGCCTCTGGATCGACATAGGCGCCAAGGACGCCGAAGAGGCCAGGGGCATGGTCCGCGTCGGGGACGTCGGCGTGATCGCCCAGGACTTCGTGGAGCTTCCGAACGGGCGCATAGCCTCCCGCTCTGTGGATAATCGCATGGGCGCGTTCGTGGTGCTCGAGGCCTTGAGGTTGCTCTCCGAGGAGGATGATCTCGGCGCCGAGGTCGTGGCCGTGGCCTGCGTGCAGGAGGAGACAGGTCTGTACGGCGCCCGCGGGGCCGCCTTCGGACTCGACCCGGACGCGGCCATCGCCGTCGACGTGACCCACGCCACGGATACTCCCGGCGTCTCCAAGAACGAGCACGGGGATCACTCCCTTGGCAGCGGCCCCGTTCTGAAGCGGGCGACGAACATCTCGCCCGTCGTCTCAGAAGGCCTCATCGCGGCGGCGGAGGGCGAGAACATCCCCTACACGCTTGAGGCCGACTCGCGTTCGACGGGGACCGACGCGGACGCCATACAGTTCACGAGAGCGGGAATCGCGACGGGGCTCGTCGCTTGCCCTAACCGCTACATGCACTCTCCCAACGAGATGGTGGACTTAGAAGACGTCGAGAACTGCGCCCGTGTGATCTCCGCCTACATAAAGACCCTCGGCGCGGAGACCAACCTGATCCGTTGAGCCAGTACTCCTGTTGACTACCGAGGAGGAACCGAAGCGGCGGGCCTCGACTGCTGTCGAGGCCGCGCTCGAGGATGGAGGATACTGCGGAGATGGGTCTTCCTACGAGGATCCCTCGGGCTTCAGATTCACCCTCTGATAGGAGCCGCCGGGTGCGGCGCGGGCTGTTCGAGAGGCTAGTCAGCGACATGGGGAGCCCGCCTCGAGTCTGGGGCGGGCTCTTCGCCGGCTAAGCTTAGCCGGTGTACGGTGCGACGTGTCTTGGAGCTTGCGCGGATAGGCTCGCAACTTTCCGTATTTGACTCGGCCGCATGCGATCAAACAGGGGCGTAGCGGCTGTTTGATCTATTTGCTACCCGCCTATCCGCGCAGCCTCTTACTTGGGGCTCTCTGCGAGGTCTACCTGGAGCCGGCTCTTTTCGCCGTTTCTGAGGACCGTCAAGTCTACCGTATCGCCTGGTTGGTAGTTTCGCAGCGCCGAGATCAGGTCTCCGGAGCTACTGATCTCCTGCGCGCCTGCGGCGATAACGATGTCACCGCGCTGTATTCCGGCGGCGTCGGCGGGGCCGCCTGGCTCGACCTTCTCGACCAGCGCCCCTGAATCTACGGGGCTCCCGAATTTGCTTGCGGTCTCGTGGGTCAGGTCGGAGAGGTAGACGCCTAGGTAGGGGTGGACGGCCTCGCCATTCTTGATGATCTGGTCCGCCACGGAGACGGCCGTATCGGAGGGTATGGCGAAGCCGATGTTCTCTGCACCCGTCTCGCCCGGTGGCAGGTAGGCCACGTTTACACCGATGACCCGGCCTTCACGGTCTGCCAGGGCGCCGCCCGAGTTGCCCGGTGAGATCGCCGCGTCGGTCTGGATCAGGTCGACCAGGGAGGTTTCCTGCATACCGCCCGTGTACTCGGCCGGGATCTCACGCCCGGTGCCGCTGATAATGCCGGATGTGACCGTGGACTCGAAGCCAGATGGACTGCCGACCGCGACCGCCGTCTGGCCGACGATCGGGTCCCCGCTCGCGAAGCTGGCTGCCGGCAGGTCGTCGCGGTTCACTTTTATCACCGCGATATCCGTCGTCGGGTCCGTGCCTACGACCTGCCCGCGCTCTGTGGTGCCGTCCGCGAAGGCGACCTCGACATCGCGCGAGCCCTCTACCACGTGGTTGTTGGTGATGATGTAACCGTCTGAGCGGTAGATAACACCGCTCCCTATGCCTTCTTCCTTCTGCGTCCCGAGGGGCGTCCGTTGGATTCCGGAGACGTTGATCTGCACCACCGAAGGGCTCAGTACAGAGGCGACTTTGGCCACGGGTTCATCAGACGGGATGCGGGACGGGGCCGACTTGATCGGCTCGGCGGTCTGCGTCTTGCCCGTGCCAGGGTCGAGGTAGATGACGCCGAGAACGAAAGCCAGCGCCACCAGTCCTATCAGCGTCAACAAGAAAGTGCGTTGCAAGGCGCGCCCCTTCATACGGTTACCTCCCCGAGGCCACTCCCTCGCGGCCCTGCTTCCAGAAGCGCCCTGAGAAGCTGCTCCGCCCTGCGCTGCACTTGCCTTACGGCTTTCTCGGAGATTCCGAGCCTCGCGGAGAGTTCCCGCACGGTCGCCTTCGTTCCTTTATCCAGGCCGTAGCGGTTCTCGAGCACATGGCGTTCGCGCTCCGGCAGTCGCCTCATGGCCTCCTCGAGCCTGAGGCTCCCTACAGGGTCGAGGCCCTGAGGTTCATGTTCCTCCACTATGTCTCCGAGTCTGTTGGCCCCCGCCTCGGGGCCGAGAGGCTGGTCTAGGCTCGAGACCTCGGGTACGGCCTCGAGTATAGATCGGACCTTGCTTGCTTCCCACCCGAGCCGGCCGGCTGTCTCCTCCAGGGTCGGTTCGCGGTGAAGCTCCGCAACCAGTTCCCCCTGTGCTTTGCGGACCTTGCGGAGTTTCTCGTTCATATGAGAAGGGAGCCGGATCTCGCGTCCCTTGTCCCCGAGTGCGCGTTGGATCGACTGGCGGATCCACCAGGTTGCGTACGTCGAGAAGCGGTTGCCCTTCTCGGGGTCGAACTTCTCTACCGCCTTCATTAGCCCGATGTTCCCCTCCTGGATGAGATCTTCGAGGGGAAGCCCCTGCCCACGGTACTTTCTGGCCACGGAGACGGCCAGCCGCAGGTTCTTCTCGACGAGCCGCCGGCGAGCCTCACTGTCGCCCGCCCTGGCCCTGCGGCCAAGCTCGATCTCTTCCCCGTGGCTGAGCAACTCGCCCCTACCTATGCGCGCCATGTAGGCCGCAAGTAGTGAAGGAGCTTCCGTCTCCCCGTGAGTTCTCGAATAAGTCGCCATCTCTCCTCCTTCTTGTGTGTGATCTATGTTCGGTAGTCTGGACTTACAAGATGTGAAGAGCCTTTGCGATTCATGAGCGTTTTCACAGGAAAGGTCCTGCGGAGGGCAGAGCCGCCGCAGAGCGGCGATAATACGTGGGTGATGCGGATACTCGTGGTAGAGGACGAAGAGCGGCTGGCGCGCCTGATCTCACGGGTCCTCGCCGAGGAGGGCTACGCCGTCGAGACGGAGGCCAACGGTCGGCAGGCGCTTATGCGGGCGTTGGCGGACGAGTACGACCTCCTGATCGTGGACTGGATGCTCCCCGACCTGAGCGGTGTCCAGCTGGTCAAGAGGCTCAGGGCCGCTGAGGTCGGGACGCCGGCGCTCATGCTGACCGCCCGCGACCAGATCGAAGACCGCGTAGAAGGCCTCGATGCAGGGGCCGATGACTACCTCCCCAAGCCATTCGCCTTCCCCGAACTGCTCGCCCGCGTTAGGGCCCTCACCCGCCGTCCGTGGGGCGAAGGGAAAGACGGCGCGATCCTCGGGGCCGGCGACGTTACGCTCGACCCCGTGCGCCACGTGGTCCGCCACAGAGGAGAGCTCGTGGACCTTACGGCCAAGGAGTTCGCGCTGCTCGCCACCCTGCTCCAGCGTCCCGGACAGGTCTTCACCCGACCCGTTCTGCTCGATACGGTGTGGGGCGCCTCTCCCGAGGTCTACGCCAACGTCGTCGACCTCTACATCTCCTACCTGCGCAAGAAACTCGACGGCGACGGCGACGCCTCCCACATCCGAACCGTCCGCGGTGTGGGTTACACATTCGAGCCGCAACCCGGACCGCGCTGATGTTCGAGCACATCCGGAAGCGCCTGACGATGGGCTATGTGGGCATACTGGCCCTCATCTTGTTAGTCTTCGGCGTCGTCGTGGTGTTCAGCTTCTACCTGAGGGTCAGCGAACAACAGGATGACCTGCTCTTGCAGAAGGCTGAAGACATGGCCAACGATGTGTTGAGCGGCAAAGACAAGTACGACGTCGTAAAGGCGACCACCGATTACGACGTGGCCGTGATCGTGCTTCTGCCCGATGGCTCGACCTACGGTGATCTGGACGAGACATCCTTCTCTCTTGGCCTCCCCTACACCTACATGGCACAGAGAGCCGGTCAGGAGAGGCACACGATCAAAGATACCATTCAAGGACCTGGTGGTGCCGTGCGGGTGATGAGCATCCCCGTAAAGAAGTACGGGGAGTTTGGAAGTGTGATCGCTGTCGTCCAGGCCGCCCAGTCGCGTCAGGCGGTGACGGAGACGGTTGGACGACTAATCTTCGTGCTTGTACTAACGGGCCTCGGGGCACTCATGCTGGCGGCGGCCGGCGGGCTATTCATGTCGCGGCGGGCGATGCGCCCGGTTCAGGAAGCGTTCGGCAGACAGCGGACGTTTATCGCCGACGCCTCCCACGAGCTCAAGACGCCGCTGACCCTGATCCGGGCCGACGCCGAGGTCCTCTCCCGCGGCATCGATGATCCGAGCAAGACCTCCGACAACCGCGAGCTCGTCGAGGACCTGCTCGGCGAGACCGACCAGATGAACGCCTTACTCTCCGATCTCCTTCTACTGGCGCGTCTGGACGCCGAGAAGGTCTCCGTCTCCCGCGAACCTTTCGACCTCGCCCTCGTTCTTTCAGAGACCTCGGAGCGATTCGCCGCCCGCGCCGGCGCCGAACACAAGAACCTAGAGGTTCACCACTCGGGCAAGCTTCTTGCCCGCGGCGACGCGGACCGTACGGGCCAGATCCTCGCCGCACTCCTCGATAACGCCCTCCAGTTCACGCCATCAGGCGGGACCATAACGGTGGAGGGTAGCATCGTGGACAAACGGGTCGAGGCGACCGTTCCGGACACGGGGCCAGGGATAGCCCCCGAGGGCCTGGACCGAATCTTCGAGCGTTTCTACAGGGCCGATACGCACAGCGCCGCCCGGAGCAGGGGACCTTCTGGTGGCGGGACGGGCCTCGGTCTCGCCATCGCCCGCGACCTCGCCCGCGCCCAGGGCGGCGGGCTTACCGCCGAAAACATCGAAGGGGGCGGCGCGAGATTCACGTTAAGCCTGCCCGCCGGTTCTTGAACCTTACCCGTGCCAGGTCGCCCGCAGCACCCTGATCCAGTTTCTATGGGCAAGCTTGTTTAGCGCTGTCTCGTCGTAGCCGCCGGCCCGGAGTGCTGCGAGGAGTCTGGGCAGGCCCGATACGTCCCCGAGGTCCCTCGGCACCTTCGCTCCGTCGAAGTCCGAGCCGAACCCCACCCCGTCGATGCCGACGCGCTCGACGAGATAGTCCACGTGCCGTACGACCGTCTCCAGAGGGGTGTCTTCTGACTCACCGCCGTCCTCGCGCAGGAAGCCGACGGCGAAGTTTACGCCGACCATCCCTCCCGAGTCCTTTATGGCGTCGAGCTGCCTGTCCGTCAGGTTGCGCGAGGCGGGGCAGAGGGCGTGGGGGTTCGAATGGGTCGCCACGAGCGGTGCTTCGGTGAGTCCGGCTACATCCCAGAATCCTCGTTCGTTTATGTGGGAGAGGTCGATCAGGACCCCGAGCCGGTTGCACTCCTGTACGAGTTCCTTCCCGGTGCCACTCAGACCTGGTCCTGTGTCGGGAGAGGAAGGAAACCTGAATGGAACACCGTGGGCGTAGGCGTTGGGACGGCTCCACACGAGCCCGAGCGAACGGAGACCCAGCTCGTAGAGTTCTTCGACGGCGCCGGGATCGGGGCCAAGATTCTCGGCGCCCTCGAAGTGCAGGATGGCAGCCACGATCTCTTCGCGGAGACACCCTTCGAGCTCGTCAGCCGTCCTCACGACCCTGAGCCCGCCCCTCGACTGGAGCTTGAGCAGGCCTTCAACGAGCCCGTCGGCGAAGTCCCTGGCGTAGCCTGGGTCGAGCCGCGGAGCGTCCGAGACCTCGTAGCCGTCCTCGGTAAAGGTTAGGGCCGACTCCTCTGTCCAGCCATCGTCTTCCGGGTTGGGGGTGTAGCAGGCGAAGAATCCACCGCCGAAGCCGCCCTCGCGGGCCCGCGGCAGGTCGATATGCCCCAGATCGCTGCGCTCGAAAAAAGAGCGCCCTTCGCCTCGTTCGGGTAGGTGAAGGTTGAGCAACGTGTCGTTATGCCCATCGAAGACGGGTATCTCATCCATGCGGAGGATAATACAGGCTAGCCTATCGGATGCCCACGGCGTTCAGGCGACGACAAAGCGGGGCCGCATAAAGCGACCCCGCCACAAGACCTGATGCTGAAACGTCCCTAATATTTCGGCACGCTCGGGTCGATCTCCTCGCTCCAGGCCGTGATGCCGCCCTTGACGTTGTAGACATTATCGAAGCCTGCGTCCTGCAGGAGCTTGACGGCCTTAGCGCTGCGCCACCCGGTCTTGCAGTGGACGACGAAGTACTCGTCCTGATCCAGCTCGGCCAGACGCTGCGGGAGCTCTCCCAAGGGTATTAGCTTCACCCCGATGTTGGCGACCTCGTACTCGTGCGGCTCGCGCACGTCGAGCACGTTGATGTCCTCGCCCCTATCGAGCTTTGTCTTGAGCTCTCCGACGGTGATCTCCGGCACGCCGTTCTCCTGCTCGGCCGCGTTCGCCTGGGGAATACCGCAGAACTCCTGGTAGTCGATAAGTTCGGTGACGGTCGGGTCCTCGCCGCAGACGGGGCACTCAGGGTTCTTGCGGAGTTTCATCTCACGGAAGCGCATGCTCAAAGCATCGTAGAGGAGGAGCCGTCCGACGAGCGGCTCGCCGATTCCGAGTATGAGCTTGACCGTCTCGGTGGCCTGGATCGTGCCGATGGCGCCGGGCAGGATGCCCAGCACCCCGCCCTCGGCGCAGCTTGGGACGAGGCCGGGAGGGGGTGGCTCGGGATAGAGGCAGCGGTAGCAGGGGCCTTCCTCGGCGTAGAAGACGCTCGCCTGGCCCTCGAAGCGGAAGATCGAACCGTAGACGTTGGGCTTCTTCAGAAGGACGCACGCGTCGTTCACCAGATACCGGGTCGGGAAGTTGTCCGTGCCGTCGACGATAACGTCGTAGTCCTCGAAGATCTCTAGAGCGTTCTCGCTGGTTAGCGCCTCTTCGTGGACCCTGACCTCGACGTTGGGGTTTATGTCCTTGATCTTCTCGTAGGCGCTCTGAACCTTGGGACGCCCTACATCCGAGGTGCCGTGGATGATCTGGCGCTGCAAATTCGATTCGTCGACCACGTCGAAATCCACGATCCCGATGGTCCCTATCCCGGCCGCGGCGAGGTAGAGGGCGAGCGGGCTCCCGAGTCCGCCAGTACCTACCGTGAGTACCTTCGCGGCCTTGAGCTGTTTCTGCCCTTCGAGGGCGACCTCAGGCATGATCAGGTGCCTGCTGTAGCGCGCGATCTCCTCGTTGCTTAATTCCATCGCCCCGTTGGGCGATTCGACTAGTGGCTGTCTTGTCTGCATCTCTGGATAAACCTCTTCTTTGCAAAAATGTGAAAAACGTCCTTCTGAAAGACTACCTACATCGTCCCCCGGCGATGGACGGGATAATGGAGATCTCATCGCCCTGCGCGACCTCGGTGTCCTGGCCTTCGAGGTAGCGGATGTCCTCGTCGCCCTTGTAGACGTTGACGAACGAGCGCAGCTTGCCGTCGCCCGTGTAGAGGTGCTGCCTGAGGTCGGGGTGCTCTGAGGTGAGGTTACCTAAGGCCTCACCGGCGGTGGCGCCGCCGACCTCGACCTCCGTGTTGCCTCCGGTGTACTGTCTGAGGGGAGTTGGGATCTTGACCTTAGGCATATCTTAAGTCTCCTTATCCTACGATCGGCTCTTCGTCGTAACCCGAACGATCGTCTCTGAGGGTCCACGAGCGCATGTCTTCTACGTTCTCGGAGCTCAGCGAGGCTATCACGTAGGAGTAGCCTGGCCAGGCGTGCTCGCGGTCGTACTTGGAAGGTTCGGCCGGATGGTCGGGGTGCGAGTGGTAGAAACCTAGAAGCCCCATATCTCTCTCTTCGGCCTGCTCCTCGAACTTCATTACCTGGAGCGGCTCTATGAGAAAGCGGCGACTACGCTCCTCCGCGTGCGTGTTCTCGGCCCGCCACACATCGACGACGACCTTGATGCCGCCGTTGTCCATACCGACCAGCGCGCCGGCACACTCCTCAGGGTACGCTTCTATGGCATGATCGTGGATCTGGCCAACGTCCCCGGCGCCTATCTTGAGCGGCAACCTACTGCTCCCAGAAACGCTCGGAGAGGTACTTGTCGGCCCCGTCGCACAGGATGGTGACTATCGTACCCGACTCTATCTCCCTTGCGACCTCGAGCGCCGTCGCGACCGCCGCGCCGGCCGAGATGCCGATGAGGATCCCATCCTCGCGCGCGACCCGCTTGACCATCTCGTAGGCGTCCTCGGTCTTCGCAGCCCGATTCTGGTCGGCTATGGTAGGGTCGTATATAGAGGGCACGATGGCGCGCTTCATGTGCTTCATGCCTTCGAGGCCGTGGAAGGCCGAGTCAGGTTCGAAGGAGATGGCCTCTATCTCGGGGTTGTACTCCTTGAGACGCGTCGCCGTACCGACGAAGGTGCCGCTCGTTCCGAGTCCGGCGACGAAGTGTGTGACCTCGCCGTTCGTCTGTTCCCAGATCTCGGGCGCCGTCGACTCGTAGTGCGAGCGCGGGTTGGCCGGATTGGAGTACTGGTCAGGATAGAAGTAGCGCTCGGGGTCCTCAGCGTAGAGCCTCCGCGCCTCACGGATGGCCCCGTCCGAGCCGTCGTCGGGGTTGGTCAGGACGAAGTCCACACCGTAGGCGCCCAGGATCTTCTTCCGCCCCTCGCTGGCGTTCTTCGGCATGCAGAGCTTCACCCTGTAGCCGAGCGCGGCCCCGATCCAGGCGTACGCTATACCCGTGTTCCCACTTGTGGCGTCCAGAATAGTCTTCTCGGGCGTCAGAGCGCCCGTCTTCTCGCCGTCCCGGATCATCCACAGCGCAGGCCGGTCCTTGACAGACCCGCCGGGGTTGTACCACTCCGCCTTGCCTAGGATGTCGACGCCAGGGACCTCGGATGAGACGCTTGGCAACTCTAGCAGGGGCGTGCCGCCGACAAGCTCCGTCACGTTCGTACCCGCATTAATCCGAGTAATCATGTCGGGATTAATTATACAGGGTGAAGATTCAGCGTCCAGAGAAGTGAGGTGAGACACCTGACCGACATAATAGCCGAGAGGCGAGAATGGAAGCCTCCCGGCTATGGTTGGTGCGTTGCCGAGGATTATACCTGAATCTTGCGTTGCGATTCTATAGCCAGAGCGCCTATTATCCCAAAGTCTCCAAAATCTCCGGCAGGGTACGACGACGGCAGGTGAAAATCGGGGTATCCAGCTCGGTATAGGAGCTTGCTTCGCTCTCCCTTAGCTCCATCATCAGGTCCTGGAACTTCTCGGGGGATTCGGCCTCGAAGGAGAGGATGAACTCGTAGTCGTCGATCCCGAAGCAGTAGCCTGTGTTGTTCTTGACGGGGTAATGCTTGCGGCCTATCCGCATGTGCTCGTTCATCATGCGCTGTCGCTCTTCCATGGGCAACCCGTACCACGCCCGCGTCTTGACGAAAGGATAGACGAAGAGGTACTCGCCTTCTCCTGGGACGATGTACGTGCGGTTCTCGAATCCCGGCGTGTGCTCGCCGACGTAGATGGAGCGCCTGCTGAGGGCGAAATACGAGTAGGTGATGCGCAGATACTTGCCGAGGCCCGTCTTGAGGAGGGAGGCGGTCATGCTCTCGAAGGCGTCGAGGTCGTAGCCGATCCTCCACAGCATGAAATCAGCGTCCGCCCGCAGTCCCATGAGCGAGAAGGAGCGTAAGAGCATCTCGCCAGAGTGCGCCTCAACGGCTCCTAAGAACTCCCGCTTTCCCCGCTCGCGCTCCTCGTCGGGGAGGCGGCGCCAGATGGGATCCAACTCGAAGAACACGTAGTTTATGTACTGGGCGGGAAGCTTCTCTTCGCTGGTCTGTTGTCGGCGTGGCCTTGTCTCGGTCAAGGTATTACTCCCTTCGGTCGTAACGGCTGTCAGCCATCAGCTTTCAGCTGTCAGCTTTTTGTGCCTGTAGCTGATTGCTGATGGCTGACTGCTTTTCTAGTCCGAAGTTGTCCTCGTACAGCTCGGCGATGCGTGAGAGCTCGTCGGAGGTGAGATCGGGGGTGTCTGGGGCGGCGGCGAATTCTTCTATCTGCTCTTTGCCGTAGATGTTCGGGAGGGTGGAGACTATTTCGGGGACGGCGAGGACGAACTTGAGGGCGGCCTGGCCGAGGGTACGCTCGCCGGATTCGGTGAGGAAGGAGAGCTGCTCCACCTTCTTGAGACCTGTTGTGAGCCATTCTTTCGGGCGGTGGCGGCGATGGTCGTTCTTGGCGAAGGTCGTGTTCTCGTCGTAGTGGCCTTCGAGCATCCCCGAAGAGTGGGGGACCCGTACGATCAGGGAGGTGCCCGTCACTCGTGCGGTCTCGATCAGTGTTCGGCCGGGGTCCTGTTCGAGGAGGTTGTAGATCATCTGCACGCCTTCTAAATTGCGCTCGCGCATCGCCCTCACGCCTTCTTCGAGCCACCCGATCTTGGGACCTAAGGCGACGCCGTAGGCCCTGATCTTGCCCTCACGCTCGAACTCCTCCATGAGGGCGAAGAGCTCGTCGTCCTCGATGGCGTCCATCTTGGTGTTGTGCAGTTGGAGAAAATCTATGTAGTCCGTGTCGAGCCTCTTCAGGCTCTGCTCCAGGGCGAAGCGGATAAACTCTTCCGACCAGTCCTGCGGGCGCTCCTGCTGGCCTCGCCGGGCCGTGTGGTTATAGAAGTCGTAGCCGATCTTGGTCGAGATCACCACCTCGTCGCGCACGTGCCCGAAGGCATCTGCGAGGAGCGTCTCTCCTTTACCCGAACCGTAGGTATCCGCGGTGTCGAAGTAGTTGATGCCCCGCTCGCGGGCCTCCTTGAGGAGCCTTACCGACCTCTCATCGTCCACCTCTCCCCACCAGCCGGTCGCGACCGTCCACACCCCGAAGCCGACCTCGGAGACCGCTATGTCGGTGCCGCCCAGCGTGCGATACTTCATCTTCCACTCCCTGTTTGTGTTAGGACCCTAGATCAACCTCCAAAGATTTACTACATTCTAGCGTCGGGCGCTGTTGACTTTCTATCAATCCGTGCGGTCAGCCTTCAGCTATTTGTACTTGCTGAAGGCTGATGGCTGATACAGCGCCGTGCAGTAGGCTCTTGGGAGCCTACTGCACGGCGCTGTATAATCGCGCGATGTCGGAGAAGGTTCTGGATCTCGCGTCGTGATCGCGCGCTACGCAGGTGGGGAGAGCGGGGCGCGGACGGCGGCCCGCCCCGGTTCTATCGTGGTGGTGGTCGACGCCTTCAGGGCAAGCACGACTATCGCGGTCCTCGTCTCGAAGGGCGCAAGGGTCGTGCCCGTCGCGTCCGTCGAAGAGGCCGCGTCAGCCGAAGCAGACTTTCGCATCGGGGAGCAGGGCAGCGCGAAGGTGGCCGGCTTCGACTTCGGCAACTCGCCAACGGAGATTCTCGGCTCAGAGATACCGCCTGACTCCACGGTCGCCCTCTCGACCACGAACGGGACCCGCGTAGTGGAGGCCGCCCGTGGCGCGAGAACCATCCTGACCGGCGCCTTCGTCAACGCCGGTATCCTTGCCGAGGATCTGGCCAGCGGGACATACGTCGACGCTGAGATGGTGGTGGTCGGGTGCGGGTGGGAAGGTCGCCGCGCCTCCGAGGACGAGGTTGCGGCTGGAGCGATCCTCCAGCGGTTACGCTCTGGTGGGGCGGAACTGGACGGGCGTGCCATGCGCGTCGTCGAGGCTTATCTGTCTCGCTCCGTGAGGAGACTGCGGAACAACAGCGCGGCACGGAGGCTGAAACGTCTCGGGTACGAGGAGGACCTACAGTTTTGCCTCGCCGAGGACACGGTGCCCGTCGTGCCGCGCCTCGTCGGCGATGCCTTCGTAGGCAGTGTCGCAGGATCTCTGCGGCCCCGCCAATCTTCGGCCCTCAGGCCAACACAAAAAGCCGAAATTTCATCTTGACAAGGGGATGGCGCGCCTTTACTCTGGAGTCAGCGAAGGCGGATCAATTGTTACAAGCTCCGTCGAATCCGCGACGGGAAGGAGGTGAGTATACAAGTGACTATGACCATCACCCACGAGAGGACCCGCGAGGTCACCCGCGAGGACGTGGACCGGGCCATAGACGTCATCGAGCGTCACCTCGAGAAGGAGGCCAGGACCCGCAACCTGCTGGACGAGCAGGCGATCATGCGCCCCAAGGACCT
>Ga0126313_10000203_pt1 | contig 26468 bp, 24 predicted proteins | sample Plot105A_FD_89954 | JGI IMG/M metagenome (GOLD analysis project Ga0126313, IMG submission 89954) | Serpentine soil microbial communities from UC McLaughlin Reserve, CA, USA - Plot105A | ecosystem: Environmental > Terrestrial > Soil > Grasslands | place: USA: UC McLaughlin Reserve, Lake County...
ATCGCCGACCCGCTGAACTCGTGCTCGCGGCTGGAGGTACAGCGGCAGGCAAACCCGCAGGCGGAGCCGACGACGAACGTCTTCGCCGCGCTGCTCAACATCTTCCGCTAGGCGCGACAACCTAGGTCATGAAATGGTTCCCACGGCGCGCTGACGGCGGCACGCCCCCGGCCGCGGGATCGGCGGCGGACGCCGCCTCGGACCGGTTGAGCAGGCTCGAGTCGATCACCCAGGCTGCGCTTTCGCACCTGGACCTCGACGAACTGCTGGACGCGCTGCTGACGCGGATCCGCGACGTGCTCGAGGTCGACACGGCGTCGGTGCTGCTGCGCTTCGGCGACGTCCTGACGCCGACGGCGAGCCGCGGGTTCGAGGAAGAGGTCGGTGTCGGCATCCGCATCCCGATCGGAAAGGGCTTCGCGGGCACGGTCGCAGCGGAGGAGCGGCCGATCCTGGTCGAGGACGCGGCGCAGATCGAGGTGATCAACCCGCTCATGCGGGTGAAGGGGCTGTGCTCGCTGCTCGGCGTTCCGCTGTTGCACCGAGGCGAGGTGATCGGTGTCGTCCACGTTGGGACAACGCAGCGGCGGCAGTTCACGCCCGACGACGTGATCACGCTCCAGCTCGCCGCCGATCGCGTGGCGATGGCGATTGCCCAAGCCAGGCTGTTCGAGGCCGAGCGTGAGGCTCGGGCGGAGGCGGAGGCGGGTCAGAGCCGCCTGCGGTTCCTAGCCGAAGCGAGTGAGGTGCTCGCATCCTCACTCGACTACGAGGAGGCGCTCGAGCAGGTCGCCGAGCTCTGCGTGCCGGCGATCGCCGAGGGCTGCCTCGTCGACGTCGTGCGCGCGGACGGGTCCGTCGGCCGCGTCGCCGCGAAGGGCGTGTCGGAGACGCCGGAGAGCGTCGAGGTAGTGATCGCGAGCCGCGAGTCGCGCATAACCGGCTCGTCGATGTCGGTTCCGCTGCTCGCGCGAGATCGTGTGCTCGGCGCAATCACCTTCGTCAACGTCGGCGACGCGCGCACCTTCGGGCCGGGGAGCCTGGCCCTTGCGCAGGAGATCGCGCGCCGTGCCGCAACCGCTATCGAGCACGCGCGGCTGTACGCCGAGGCCGAGGAGCGAAGCCGCGCCGCGCTGGCCCTCGACCACATCGGCGAGGGAGTGTTCCTACTCGATCGCTTCGGAGTCGTCCGCGTGTGGAATCCGGCCGCCGAGTCGATTACAGGGGTGCGAGCCGACGCAGTGGTCGGGCAGCGGGCGGCGGAGGCCATCCCGGGCTGGAGCGGCATCGCCGAGAGCGTTCCGGTCATCGAGTTCACGCACTCGCCGGTAGTGCACGCGGAGACGCTCCCGCTCGACGTGGCCGACCGCGAGCTCTGGATCCTCATCTCCGGCGTCAGCTTTCCAGAGGGCACGGTGTACGCGTTTCGCGACGTCACGCAGGAGCGCGCACTTCGGGATCTCCAGAGTGAGTTCATCGCCACGGTCTCGCACGAGCTGCGGACGCCCCTGACGGCGGTGTACGGCGCGGCGATGACGCTCCGCGAGCGCGGCGAGACGCTGAAGGACGAGGACCGCGAGCAGCTATTCGACATCGTCTACGACGAAGCTGACCGGCTTAGCCGCATCGTCGACGACATCCTCTGGGCGAGCAGGATCGAATCGGGCCGGCTCGACTTCTCCGCGGAAAGCTTCTCGCCCGGCGCCGTCGTCGACGCCGTGCTCGCGGCGGCGCGGATCCATGCTCCGAAACACGTGTCCTTCGAGGTCACCCGTGCGGCGGGCCTGCCTCGCATGCTTGCCGACGCCGACAAGGTGCGACAGATCCTGAGCAACCTCGTCGACAACGCGGTCAAGTATTCGCCCGACGGAGGAACGGTCAGGGGGAGCATCGAGGCCGACGGCGAGGCGATCCGCTTCGGCGTCAGCGACGAGGGCATCGGCATTCCCTCGCACGAGCAGGCACTCGTATTCGAGAAGTTCTACCGCCTCGACCCCAACCAGACCCGCGGCGTGGGCGGAACGGGCCTCGGGCTCTACATCTGCCGCGAGCTCGCCCGGCGGATGAACGGACACGTCCGGGTCATGTCCACCGAAGGGGACGGCTCGACCTTCGTCGTCGAGCTGCCGCTCGCAGAAGGCAGTCCGGCGGAGGTGCTCGCAGACTTCACTCGGTCGGGATAATCCCCAGCTCCTCGACGAGCACGAAGAACGCCTTCGCGAACGGCGAGCCGTCTGTCCGGGCGCGGACGTCGTCCCAGTCGATCCGCTCACGCACCGCGCGCGCGAACTCGAGCGGCCGCTCGTAGTCGAGCGCGTGCTCGTCGAGCGCCTTGAGCTTCGTCACGAGCACGTCCTCGAGGCTCATCACGAGCATCGGCACGGCATTGACCTCCCGCGGCTCAGCGCGTTTGAACAACCCTTCGTCGACAGGCTCACCGACGGGCTGGAAGATGAGGTCCACGAGCACGTCGCCGTCCCAAGCCTTATAGAGCCAGCTCTCCGGCGGGCGCTCGACGCGTAGGCCGGCCTCGTCGAGGACCTCGAGCGCGCGATCGGCGTCCTCGGGCTTGAGCATCAGATCGAGGTCGTGACCGGTTGCCGGCCCGCCGCGGGCCCAGACCGCGAGCCCGCCGCCGAGCACGAAGGGGACGTCCGCCTCGATCAGCGCCCCCGCGACGCGCTTGAGACTGTCCTTGATCCGGTCGAAGGCGACGTCGTGCGCCATGCCCCCCGGGAATACCCTTCGCTCCCTGTGGGCAATCAAGTAGGGATGCGGATCACTGTCGCCGCGGCCGGCGACATCCACTGTTCGGAGGAGGAACGGCCTCGTCTCCAAGCGGCGTTCGCGGAGGCCGCCCGCCGCGCGGACCTCATCCTCCTCGCCGGTGACCTGACCACGTACGGCGAGCCGGAGCAGGGCGCGGTGCTCGCGGACGTGACGCGGGAAATCGAGACACCGATCTTCGCGGTGCTCGGGAACCACGACTGGCACGCCGACCGGCACGAGGAGCTCGCGGCCGCGCTGCGTGACGGCGGCATCCGGCTGCTCGAGCGCTCTGCCGAAACCTGCACTGTCAACGGCGTCTCGGTCGGCGTCGCAGGCACGAAGGGATTCGTCGGCGGCTTCTCCGACACGCTGCTGCCGGACTTCGGGGAGCCGCTCCTGCGGCGGCTCTACGCCGAGACCAGCGCCGAGGTGGCGGCGCTGGATCGCGGGCTGCGCTCGATCCAGGACTGCGACGTCCGGATTGTCCTCCTCCACTACGCGCCGACCACGACGACGATCGAAGGCGAGCGGGAGACGATCTGGGCGTTCCTCGGGAGTGAGCGCCTCGCCGTGCCGGTCGCCGAGCACCGGCCCAGCGTCGTCTTCCACGGACATGGCCACGGCGGCACCTTCGCCGGCTCGATCGGCGATATCCCGGTCTTCAACGTCGGCGCCGCGGTGCCGGTGAAGGACTTCTGGCTGTTCGGGTTCGAGCCGGGCCGCGGCTTGGTCGAAGCGCCCGAAGAGGCAGTTCGAGCCTAGGCCGCCGCGAAACGGGCTTTGCCCGTTTCGCCGTCAGGTGCCGACGACTTGAACGATCCAGCGGCGATCGCGTTCGCGGTCGAGCTCGAGGAAGAGCACCCGCTGCCACGTCCCGAGGCCAAGCTCGCCGTCGCGGACGGGGATCGACTCTCCGGCCCCGCCGAGCAGCATCGACATACAGTGGGCGTGGCCGTTGCCGAGCTCCATGTCCTCGTCGCAGATGTTCTCGGTGCGCCGGTCCCAGTCGTCGTGGGCGTAGTAGCCCTCGCTGGGAACGAGCCGCCGGAGGAGCGTCGCGAAGTCCTCGAGGAAGCCGTTCTCGAACTCGTTCACCCGGATGCAGCAGGTGGTGTGTGGGGAGTAGACGCAGACGATCCCGTCTCGGACGCCGCTCTCCCGAACGGCCTCGGCGACGTCGTCGGTGATGTCGAGAACGGACAAACCGCCTGCCGTTCGCAGACGCTTTTCGCCCTGGAACACCTTCACGGGGCCATCCTAGCCCGCGTGGGGGAACCCCTGGTTCCCCCATGAGCCCCCTCCTTCAGAACGGCCTCTCGGCATCCAACGTGGCGGAGTCGGCTTCGCCGGTTCGTTGGCCCGGCGCTTCTTGGCGGCTGCGAGCCTCCCGCGGGGCAAAGCCCCGCTCCGGCGGCGGATCGGTCGATACCCTGGCCGCTGGCGGGCCCGTAGCTCAGCTGGTTAGAGCAGCCGACTCATAATCGGTTGGTCCCTGGTTCGAGTCCAGGCGGGCCCATTCGCCATACGCTCAGTGCGTGAGCGACTCCCCCGTCCAGCGCTACCTCCGGCTCGGGCTGCGGCTCGGGCGGCACGTCGACGGCGTCGTCGACGCCTATTACGGGCCGCCGGAGCTGGCCGCCGCCGTGGAGGCGGAGCCGCTCGTCGAGCCGGCGACGCTCGTCGGTCACGCCGAGGCGCTGCTCGGCGAGCTCGAGGATGGCTGGCTGCGCGATCAGGTCGCCGCGCTTCGCACCTACGCTGGCGTCCTGGCGGGGGAGTCCCGCTCGTACGCCGACGAGGTTGAGGGATGCTACGGCGTGCGCCCCACCTACACGGACGAAGCCGTCTTCGCCCGCGCCCACGACTTGCTCGAGGAGCTGCTCCCCGGCGACCGGTCTCTGGCCGACCGCTACCAGCGCTGGGAGAAGTCAATCCTTGTGCCGCCGGAGCGGCTCGAGCGCGCAATGGCAGCGGCGATTCAGCGGGCGCGTCTGTGGACGCGCCGCCTCGTCGAGCTGCCGTCCGGCGAGGAAGTTGCGCTGGAGATCGTGCGCGACAAGTCGTGGTGGGCGTCCTGCGACTACCTCGGCGAGCTGCGAAGCCGAATCGCGCTCAACGCCGACTTGCCGATGTCGGCCCTCGACCTGCTCGTGCTCACGATCCACGAGACGTATCCCGGCCACCACACCGAGCGCTCGATGAAGGAGCACGTCCTCGTGCGGGGACGGGGTCTGCTCGAAGAGACGCTAGTGATGGCGCCCACGCCGCAGACGCTGGTCACGGAGGGGATTGCGAAGCTCGCGCCCCACGTCCTGCTCGAAGGCGACGGAGGACGGGCACTTGCCGGGATCGTGCACGACGCCGGCGTCGACCTTGACCTCCCGCACGCGCTTGCCGTCAAGGCCGCCCTGGAACCGTGCGAGTGGGCAGAGGTCAATGCTGCCTTGATGCTCCACGAAGACGGCGCGAGCGAAGCCGAGGCACACGCGTATCTCCAGCGCTGGGCGCTCTTGACGCCGGAGTGGGCCGACCACGTGATCCGCTTCGTGACGGAGCCGACGCAGCGGACCTACATCCTCACGTACGCAGCAGGACGAGAGCTCTGCGCCGCCTACGTCGCGGGCGAGCCGGAGCGCTTCCGCCGGCTGCTGACCGAGCAAACCCGTGTCCGCGACCTGCGCGATTCATACGGGTTTCATCCCGACGAGACTCCTTCGGGGGACGGCATGACGGCGCCGTCGCGCCGAGAGTGAGAGCCGTAAGTCCTGCGGAGACGAAAGGCGGCAAAAACATGTCTGCGGAAGACCTGAGGCGCAGGCTCCGGAATGCTTTCGAGTCAAGCCTGCTCCAGCGGATCGCGACGGCGCGCTAGTAGGCGCCGTCGCACCGGTCGGGGGAGGTAACGGCGTGGTACACCAGGACACGTGCTCCGCGCCGTGCTCATCCTCGCGGTCGTCATCGCCTTGCCTTCGTCTGGGCAGGCGGGCCGGCCGGCGTCCGCTGACAGCGTCGGCCTGCTCGCGGTCGGCGATTTCGGGGTCGGCGGCGACGCGCAGCGGCGGCTCGGCGAGGGCATGCGGCTCTTCGAGCAGCGAAGCGGCGCCGACGTCCTGATCACGCTCGGCGACAACGACTACACGGCAGATCCCGTCGCCTTTCACGCCAACTGGGAGGAGACGTTCGGCTGGGCCCGGCGCCGAGGGGTGAACGTCCGGGGCGTCCTCGGGAACCACGACGTCAGGGTCGGCGGCGGCCGCTACGAGTTCGACGAGCTGCGCATGGCGCGTCGCTACTACCGCTTCTCGACTCCGCTCGTCGACTTCTTCCTGCTCGACTCGAACGACGTCCGGGCGGCGCAGACGACGTGGCTCCGGCGGGCGCTGGCGCGGTCGAAGACGCGGTGGCGCGTGGCCGTGCTGCATCACCCGCCGTTCACGTGCGGCGAGTACAGGTCGCATGCGGCCATCGTGCGGCGGTGGGTGCCGCTCTTCGAGCGCTACCGCGTCCGGCTCGTCCTCTCCGGACACGACCACAACTACCAGCGTTTCGCCCCACGCAGGGGTGTGCGCTACGTGGTCCACGGCGGCGGCGGAGGACGCTTCTATGCGCTCGCGGCCTGCCCGCATGGGTATCCGCCGCGGCGGAGGGCCCGCGTCGAGCAAGGCTTCCTGCACTTCGTGTTCCGGCCGAACCGGATCGACGGCGGGTCGGTGACCGTCGGCGGCCGGCGGACGGATCACTTTGTCATCGCTGGCTAGGATGAAGGCCGATGTCTGACCTCGGCACGATGAGGGTCAAGAGCGGCCTCGCCGAGATGCTCAAGGGCGGGGTGATCATGGACGTCACCACGGCCGAGCAGGCGCGGATCGCCGAGGAGGCGGGCGCAGTCGCGGTAATGGCGCTCGAGCGTGTGCCCGCGGACATTCGCGCCCAGGGCGGGGTCGCCCGCATGGCCGACCCGGACAAGATCGCCGAGATCCAGGAGGCCGTGACGATCCCGGTGATGGCGAAGGCCCGGATCGGGCACTTCGTCGAGGCGCAGATCCTCGAGGCGCTCGAGGTCGACTACATCGACGAGAGCGAAGTGCTGACGCCGGCCGACGAGACGCACCACATCGACAAGTGGAGCTTCACGGTGCCGTTCGTCTGCGGCTGCCGCAACCTCGGGGAGGCGCTCAGGCGCATCGCCGAGGGCGCCGCGATGATCCGGACGAAGGGCGAGGCGGGAACAGGTGACATCGTGAACGCGGTGCGCCACATGCGCTCCGTCTTCGGCGCGATCCGCCGGCTCCAGTCCTCCGATCCCGACGAGCTCTTCGCCGAAGCCAAGGAGCTGCAGGCGCCGGTCGAGCTGGTCAAGTGGGTCGCCGAGCATGGCCGGCTCCCGGTCGTGACCTTCACCGCCGGCGGGATCGCGACTCCCGCGGACGCCGCGCTCTGCATGCAGCTCGGCGCCGACGGCGTCTTCGTCGGCTCCGGGATCTTCAAGTCGGCCGACCCACCTGCCGTCGCCAAGGCCATCGTCGAGGCGACGACGCACTACAACGACGCGAAGATCCTCGCGCAGGTATCGCGGGGCCTCGGCGACGCGATGTCGGGTCTCTCCACAGCTTCGCTCGCGCCAGAAGAGCTGCTGGAGACGCGCGGCTGGTAGAGGGAGCGCCCGAAGGCGCCCCCTCGTCGCAGCCGAGCTAGAGGATCCCGCGGACTTCGAAGGCCCGGCGAACCTGGTTCGCCACCGAGTTGCCGTACAGCCGCCTCGCTGCGGCGACGGTGCTCGTCGCGAGTTGCGGCATCGTCGGGCTGCCGACGTCGAACTGGCCCTCGAGGATCAGGGTGTCCGCCCTGGTGCTGCCGACCGCGTTCCTGATGTCCCAGAGCGCGCGCGACCAGATCTGCCCGTCGTGGTGGACGCGGCCGTCCAGGTCCTCCGGGTAGTGGAGGTTCTCGTCCACGCGCCGGAGGCAGTGCGGCGTTTCGCTCGTGTACGACACCGAGTCCCAGTCCGCGACGCACGCGGGGTCCGGCGTCGGCGAGACGACGTCGGCCACCGTCACCGCCCAGTAGTCGGCAAAGCCCTCGCCGATCGCGCCCGATTCGACGGTGTTGCCGAAGCCGAACGGGGTCTGCTGGGAGTCCTGGATCGCGTGGCCGAGCTCGTGGAGGATCACCTCGGCGTCCTCGGCGTCGTCGACGCCGCCCTTGCCGAGCCGGATCACGTCCTTCTTGTCCCACGAGAACGAGTTGTCCTGGCCGAAGGTGTTGATCCTGAGGTCCTGCGACTCCTTGTTGATCGCGCGCCGCGTGACGCCGAAGCCGAGCTCCTGGATGTAGCGCTGAGCCTCGGTGACCCAGTAGTACGCCAGCACCTGCTCGAAGCGGTCGTCGTCGCGGCGGTAGTTGAACTCGTTCGTCAGCGAGAACGCTGCATCGCCTGTCTCGCTGAGCACGTTCGCGTAGTCGTCGCTCAGGTAGCCGCTCCCGTCGAGGTTCGTGAGCGTGACGTCGTGGTACGCGCGGTCGAGCGCGGGATAGTCCGCATCCTTCTGGTCGGTCAGCGACTGGTTCTGCAGGTCTGCCACCGGGTTCGGCAGGAAGACGGTGCGGTCCCTGTCGACTGGCCGCTGCCGGCATTGGCCGCGAGCGCGGCGGTCACGAGCACCGCGCACGCCGCGACGACGAAGCCGGCCGTCACAAGCGTCCGTTTCAAAATGCACCCCTCCCCTGGAGAAAACCGAGACGGAGAGGGTACTCACTACGATCTTCGGCGTGAAGATCGGGATCCTCGCCGTGCAAGGTGACTTCCGCGAGCACGCGGCGATGCTTCGGCGACTGGGCGCCGAGCCGGTCGAGGTACGCAAGCCCGAGCAGCTCGACGACCTCGACGGCCTCGTGATCCCCGGTGGCGAGTCCACGGCGATCATGCGACTGATCCGGATCTACGGCCTCCAGGAGGCACTGCGGCGCTTCGAGCGTCCGGTCTTCGGCACCTGCGCGGGGATGATCCTGCTCGACCGCGAGCACCTCGGCCTCGTCGACGTCCTCGTCAGCCGGAACGCCTATGGCCGCCAGGTGGCGAGCTTCGAGGCCGACCTCCAACTGGCGGGCGAGGACGATCCGCTCCGCGGTGTGTTCATCCGCGCGCCGCGGGTCGCGGAGGCCGGCGCGGGCGTCGAGGTGCTCGCGGAGCTGGACGGCGAGCCCGTCCTGGTGCGCGACGGGCGCTATCTGGTGGCATCGTTCCACCCCGAGCTGACGGACGACAGCCGCGTCCACGAGCTCTTCCTGGATCTCGTGCGAGAGGAGCAGCGCATTGTCTCGGCCCCCTGATGCGCCGCTGGGCGTCCGGACGATGGGCGGGCAATATGAAAATGCAACCGCTCGGCTGGAGGGTGGCCGGCGGCGTGAGTTCGGCGAAGCCGGGCTGTGCCCGGCGGCAGGCGACCGGTCAGGAGGTCGAGATGTCGGGGCACAGTAAGTGGAGCTCGATCAAGCACAAGAAGGGGGCGGCGGACGCCCGCCGCGGCAAGCTCTTCTCGAAGCTCTCGCGCGCGCTGATCGTCGCGGCCCGCGAGGGCGGACCCGATCCGGCCGCGAACCTCGCGCTGCAGAACGCGATCGAGAAGGCGCGTTCCTACTCGATGCCGAAGGACAACATCGAGCGCGCGATTGCTCGAGGCTCCGGCGCGGATACGGATGCCCAGGCATTCGAGACCGTGATCTACGAGGGGTACGGACCGGGCGGCATCGCCGTCATGGTCGAGGCGCTGACGGACAACCGCAACCGCACCGCCGCCGAGGTGCGCCACATCTTCGCGAAAAGCGACGGGAGCCTCGGCGAGGCGGGGGCGGTCGCGTGGCTCTTCGAGCGCCGGGGCGTCGTGCTCGTCGACGGCTCGGTCGACGAGGACGAGCTCACGTTGGCGGCCGCCGAAGGCGGTGCGGACGATGTGTCGCTCGACGGCTCGAGCTTCCAGGTCGTCGGCCCGCCGGAGAGCCTCAGCGCCGTTCGATCGGCGATCGAAGAGGCCGGGATCGAGGTTCAGTCCGCGGAGCTGACGATGGTGCCGAAGACGAGCGTCGAGCTCGAGGACGAGAACGCGGCGAAGAAGGTCCTCCGGCTGATCGACGCGCTCGAAGAGAACGACGACGTTCAGGACGTTTACGCCAACTTCGACATCCCCGAGCGGGTGCTCGAAGCCGTCGCCGGCTAGCGGCGAACGCGGAGTGGGCGGCTCGTCGCGGAGAAGCGGCCGGCGAGCCTCGTGCGGACGCGGTAGCTCCCACGCTTGACCTTGAAGGTGTAGCCGCCGATGGCGCTCGTCCTCACTGTCTTCACGCGCTTCCATCCGGAGCCGACGCGGCGCTCGAGCGTCGCGGGGACGCCTACGACGGCATGGCGGAAGAAGTCGACGACGAACCCCGCAACGACGCCCCGGCGGCGGATCCGGATCGACACGACCGAGGGCGGCAGGTTGCCTTCCAGCCGCACGCGCGACAGCGCGAGCAGCGCCTGCCCGCGGTTCCAGCTCGAGGCGAGGATCGAGCCCTTCACGTAGTGGTCGTCGGACTCCGGCCGGAGGAGCAGGAAGCGCACGAACGCGTGCAGCTTCGGCGCCACGGGGAAGGCGACCACGAGCTCGCTCGGCGACGATCGCCGTTCGACCTGGAGGACGTAGAAGCCCGGGAGCGTGCCGACGACGCGTCGGCCCACCACGTGGTCGACGGAGATGCCTCCCCGCTGGTCCTCGAACCAGTCGCGGGTGAGGTTGGCGAGGGCGATGCGCTCGGTCGCGAGTGGGCGGTCGTCGTAACCGACGTCCCAGTCGATGGTGGCCCTGTTCCGGACCGCCGGCTGTGTGATCGGCCAGTATTCGGGCCCGACCCAGGTTCCGGAGGTGGGGCGAAGCGCGGCGCGCGAGTATTCGTCAGGCGAGCCGACGATCAGAAAGAGGCCGTTCGGAAGCGCCGCCGCGGGACGGTCGACGCGCACCCGCTCGATCGCCTGCCCAGGCGCCAACTGCACAACCGAGAGCGCTGTAACGACCCCGGCCGCGAGGGTGACGAGCGCGGCCCACCGCACGGAGCTACACGCTAGCCGAACCGAATGATGCGTCTGAACCGCAGCGTTCCCACCCGGAGCTCGGCGGTCCAGCGCCCGCGCGCGTGCGCCGGGGCCCTCGCGCGGATCGCGTTCGGTCCCGTGAGCCACCGCTTCCGGACCACGCGGCGCGTGACGTCCCCGCGCTTGAGGGTGAGGCCGGCGACCGTCGGCTTGTTGATGCGCGCGCGCGCGACGACGGTGCGCCGCTCGACCGAGATCCGCACCGACGACACCTGCAGCCGCTGGACGGCTGCCGGCGGCGGCGGCAGAGGCGGCGTCGGCGGAGGTGGAGGCGAAGGCGGTGGAGGACCCGGAGGCGGCGGGCCGGGCGGCGGCGGGCCCGGAGGAGGAGGGCCGGGCGGCGGTGGGGGGCTCGAGGACCCGACATTGATCGTTGCGGCCATCCCCAGTCCACCCGGCGAGCCGTGCAACGAGCAGTAGTAGGGGAAGGTGCCGGCCGTGGGGAACGTGTGGCGGAATGACTGGCCGCTCATCAGATCGCCGGAGCTGAACTGGCCGGCTGTGTCAGAGGTCACGTCGTGGAGGTAGGAGCCGTTGTTCGTCCAGCAGACGGTGTCCCCGGGTAGGACGTCTTTCGTCGTCGGCGAGAAGGCGAAGTCGTTGACCCCGACGAGGACGTCGCCCGGCTGGCATGGGCCCACCTGTGCATCTGCTGACGAGCTCAGTGCGACAACGAGGGCAGCGCACGCAGCACAGAGCGCCGACAGAAAGGCAAATGCCTTCATCGATCGCTACTACGCCGAGCGGCCGCTTGCAGTTTTGAGGCCATCGCCGCTCGGGGAGGAACGTCCGATTCGGTGCCTAACCTCGGGTCGTGACGGTTCTCGGCATCGACCCAGGCACGGCTGCATGCGGATACGGCGTCGTCTCGCAAATCGACGGCCGCCTCGCGGCGGTCGACCTCGGCTGGTGGCAGACACGCGCGTCCATGCGCCCGGAGCTGCGGCTGAAGGCGATCCACGACGAGGTCTACGACCTCATCCGCCAGTTCGGGCCGGACGCCGTCGCCATCGAGGAGTCGTTTGTCGGCGCCGACGCCCGTACCGCGCTGTCGGTCGGCCAGGCTCGCGGCGCGGTCCTCGTCGCGGCCGCACGCGCCGGGGTCGGCTGCGTGGAGTACGCGCCGGCGCACGTCAAGCAGGCCGTGTGCGGCTACGGGCGCGCTGAGAAGGCGCAGGTGCAGCGGATGGTGCAGGCGATCCTGAGGATGAAGGTGCCCCCGGCCTCGTCCCACGAGGCCGACGCGCTCGCCGTGGCCATCTGCCACGCGATGGCGCCGCCGCTCCTGCAGGCGGCGGGGTGATCGCGAGCCTCCGTGGCAAGATGGTCGCGCGGCGGCTGGACGGCGTCGTGCTCGACGTCGGCGGGGTTGGCTACCTCGTGCAGGCGACCCAGCGGGCGCTCGCGAAGGCGCGGAACGGCGAGGAGGTCGCGCTCGATACATATCTCCACGTCCGGGAGGACGCGCTGCAGCTCTACGGCTTCGCGGAAGCGGCTGAGCGCGAGCTCTTCGAGCTGTTGCTGTCGGTATCGGGCGTGGGGCCGAAGGTGGCGCTCGCGATCCTCTCCAACTCGACGCCGGGAGATCTGCGGCGGGCGATCGCCCTCGGGGACGAGACGCGATTCGTTGCGATTCCGGGGATCGGCAAGAAGACCGCGCAGCGGATCGTCCTCGAGCTGAAGGAGAAGCTCGGGCCGGTCGACATCGGCGGCGATGCGCCCGCGGAGGAAGTGGTCGCGCGGGACGCGCTCGTGGAGCTTGGGTACTCGGTGCCCGAGGCCGAGCGGGCGCTGGCCGGTACCGATCCGGAGCTGCCGCCGGAGGAGCGCGTCCGGCAGGCGCTGAGGGCGGCATGAACGAGCAGTTCTTGGCTCCCGTGCTCCAGCCGCAGGACGATGAGATCGAGCGCTCCCTCCGTCCGCGCAGCTTCGACGACTTCGTCGGGCAGGCGCGGGTCAAGGAGCAGCTGGAGATCGCGCTCGAGGCGGCGCGTACTCGCGGCGAGGCCCTCGACCACGTCCTCCTCGTCGGGCCGCCGGGTCTGGGAAAGACCAGCCTCGCCTACATCCTTCGCGAGGAGCTCGGCGTCGGGATCCGCACCGTGGCGGGCCCGGCGCTGGAGCGGAAGGGGGATCTCGCAGCGATCCTGACCGCGCTCGAGGACCGCGACATCCTCTTCGTCGATGAAATCCACCGGCTGAGCGCGGCCGTGGAAGAGGTTCTCTACCCGGCGTTGGAGGACTTCCGGCTGGACATCGTTGTCGGTCAGGGCGTGGCTGCTCGTACGCTCACGCTCGACGTGCCGCCGTTCACGCTGGTGGGCGCGACGACGAGGACGGGGCTGTTGACGACCCCGCTGCGCGACCGCTTCGGCATGACCTTCCGGCTGGACTACTACGAGCCTGAGGAGCTCGCGACGATCGTGCGCCGCTCGGCGGGCATCCTCGGCGTCGAGATCCAGCACGATGCGGCGGAGGAGATCGCCCGGCGCGCGCGGGGGACGCCGCGGGTCGCAAACCGCATCCTGCGGCGGGTGCGTGACGTGGCGGAGGTGCGCCACGAAGGCGTAGTGACGACGCCGGTCGCGGGCGAGGCCCTCGAGCTGCTGGAGGTGGACGAGTGCGGCCTCGAGCGAACCGACCGCGACCTGCTGCGCGCGATCGTGGAGCGCTTCGACGGCGGCCCCGTCGGTTTGTCGACCCTCGCGGTCGCTCTCGGTGAGGCTCAGGACACGGTCGAGGACGTCTACGAGCCCTACCTGCTCCAGCTGGGCTTCATTCAGCGGACGCCGCGTGGCCGCATCGTCACCGCGCGCGGTCGAACCCACATCGGCACCGTCGCCGCACCTACCGCAAACGCCGCGTTGTTCTGAGCACACTTCGATGGGGCCGATCACCGGTCCAACGCGAGCGCCGGCGCGTTTGGGGTCAGGTCTTGCACTGCCATTCCTTCGCCGTCGGCCCACTGCGCTCGAGTGCAAGACCTGACCCCACTCGGAGGGGCGGGGGCGCTCTAAGAGGTGCCGGCGGCGCGGCGGGCTAGCGCCGGAACTGCAGCTCGTGCCAGCTTGGGACGGGCGCTAGCTCCAGCAGCGCACGGTCGCCGCGCGGGTCCCGGTAGCCGAAGTCGCCGCTCTGCTCGTCCCAATCGACGTCCAGGAGCCCGAGCTTCACCCGCTGGTCGAGCCAGGCGCCGCGGAACACGAGCTTGCGCAGCCAGTACACGAGCGACTCGCCGTCGACCGCCGCGAGCGCCTCCCAATTCCGCACGAGGTAGCGGCCGAGGGTGCTCCGCGCCTCCTCGATCCGCTGGTCGGAGGTCAATTCCACGAGGTCGGCTGCCTCGTCCTCGTCGAGATCGTTGTCCTCGACCAGTCCGAGCTTCACCGCCGCCGCGATCACACGCTCCTCGAAGTCCTCGCCGTTGAACGCGAAGCGGTAGCCCAGGAACTCGACGACGTAGTCTTCGCCTGACTCGTAATTCACCTCGCTGGTCACGTCTTCTCAGGATAAGCGCGAGGTCTGCTGTCCGCGCCCCTCCGTACCGTCATCACTCCGGTGGTCGGTACCTGGAACATCCGTCCCTGCTCGCACGAGGAGGCGCTGGGCCTCGCGCGTGAGCTTGGAATCAGCGAGACGACGGCACGGGTGCTCGTGCGTCGCGGCTACGCCGACGCTGCGAGCGCCGAGCGCTTCCTCGCCGGCGGCGATCCCGGCCACCACCCGTCGGCGCTGGGCGACATGGATGCGGCCTGTACACGAATTCGTGACTCGATTGCCAAGAAAGAGCGAATTTGCGTCCACGGCGATTACGACGCCGACGGCATCTGTGCGACCGCCCTCGCGGTGCTCGTCCTCCGCGATCTCGGCGCAGAGGTCGACTGGCACCTCCCGAGCCGCTTCGAGGAGGGCTACGGCGTAGCCGGCGAGACGCTGACGCGGCTCGCCGAGGAAGGGTGTGGGCTCGTCCTGACCGTCGACTGCGGGATCACGGCGGTCGAAGAAATCGCCGCGGCCAAAGCGAACGGAATGGACGTAATCGTCACTGATCACCATCGGCCGGGCGATGCAATTCCCGACTGCCCGATCGTCGCCACCCGCCCGTCGGAGTACCCGTTTCCCGAGCTCTGCGGGACGGGCGTCGTCTGGAAGCTCGCCCAGACGCTCGCGGGCAACGACGAGTCCCTGCGTCGCCACCTCGATCTCGTCGCCGTCGCGACGATCTCGGATGTCGTCCCGCTCGTCGACGAGAACAGGTTCCTCGCCCGCGAGGGACTCAAGGCCCTCGCCCGGACGCAGAAGCCCGGCCTCCGCGCGCTCATGCGCTCCGCTGGCGTCGATCCCGCCGCGCTCGACGAAGGCGCCGTCGGCTTCCGCCTTGCTCCGCGCATCAACGCTGCAGGCCGCCTGTCGCATCCCGAAGACGCGCTCGAACTCCTGCTCACCGACGACCAGCAGGTCGCGGCCGAGCTCGCGGCCCGCCTCGAAGAGCTGAATCGCGAGCGGCAGGCTCTCGAGGATCGGATCCTCCGCGAGGCCACCGCCAAGGTCGAGGAGTGGCCCGAGGCGACCCAGCGGCGGCGCGGCTATGTCCTCGCCGACGAGTCGTGGCACGAAGGCGTGATCGGAATCGTCGCCTCCCGCCTCGTGGAGCGCTTCCACCGTCCCGTCGTGCTGATCGGCGGCACCGAGAGGGAGTGGAAGGGCTCGGGCCGGTCGCTCTCGGCGTTCGACCTCCACGGCGCGCTCGCCGCCTGCGACGAGTATCTGGTGAAGTTCGGCGGCCATCGCGCCGCCGCGGGCCTCTCGATCGACCCCACCCAGATCGACGCCTTCGCGGAGGCCTTCGCCGCGCATGCCGACAGTACGCTCACCGACGCGGACCTGACGCCGCCGACCCTCGTCGACGCCGTCGTCCTCGGCCAGGAGCTGACGCTCGACCTGTGCGAGGAGCTCGCCCGTCTAGCGCCGTTCGGGCTCGGCAACCCCGGCATCACGCTGCTCTTGCCCGCCACCGACCTCGCGGAGGTCGCCACGACCGCCGACGGCAAGCATCTCCGCTTCCGCGTCCGCCATCGCAATCGCCCGGCCGGTAGCGCGATTGGCTTCGGCCTCGGCCGCCACCTCGACCGCGCCCGCCGCGAGGTGCGCTACGACGTGATCTTCCGCCTCGAGGCCAACCGCTGGAACGGCACCGTCGCGCCGCAGCTCGTCGTCCGCGACCTCGTCGAGACGCCGCAACGCTACGAGACGCTGCGCGGGTGGCTCGTCGAAGAGTTCCGCAAGGACGACGCTGCGCGATCTCCGGAAGCGCGCGCGATCTTCGCCGAGCTCGGGCACGAGCTCGGCGGCCCGAAGCGCGATCTCCTCGAGTCGGAGTCCTTCAGGGCGCTACTCGAAGACGTACCGCTGGCGGCGGCGGCTTAGCGAATCCAGCCCCGCGACCAGGCGGGCGAGTGCGAGCAACTTGCGTTTTTGTCGACGGCGGAAACGCACGAACCGGCCGTTTTCGCGCCGAGAAGGTCACTTCCTGCCTCCGGAGTACACTGATTTCAAATGGCTGTCCTGGAGGCTCCGGAGCGACATCAAGACCTGATCGACGAGTTGATCGCCGAGGTTGGCGACTACAACCCGGACGTCGACGGCGATCTGCTCACCCGCGCCTTCCGCTTCGCGGCGAAGGCACACGCCGGTCAACAGAGGCGATCGGGCGAGGAGTTCATCCTCCATCCTTACGCGGTCGCGCGCATCTGCGCCGAGCTCCACCTGGACGACGAGACGATCGCGGCGGCGCTCCTCCACGACGTCGTCGAGGACACGGGCATCTCGCTCGAGGAGGTCGCGGAGGAGTTCGGTGACGAGGTTGCGCAGCTCGTCGACGGCGTCACAAAGCTGACCCGCGTCCACTTCCAGAGCCGCGAGCAGGCGGAGGCGGAGAACTACCGGAAGATGATCCTCGCGATGGCGCAGGACCCCGGGGTGATCCTGATCAAGCTCGCCGACCGGCTCCACAACCTGCGCACGATCGAGTACCTCGGCAAGCAGAAGCAGGTCCAGAAGGCGCGCGAGGCGCTCGAGGTCTACGCACCGCTCGCCCAGCGCCTCGGCATCCACACGATGAAGTGGCAGCTCGAGGACCTCGCCTTCGAGACGCTGCACCCGCGCAAGTACACCGAGATCAAGGCGATGGTCAACGAGCGCCGAGCCGACCGCGAGGAACTCGTCCCCGAGGCGGCGTTCGTGCTCCAGGGCGAGCTCGACAAGGTGGACATCCCGGCCGACATCTCCGGACGCGCCAAGCACTTCTACTCCATCTACGACAAGATGGCCAAGAAGGGCAAGGAGTTCAACGAGATCTACGACCTCACCGCGATGCGGGTGATCGCGCAGCGTTCGGGTGAGGAGGGGACGCGCGACTGCTACGGCGGGCTCGGCCTGATCCACTCGCTCTGGAAGCCGATGCCAGGGCGCTTCAAGGACTACATCGCGATGCCGAAACTGAACGGCTACCGCGCGCTGCATACGACCGTAATCGGACCGCAGGGCCGGCCGCTCGAGATCCAGGTCCGGACGAAGGAGATGCACGAGACTGCCGAGCTCGGCGTCGCGGCCCACTGGCTCTACAAGCGCGCCGGCAAGGGCCGCGCGCCCGACGAGCAATGGATCGCCCGCGTCCGGCAGCTGATGGAGTGGCAGGACGAGGCCGATCCGCGGGAGTACAAGCGCCAGATGCTCGGCGACCTCTTCACGGACGAGGTGTACGTCTTCACCCCGAAGGGCGAGGTGAAGACGCTGCCCGCCGGCTCGACGCCGATCGACTTCGCCTACGCGGTGCACACGGACGTCGGCCACCGGACCGTCGGCTCCCGGGTCAACGGTCGCATCGTCCCGCTGCACTACCAGCTCCAGAGCGGCGACTTCGTCGAGGTGCTGACGACGAAGGCCGGCGGCCGCGGCCCGTCCCGCGACTGGCTGAATCTCGCGAAGTCCTCCCGGGCACGCAACAAGATCCGCCAGTGGTTCTCGCGTGAGACCCGCGAGGACACCGAGCAGAAGGGCCGCGAGGCGCTCGAGCAGGCGCTGAAGGCGCAGAAGCTGCCGTACCGGAGGGTCGCGGGCTCGGCCGTGCTCGCGCAGGTCATCCGCGAGGCCGGCTTCAAGAAGGCCGAGGACTTCTACCTCGCGCTCGGCTCAGGGAAGCTCCCGCCCACCCAGATCGTCAACAAGGTGATCCAGCGGCTGAAGACGACCGACGTGGCCGAGGAAGAGGTCATCCCGGTCAAGCCGAAGACGACGGCGCCGAGCGGCAAGGTCGGGATCACCGTCGAGGGCGTCGAGGACGTCCTCATCCGCCTCGCCAAGTGCTGCACCCCGGTTCCGAGCGACAAGATCGTCGGCTACATCTCGCTCGGCAAGGGCATCACGATCCACCGCGAGGACTGCCCCAACGTCAAGACGCTGCGCCGGAACCCCGAGCGGTTCACGCCGGTCAGCTGGGACGGCGGGACGACGCAGAGCTTCCGCGTCCAGATCGCCGTCGACGCGTGGGACCGGCCACGGCTACTCGAGGACGTCGCCCGGACGTTCGCCGAGCACGGCGCGAACATCGTCTCCTACGGCGGCACCGTCGAGGATCAGCTCGCGAAGAACTGGTACACGGCCGAGATCGGCGACGTGAAGTCGCTGCGGGCGCTGCTGAGCTCGCTGCGCAACGTCGACGCCGTCTTCGACGCGTACCGCGTCACGCCGAGTTAGTTCCCTCGTTCGAGGGAATCTCCGGCGCCCACTCGCGCAAAATCCCTGCAAAAAAGGCGAATCACCCGTTCGAGGGATGATCCCCCGAACGAGAGAGCTACCTCGGACGAGGGATAGACGCCGCCGCCAACCCGACTACAACGTGGGAAGGGGGGAGAGGGCAAGCCTGCGGCGGCCACCCGAGAGGGTGGCCGCGCGGCTATCGAGGTCAGACCTCCAGGTCCGAGCCCTCGAACTCGCGGATGCGCTCCTTGAACGCTTCGGCGATGGAGCACGGCTTCCGCTCGTCGAGGTCGACGAGGACGAGCGTCTGGTGGGCGGTGACCATGAGGACGTCGTCGTCGACCCGATAGGCGGCGCACTCGTACGTGAGGCTCGTCGTCCCGATCCGGGAGACGCGGATGAAGACCTCGAGCAGGTCGTCGAAGCGCGCCGGCGCGTGGTACTCGATCGTGTTCGCGCGCATCACGAACTCGGTCTCCTGCGGGCTGGTGGAGAGGACACCGAGGTGGCGGGCGTACTCGACGCGGGCCTGGTCGAAGTAGGGCAGGTAGCGGCCGTAGTAGACGATGCCCTGCGCGTCGGTGTCGGAGAAGCCGACCCGCGTCAGTGACGAGTACTTGAAGGGCGGCTTGCGGGTGGTCGGCCGCCCCAGTTCAAGCACGGATGACGTCGAGCACCTCGTCGCGCTTGCGCTCCATCAGCTCTTCGGAGCGCGCCTCGAGGTTCAGCCGCAGCAGCGGCTCCGTGTTCGAGGGGCGGACGTTGAAGTGCCAATCCTCCGCGTCGATGGAGACTCCATCCAGGTGCGAGACGCTTCCCTCCGAGCTGAACCGCTGCTCGAGCTCCGCGAGCTTCGCCTCGACATCGGGCACCGGCGTGTTGAGCTCGCCCGTGATGAAGTAACGCCGGCGGAGCGGCCGCAGGATCTCGCACAGCTTCTGGCCCTTCCGGGAGACGAGCTCGAGCATGAGCAGGAACGGGATCACCCCGGAATCGGCCTGCGAGAAGTCGCGGAAGTAGTAGTGACCGGAGACCTCGCCGCCGAACGCCGCGCCCTCCTCACGCATGCGGTGCTTGATGTACGCGTGCCCGACCCGGTTCACGAGCGGAACGCCGCCGGCGCGGTCGATCGTGTCCGGCACGGCCCAGCTGGCGCGGACGTCGTAGATGATCTTCGCCCCCGGCTCCTTCTTCAGGATCGAGTCGGCCAGGAGCGCGGTCACGAAGTCGCCCGCGATGAAGTCGCCGCTGTCGTCGACGAAGAAGCAGCGGTCCGCATCTCCGTCGAACGCGACGCCGAAATCGGCGCCCTCGGCCTTGGTCCGCTCGACGATGAACTCGCGGTTCTCGGGCAGGAGCGGGTTCGGCTCGTGGTTCGGGAAGTTGCCGTCGGGCTCGAAGTAGTAGCGAACGGCCTCGACGCGCGGCAGCCGCTCGAGGACCGGCGGCAGCATCACGCCGGCCATCCCGTTGGCGGCGTCGATCACGACCTTCAGCGGCTTGATCGCGTCGACGTCGACGAAGGAGAGCACGCGGTCGACGAAGGCGGGCCAGATGTCCACCTCCTCGACGCGCCCGGCGCCGCTCGGGTCGCCGAAGCCTTGAAGCGCGCGATCGCGGATCTCCAAGAGCCCAGACTCGCCGCCGACCGGGAGCGCCCCCTGGCGGACGATCTTCATCCCCGTGTACTCCTTGGGATTGTGTGACGCGGTGACGGCGACGCCGCCGTCGAGGTCGAGGTCGCCGACGGCGAAATAGACCATCTCGGTGCCCACCAGCCCAAGGTCGAAGACGTGCGCACCGGCGTCCACGGCCCCGCGGATCGCCGCGGCGGCCATCGCCGGCGAGGAGAGCCTCATGTCGCGGCCGATCGCGATGCGCTCGGCGCCGAAGTGCTCGACGAAGGCTCGCACGATCGCGTACGCGCCCGCTTCGTCCAGCTCGGTCGGATACATCCCGCGGACGTCGTACGCCTTGAAGACCTTCGGATCGAGCACGGCGCGATGCTACGGGAACCCTTCTGCGACGACCGGTGTAGGAGGAGCAATGAGGCTCGCCGTTCTCGCCTTCTTCGTGCTGGCCCTCGCCGCGCCGGTCGCCGCAACCGGCGACCTCGCCTCCGGCGACAAGGTCGCCGGGACGGTGCTCGCGATCGAGAGCTCGCGTGGGCAGGACTACCTCGTCCGGGTCGATCGGGAGTCGCTGCGGCCGGTTTCGAAGCGGGTCGCGGTCGGCGGCCATGCCTATGCGTGGTCGTTCTCGCCGGACGGGCGACGGCTCGCGCTCGGCGTCGACCGCGTGAACGGCGTGCGGATCTTCGACGTGCGCCGCCTCAAGCGCCTTGGTCAGTTGCGGACGTGGAGCGGCGGGATCAGCACGATCGCCTGGCTGGGGCCCAGGCGCCTGCTTGGCTGGGAGCCGGCTGGGTTGTTCATGCTCGACCCCATCGCTCGGAGGCGACTCGCCTCGCCGCAAGCTTCGGGCGACGTGGTCTCCGCGCTGCGTGCGGGGAGCCGTCTGGCACTCCTGATGGCGCCGATCCAGGAGATCGGGCCGGCGCAGCTGGCCGTGGTCGGCGTCGATGGAGCGGTGCGGACCGTGCCGCTCGGCCGCATCCGCGCCGGCATGCGTCCCGAGGGCGACGGGATGGGCCAGAGCTACCGTCCGGCGCTCGTCTACGACATGGACGGCCGCGTCTTCGTCCTCGGCGCCGGCGGCGACCCCATGGCCGAGGTCGACGTCGCTCGGCTCGCCGTGACGTACCACGAGCCGAAGCACTCCCAGACGCTGCTGACGAGGTTCCGCAACTGGATCGAGCCGGCCGCGGCCGCGAAGCTTCCGCTCACCGGCAGCTTCCGAGACGCGCTCTGGCTCGGCGAAGGCAAGATCGCGTTCTGGGGCTATGAGTCGATCTCCGTCGGGACGGATCGCGTCGAGATGAAGCAGATCGGGCTCTCGGTCGTCGACACCAACGATTGGACGATCAAGACGATCGACAGCTCGGCCTGGGGCGCGCGCTTCGGCGGCTCGACTCTTCTCGCGTGGTACCAGCACGGCGGCCTGAACGGCTATTCCCTCGACGGCGCCCAGCGGTACCACCTGTTCGGCGGAGACGCACTCGGCGTCGTGGCGACGTACGGCTCGCGCGCCTTCGTCGCCTTCGACCACAAGCCGCTGCACGTCATCGATGCCGCCACGGGTGAAGTCCTGGGGACGCGCCGGGGGCTGCCGCGCCTGCTCGATTCCGGCTTTTCCGGCTGGTAGAGCGGGACGTTTTCGCGGTCCCGCGGCGTTTCTACACTTGTGGGCGTGGAACGCAAGCTTGCAACGGTCCTGTTCGTCGACCTCGTCGGGTCGACGGCACTCGTTTCCGGCACCGATCCAGAGGTGGCGCGCCGCCGCGTGCAGCAGTACTTCGACCGCGTCCAGCAGTGCGTCGTCTCGCACGGCGGGATCGTCGAGAAGTTCGCCGGCGACGCCGTCATGGCGGCGTTCGGCGTCCCGACGGCGCATGAAGACGACGCTGAGCGCGCCGTTCGGGCGGCGCTCTCGATCATGGATTCGGTCAGAGAGCTCGGGCTCGAGGCCAGAGTCGGGATCGAGTCCGGCGAGGTCGTCGTCGACGCCGTCGAGTCGACGTTCGCCACGGGCGAGGCCGTCAACGTCGCGGCACGGCTCCAGCAGGCTGCGCAGCCGAACACGATTCTGATCGGCCCTGCGACGCATCGCCTCACGCTCGGGTGCTTCGAGGTCGAGGACGAGGGGCCGATCGAGGTCAAGGGCTTCGCCGAGTCGATCTGGACCTGGCGCGTGGTCTGCGTCAAGCGCACGCAGGCCGGGCGGCAGTTCCGGGCACCGCTCGTCGGGCGTGATGCCGAGCTCGACCTGCTCCAGAACACCTATGCGCGCTCAGTGCGCGACAAGCGGGCCCACCTGTTCACGATCTTCGGCGATCCCGGCGTGGGGAAGAGCCGGCTCGCCCGGGAGTTCATCGACGGGCTCGAATCCGCCACGATCCTCGTCGGCCGGGCGCTGCCCTATGGCGAGGGCGTGACGTACTCGGCGCTCTCCGACATGGTCAAGGTCGCCGCTGGGATCTCCGACGACGACCCGCTCGACGAGGCGATCGAGAAGCTTCGCGAGTGCTGCCCGGACGAGGCCGTCGCAGATCTCATGGGGCTCGCTTCGGGCGTGCTCCAGGCCGTGCAGGCCGAGCGCAACCAGCAGGAGATCGCCTGGGCCGCGCGTGCTTGGGCGGAGAAGCTCGCCGAGCCGCAGCCGCTCGTGCTCGTCTTCGAGGACATCCACTGGGGCGAGGAGCCCCTGCTCGAGCTGATCGAGCACCTCGGAACCTGGGTCCGTGACGCGCCGCTGCTCATCCTCTGCCTCGCCCGGCCAGAATTGCTGGACATTCGGGCGGGCTGGGGCGGCGGCCGCGTACGCGCGACCGCTATCGAGCTCGCACCGCTGAACGAGGATGACGCAGAGGCACTGATCACGGCCCTCCTCGACGACGGTGAGCTAACGGCGGATGCCCGAGCGGCGCTCTTCGAGAAGACCGAGGGCAATCCGCTCTTCGTCGAGGAGACGCTCCGGATGCTCTCCGAGGCCAACGGCTCGGCAATCGAGCGGATCCCGGACACGCTTCAGGCGTTGATCGCGGCGAGAATCGACCACCTCCCGATGGGCGAGAAGGCCGTGCTGCAGCGCGCCGCCGTGATCGGGCGCACCTTCTGGGCCGGCGCGGTCAAGTACCTCGGAGGTGAGGATGCCCCCGACCTCGAGCCGTTGCTCGACGACCTCCTCCTGCGTGAGTTCGTGCTGAAGGAGCCGCGCTCGACCATCAGCGACGAGGACGCCTACCGGTTCAAGCACGTCCTGATCCGCGAGGTCGCCTACGGCGGGCTCTCGAAAACTGCTCGCGCCCGCCATCATCGGCACTTTGCGGAGTGGCTCGGCGACCGCGCAGGAGACGAGTTGCTGGAGATCCGGGCTTACCACCTCGACCAGGCGACCGCGCTCCTCGCCGAGCTGGACGGCGCGGCGCCGGAGGAGCTGGCGCAAGAAGCAGCAGCGGCACTGGCGGAGGCCGGCAAGCGCGCGTTGGCCCGCGAGGCGAACGCCACCGCTCGTCGTCTTCTCCTCCGCTCGGTCGAGCTCGAGCCGACGTTGAGACGCCGCCTGCAGGCTGCTCGGGCCGCCTGGCGGATGGACGATTTCCCTGCCGTCTCCAGCGAGATGGAGGACGTCCTGCTCGGCGCGCGCGAGGAAGGCGATCACGACATCGAGGCGAAGGCGCTCACCGCGCTTGCCGAGGTCGCCCTCCTACGCGAAGCCGACGTCACCCGCGCGGAGCAACTCGCGCAGAAGGCGGTGGAGGTTGCCGAGGCGGATGAGACGCGTTTCGACGGCCTGCGGATTCTCGAGACCGCGGCCTGGTGGCGCGGCCAGCTCGGCAAGTCGGAGGAGTACGCCGAGGAGCAGCTCGACATAGCGCGCCGGCTCGAGCGTCAGGACCTGGAAAGCGGCGCCCTCATCCAGCTGGCCGGCCTCTACGTCGCGCGCCGTGAGGGCGAGCGTGCCGAGCCGATCATCAACCGGGCGATCGAACTCGCTGAGGAGAGCGGCTCGCTGACGGTCAAGGCGCGTGCACTGACGGAACTCGGAGAGCTGTACGCGTTCCGCGGCCGCCACGAGGAAGCACTTGCCGAGTACGGCCGGGCGCGAGACCTGTTCGCGGAGGTCGGTGCGGCCACCAACGTTGCCCGGTCGATGCTCCGCATCGGACGCCTGGTTGCGCAGCGCGGGAACGTCCCCGAGGGGGAGAAGCTCTTCCGCGAGGCCATCCGGATCCTGCAGCCGCTCGAAGATCGCGGGACGCTCTGCGAGGTTCAGCGCAGCCTCGCCGAGGCTCTGCTCGAGCAGGGCAAGATCGATGCGGCGGAGGTCTACGCGCTGAAGGCGATCGAGACGACGGGGCCGCAGGACGTCAGCTCTCAAGCGTCGACGCGGAAGACGCTCGCGATGGTGCGCGCAACGCAGGGCCGCGACGACGAAGCGGAGGCGCTCCTGGTCGAGTCGATCGACATCCTCGAGCGCAGCGAGTACACCCGGTTCCTGACGGAGCCGCTCAAGGCGATGATCCGCTTCCTCGAGGAGCGCGAGCGCGTGGCCGACGTCGTCGCCTACGAGCAGCGCCTCGCCGAGCTGCGCGCGGGTGCGATGCCTCCCGAAGAGACGGCGGCGCGGATCGCCTGAGCCGGTAGGGCTTGGCGAAACACAGTCTGTGCCGCAGGGGGCGCTGCTCGTCCCGACGCAGCGTCCTCAGTCGCGCCCGTATCTCATCGATACGGGCACTCCCTGCGTCCTTGCCTCGGAACGACCATCGCACCCCCTGCGACGGCCGGCGTTGCGCCAAGGCCTCCTAACCGACGACGAAGTCGAAGCGGACGAGGCCGGCCGGGCCGCCGGTCTTCAGCAGATGGATCCGCCACACCGCCTTCGGCATGGGGCAGCCCTCCTGGCTCTGCGTACACACGAGAAGTGAACCTCGTCGGCCGCACGGCGCCGGGTTGCCGGGGCTGTCCCAGTTCACGACGCACACGCCGGCGAGCCCCGGGATCGTCATCGCCGCAGCGGACGCGCGGATCCCATAGGTGGTCGTGAGGCGGGTGAGGCGAACGATGCCGCGTGGCTGTTGCGTCGTGAAGACGTGACCTGACCCGTCCCGGCCCAGCCTGAAACCACACGCTGGTCTTGTTCTTGCCGGACGCCTTGGGAGGAGAGGCATTGCCGACGCCGCAGAGGGCGGCAGCAAGCGCGACGACGGCCAAGGCCTGCAGCGTCTTCATGGATGGCGTACGGAGGCGCGGGAGGTTGAGGTCCCGGGCGCCTCACAGGCGCCGACCTAGGCAGCGCCGAGTCGGGCGACAATACGCTCAAAGTGCACGCGTGGGCTATAGCCACGCTGGGTCTCGTTCTGCTGACCGTGGCGTCATGTCGTGGCGACGACGAATACGCGGGGCTGACACGGAGCGAAGCTACGCGCCTTGCGAAGACGAAGATCGAGCGCAGGCTCGACCCGACCGCGCTGACGCGGCTCTGCCACGATTCCGTCAGTGAGGCTCGCGCCAGGCCAATGCATGGGCTGCGACATCCTCGACGGTCGGATCGCACCGCCCGGCGGAACGATACTTCGGGCCGGTGGCTGGGTTCTCGACCACTCGATCAGCCCGTGCCTCCTTCGAGGGTGGCTGATTCTGAAGCCCGAGCGACATATCGAGCACGTAGCGGAACTAAGTGGTACAGAGGCAGTGGCGCTCGGGCCTTTGATTCAGAAGGCTTCCCGCGCGCTCATGGATGGCCTCGACGCTCAGCGGGTGTACGTGATGTCGATGGGCGAGATGGTCGCGCACGTTCACGTGCACCTGTTGCCGCGATACGCCGACATGCCAAAGAGCGGGCCGATGCTCCTACCGATGTTGTTCTCGGACGAGCGGCCATGGGCGTGCACCGACGGAGAAGCTGCGGATGCCGTTGCCGCCGTCCGACGGCATGTCCGAAACGCACACAGCGACTGACGACGATCAAGGTCTCGTGTCGCTCTCCGCGGCGATCGCGACATGATCGACGTTGTAGTTGAGGACGGAGAGCAGAATGAACCAGAAGCTCAGGCTGCGGTGCCGACTCCCCAGAAGAATGGACCGGACGTCGGCGTGACCGTGACCCGCCATCCCAGGCCCTCAAGCCGCTCTTCGAGGCGTTTCGGCTCGTACGGAACCTTCACGGCGCGGTACGACGTACCGTCGTTACTGCG
>Ga0126313_10000204_pt1 | contig 26401 bp, 24 predicted proteins | sample Plot105A_FD_89954 | JGI IMG/M metagenome (GOLD analysis project Ga0126313, IMG submission 89954) | Serpentine soil microbial communities from UC McLaughlin Reserve, CA, USA - Plot105A | ecosystem: Environmental > Terrestrial > Soil > Grasslands | place: USA: UC McLaughlin Reserve, Lake County...
ACTCACCGCGCGCGGCTGAGGATGCCTGGCATTGGGTGGCTGAGCGGGTGCAATCGGGTAGTCACGACCGGCCGCGGTCGTCGGCTGAGGTTGCCGGAGCACCACTCGATGCTGCCCTCCGGGTGAGGGCGAGCGATGCCGATGCAGCAATTGCTGAGCTGGACGGCACTGGAGTCCAGCTCACATCGTTCGCCAACCTCGACGGCCGAGTCGGTGCGCTGGCCGACGGACTGAGCGGCTGCGGGCTCCAGCCAGGACATCGGGTTGCGATTCTGGTACCGCCCGGAGCCGACTTGACCGCCGCCGTCTACGCCTGCTGGCGAGTCGGCGCATCCATCGTCGTGGCCGATGCCGGTCTGGGGCTGCGCCGGATGGCTGACGCGCTGCGAAGCGCAGATCCGGACTATCTGATCGCCATCCCAGCTGGCCTCGCACTCGCGGCCGCGTTTAGGTTGCCAGGCAAGCGGATTGCGGCGGGTGAGCTAAGCGAACCGCTCCGCCGCAAGCTGAAGGCCGACCGCACACTGCAGGATCTGACCGACCTTGATCAACATGGACCATTCGACAAGAACCACCGTGGCCAAACGCACGCGATCTCCGACGATGACCACGCCGAGGCGGCAGTGCTGTTCACGTCCGGGGCCACAGGCCCGCCCAAGGGCGTCGTCTACCGGCACCATCAGCTCCGCGCTCAGCTCGAACTGGTCCGTTCAGTCTGCGATGTGAAGCCAGACGACCGGCTGGTGGCCGCCTTCGCGCCGTTCGCGCTCTATGGACCGGCCCTCGGTATCGGCGCTGCCGTGCCCGACATGGACGTCACGAAGCCTGGCACGCTGACCGCACGCGCCCTCGCGGAGGCGGCCGCCGCCATTGATGCAACATTGGTCTTCGCTTCCCCGGCAGCCCTGCGAAACGTGGTGGCGACCGCTGGCCACCTGACCGCCGAACATCGCACCGCGCTGGGACGGATCCGATTGGTGCTGTCGGCCGGGGCTCCGGTGCCCCTGGCTTTGCTGTGCGCTGTGCAGGATCTGCTGCCGGCGGCAGAGCTGCACACCCCATACGGGATGACTGAGGCCTTGCCGGTCACCGACATATCCCGCACCGACATCGAGGAGGCTGGCCCTGGCAACGGCGTCTGCGTCGGCCGGCGGCTACCTGGGGTGAAGATTCGGATAAGCCCGCTTGACGAGCTTGGCCGGGCGACCGATGAGCTCATCGAGGACGTCGAGGTGACCGGTGAGATTTGCGTGACGGCGGCGCATGTCAAGGATCGGTACGACAGGCTATGGGCGACCGAAGCGACGAGCTCCCGCAACCCGGGCTGGCATCGCACCGGAGACGTCGGTCACCTGGACAGCGCCGGTCGGTTGTGGGTCGAGGGCCGGCTGGTCCACGTGATAGCAACAGCGGACGGACCACTCACTCCGGTTGGCGTCGAACAGCGCATCGAAGCCTCGGAGGCGGTGACCGCCGCTGCGATTGTCGGGATTGGGCCAGTCGGAACTCAGCAGGTTGTCGCGATTGTGCTGCCTGCCCCCCTGAAAACTGACTGCCAGTCGCCATTGCCGGGGCGAAAGACGGCCTGGATCGCCAACCAGCAGTCATTTGTCAGGGGAGTTGTTCATCGCTTCCGCAGATCCGACCCACTCGCGAATCCCGAACTGGCGGCGGCCGTCCGCTCCGCCGCGTGTATGCCACTGGCGGCGGTGCTCGTCGCGGACGCCCTGCCGGTGGACATCCGCCATGCATCCAAGGTGGACCGCACGCGACTCGCCAAGTGGGCTGACCGGGTACTGGCCGGCGGCCGGGTCGGTAGGCCATGAGAGTGCTGGTCACCGGTGCCAGCGGGATGTTCGGCGCCGGGGTGGCCCAAGCGCTAGCCGCGCGTGGAGATTCGGTGACCGTCTTGCAACGCCGCCCGTCAGGACTCGGCCTTCATGAAGTGTTGGCTGATGTGGCAGAGGCAAGCATGGTTCGGCAGGCACTGGCGCGCCAGGATGCAGTGATTCATCTGGCCGCCAAGGTCAATGTCATCGGGCCGGAGCAGGAGTATCAGCGCACCAACGTCGATGGCACCCAAGCGGTGATCGAGGGGTGCCGGCAAGCCGGAGTGCGGCGACTGGTCTACGTTTCCTCACCGTCAGTCGCCTACCCCGGCCGTTCGCTGGTAGGAGTCGGCGCTGCACCGGCCGATCCAACCGCAGCACGCGGACCGTACGCCCGTACCAAGGCGATCGCCGAAGGGATGGCATTGGCGGCTGACTCGGATGGGCTCGCGGTGGTTGCCATCCGGCCGCATCTGGTGTTCGGACCGGGCGACACGCAGCTCGTGGCCCGGCTCGTCGACCGGGCTAGCCGGCGACGCTTGCCAGTGATCGGACCCGGCGCCGCCCTGCTCGACATCACCTACGTCAGCAACGCCGTTGACGCCCTCATTGCCGCGCTCGATCGATGTGAGGAGGTCCACGGTCAGGCGCTGGTCGTCACAAACGGGGAACCGCGACCGATCAGGGAACTGCTCGATGCGATTTGCGACGCGGCCGATGTGCCGCGGCCTTCTCGGCGGGTGCCTGTCCGGTTGGCAAAGTCGGCCGGGTCCATGGTGCAGGCCGCATGGGATTTCCATGATCATTTGCGCCCGAACCGCCCAGCCAGTGATCCACCACTGACCCGCTTCGTGGTCGAGCAGATGTCGACCGCTCATTGGTTCGATCAGCGGGACACTCGGCGCGCGCTGCACTGGGAGCCGCGGATCAGTCTCGACGAGGGGTTCGAGGAGCTACGTCGCTACTACCAGAACTAGGTCCGTCGCGGCCTACACCGCCGTACTACTCAGCACGGTGGAGCTGTTGATCTTGAGACGACCGCCCTCGTTGACCAGTCCGTAGGCGGTGCGTTCCCGCACAACGCGGCCGTCCTTGAAGTAGTAGGTGATCGTCGCCTGGGCCGAGTTGGGGGGAGTGCCGCTGACCTCAGCGATGGAAATCCGGTCGATGGCGTCCCAGAACCGCTGGTACCCCTGGCGGCCGCCGGCATGGTTGGTCTGGTAGGACTGCGTCATCCGCGGCCATGCCGCATCGGTGTTGCGTGGCATCAACGCGTAGTAACTGGTGATCGCCCGCCTCAGCTCAGCTGCTGTTGCCGTACCGCTCACGGTTGGCTGGGTCGTCGCTGTGGGAACTAGCGAAGGCGGCCGAGCACGCGTCCGAGGCGTTGCCGTCAACGATGGATCTTGCCGCCGTGATGTCGATGCGCGCGGAGTTGGAGACGGCGGAGCCGTGGAGATCTTGGTGCCGGCCGGCGCGGCGGTGCTTGACTCCCGGGTGCCGGCCTGCGGATCGGCGGCTCTGCGGCCGTCCGGGAGCAGGGCAGCCAGCAGGATTCCTATGCCAAGAAGAACAACAATCGCAACGGCCGCGGCCGCCATGGCGCGACTGCGCTGGGGCTTAGCCGAGTGCTCCACTTCCGGCGAGCCTGTCTCCGAATCCGGCTCGGTGATTGTTGCCGAAATTCGTTCTGAGCCTGTGGCCGCACCGGGGTCCGGCACTTGTTCCGAATCGGGTACTGAGCCAGTGGCCGCACTCGAGCCGGACTCTGTGTCCAAATCGGGTTCTGAGCCAGTGGTCGCTCCGGAGCCGGACACCGTCTCCGAATCGGGCCTTGCGGCTGTTGAAGCTCCGGTCTTCGACGAACTGACACCCGGTGGGGCAGCTGTGTTCGGATCGAGCAAGTCCGATGCGCTCAGGGTGAGGGTCTGGGTCAACAAGCCTGCCCGCCCCTGCGCTGCGAGCTCGGCAAGACGGTCCGAGACCTCGCGCATAGAGGGACGAGCGTCTGGATCGGCGGACAGCATCTGCATAATGATTGGCGTTAGCCGTCCACAGCGCTGCGGTGGAGGGAACTCTGCTGCGGCCACGCGGTGCAACAAAGCGATGGAGTTCTGGTCAGCACCAAACGGCGGCACCCCCTCCATTGCGCCATACAGCGTCGACCCTAGTGAGAACACATCGGAGGCGAAATTCGACTCACCGCCCCGGGCTACTTCCGGAGCCAGGTAGGCAGGTGTCCCGTGCACCATCCCGCTGGTGGTCAACGTGGCATCGCCCAGCGCCCGAGCGATACCGAAGTCGCTTATCAAGGCGTTGCCGTCCTCGGCGATCAGAATGTTGCCCGGTTTGACATCACGGTGGGCGATCCCAGCCGCATGGGCGCCGGCGAGTGCGGACGCGATCTGCCCACCGACCTGTGCGGCTTCGTCCGGCTCTAACGGACCGCCCTCGGCCAGCACGGCGGACAGGGTGATCGAGGGGATGAACTGCATGATCAGGCAAGGCTGACCCTCATGTTCCACCACGTCGAAGACTTGAACCGCGTGCCGATGAAAGAGCCGGGCAGTGATTCGTGCCTCGCGCATCGCACGAAGGCTGGCCAGGTCGGCTTCGTTCGTCGACAGTCCCGACGGGCGATGGAGCATCTTCAACGCGACGCGCCGCTCCAGACGCTCGTCCCATGCCTCCCAGACAGAGCCCATGCCGCCGCTGCCGACGAGACGCACTAGGCGGTATCGCTCGGCGATGACAGCCGGGGGCCCAGTCACCGAATCCCCTCTCGTTCAAGCCTGGAGCGTGCACCGCTGCTTTCGAGCGTACGACACACCCGCCGAGGCCGTTCTTCCCGATCATTACCCCATTTCGGGAGGAAGGCTGGTGTTTCACTATTTGTTTGTGACGACCCGGGTAGGGCTGGTCTGCGGCTATCTCGATCGAAGACACGATGGCGTCGCGGACTACTCCCTCCGCCTCGCCGCCAATCTTCCGGCCCATGGACTGCAACCGATCTTGCTCACAACTCATTCGTGGGCCGGGGTGGGCGGCGATCGGGCGGTCGGAGTGACGACGCGGTGGAACGTGTTGGGCGTGCTGAGGGCGGCCCGGGCGATTCGCCTGCTGAACCTCGACATCATTCATGTTCAGTTCGCACCGTCGGTGTTCGGCTTCTCCAGAGCGGTCGGGTTACTCCCGTTGCTCTTGCCCCGGAGCCGGCTGATCGTGACGTTGCACGAGTACGGGGTGTGGACGGCCTCCGGTCCGGGCAGACTCTTGGGTGACCGGCTGTGGTCAGCGATCGAGCGCCGGGGCTGGATGGATCGGGAGACCTGGGCGCTCATCCCGAATGCCGACGGTCTCCTCGTTCCATCGCAGGAGCATCTAGATGTTCTGGTGGCACGGTTCGGCAGCGGCTGCCCGACCGCGCTCCAAGTGCCGATCGGCCTGAACATCCAGATTGCGCTCGGGCTGGATGCCGCGGCCCGCGAGGCTGTACGAGCCGATCTGGGCGCCCCGGCCGGGGCGCCGCTGGTCGCCTTCTTCGGGTTCTTTCATCCGGTGAAGGCGCTCGACCGGTTGATCGCCGCCGTCGCGCAGCTCCGCGAGACCTGGCCCGATGTGCGTCTTCTGTTACTCGGCGGGGTGGAGAGCCACTCGATGAACGCCTCGGCTGCACAGGAGCTGCTCGAGCGACTCGACCAGACGATCACCGATACCGGGATGAGGGGGCGGGTTCATATCACCGGCTATCTCCCGGACGCGGAGATCTCTCGACTGCTGGGTGCGTCGGACGTGGCTACCTTTCCGTTCGACGACGGTGTCACCAGCAAGTCCGGGTCCATGCTCACCGCTTTCGCCCTTGGCGTGCCGGTGGTCGCCACGGCACCACCGGGCATGATCAGCGCGCCGGTGGAACAGGATGGGGTGCTCCGAGTGCCACCTCGCGACACGGAGGCGCTGACCGAAGCACTGCGCCGGCTGCTGGGCGATCCAGCCCTGGCTGGCCGGCTCCGAGCGGCGGGTGGAGCGGTGGCCGCGCGTCAGAGTTGGGAAACCATAGCTGTCGCCCACCGGCAGATCTATGACCTGGCGCTGGCGACCCCGAAACGGGGCGCACGGGACAAGCGCAGCCAACACTGGCAAAGTGGACCCCGATCAGCCAGAAAGGGGAGGGCAATGTCCCTTGTCGACCAGGTGCGCTCTGCCGTCACGACATCGGTGGAGGCCATCCGCAACCGGCTGCCATCACCTGCGGGCGACTCCGGCCACCGGCCCACCGAGAACCCGGCGCTGTTCCGGCCGCTGATCTACGGGGATCCCGCCCGCTTGCAGGTTGCCCCGACGGCAATCGTCAACAACGCGCTCTTCAACCTGTCGTCGGGAGATGTGACCATCGGCGACTACGCATTTTTCGGGCATAGCGTGTCGGTGTTCACCGGAACCCACGACTGGACCAAATTCGGCAAGGAGCGCCAGCTGACCGTGCCTGAGTCCGGTCGGGATGTGATCATCGAGGAGGGGGTCTGGGTTGCGAGCAACGCCACGATCGTCGGCCCATGCCGGATTGGTGCACATTCTGTCGTCGGTGTTGGATCCCTTGTGCTGAAGGACGTCGAGCCCTACACGATCGTCGCTGGGAGCCCGGCGAAGGTCATGCGGACAATTCCCCAGCCCGACGCGCCTGAGGCCGAGAAGACGGACCCGGAGGCTGGGCCCGCCGGTGCAGTGACTGCTGGATGACGTTGACGACGACGACTGGGCGGCGTGGATCGACCTCGCGCCAACGGATTGAGGTACTTGAGGAGCAGCTCCGCGGTCTCGTACGTGATCTGACAGCGGCAAACCAGCATGCGGAAAGTCTGGAGCGCCAACTGGCCGATCTCCGGCAGAAGGTTGAAGGCAGCGGCCCGCGCTTCGCTGCACTCTACGCAGATTTTGCCGACCAGTTCCGGGGGTCGGCTGAGCAGATCACAGCCAAACTCGAGGGTTACCTCCCCGATGTCCGTACGCTGGTGGCGCATTCGCCGGATGACAGCGTCCGGGTACTGGATATCGGTTGCGGACGCGGGGAGTGGCTGACGCTGCTGCAGCGGATCGGTGTACGAGCCGCCGGCGTCGACTCTCACACCGCCTTCGTCAAGGCTGGGTGCGCCCAAGGCCTGGACATCGTGGAAGGCGATGGGATCGATCACCTGTGCAGCCTGCCCGCGAATTCCCTTGACCTAGTCACAGCGTTCCACTTGATCGAACACCTGGACATTGAGCGCGTACTGACCTTGATCGCGGGCGCGCACGATGCGCTGCGTCCCGGGGGCTGTCTACTGCTGGAGACCCCCAACCCCACCAATCTGCAGATGGCCGCCTGTGATTTCTACAACGACCCGACGCATCGGACACCGCTGCCACCGGCGCTGACAGCTTTCCTCGTGTCAGCCTCAGGATTTTACGAGATAGAAGTCCGGCACCTGCACCCTGCGAAGTCCCCGCTGGCGGCGCCCGGCCGCGAGCGAGCGCTTGTGGAGGGGGTCGTCGAGCGCGCCTTGTACGGACCGCAGGACTATGCCGTCCTCGGCTTCAAGGGCGTTCCAGCGGGCACTGGGTGAGCCAGCCCAGCGCGGCGGCAACCAAGCGGCGGGTCCTCTATCTCGACGCTTACACCGTTGCCATCGGGAAGAGGCCTGGCAGAGGGTCCCCTCCATCGAGCGACGCGATCGGCTACGCGATCACCTCTTCGACGGCCATCAGAACCGAGCTGACTGCCCTGGGATGGGAGGTCCTCCAGCCGCAGATCCATCTGCCTGATGAGGAGGATGGGCACGTCCAGCGGCTTCGGTGGCTGCTGCGGTCCTATGAGGGTGCGCTGGAGATGCTGGGAAGCTCACCGCCGGATGTGATCTTCATCTTCCACGCGTTCTCGGTGTTTCCGACCGAAATCCGGCGGATGATCTTGGACCTTCGGCTCAAGGTGCCGCTTGTCGGCTACACGCATGGAAGCCATTGGGATCCGACAGATACCTTCCGCTTTGAGGTGTATCCGGGCATGGAAGTAGCTGATCTAGCCAATCTCTGTGTGCTTGACCGGGTGCTTCTCGTTTCGCACCAGATGCGGGAAACGTTGCGGACCACGATCGGTGACTTCAACAGATCCGTGGCCGAGATGCTCGAATCCAAGTATGAAGTCGTCGGCCTGCCCCTCGATGTGCAGATGATCGAAGCCAGTCGCACCGGCGCCCCCGATCCTCGGCCCTTGATCGTCTTCAATCACGCTCCAGTCGTCAGCAAGGATCCGGAGATGTTCGTCCGGGTCATCCGGCGGATCCTGCCGCGCTATGACGTGCGGGTGCTCTTCACCCGGAGGTTCCTGCCCGAGCACGCCGGCGGGGTGGCCGTGGCCGCGTTGGCTGACGACTTCAGGGATCAGGTCGTTCTCGGCAACAACCTCGCGCTGCCCGACTACTACTCGGCGCTATGGCGAGCCGAGCTCCAGGTCTCCACGGCCACTCACGAGAGTCTGGGCGTCTCGACGCTCGAGGCAATGTACGCCGGTTGCTGCTGCGTCCTGCCGCGAGTGGGCAGCTATCCCGAGATCGTCGGCGCTCACCCAGAGGCGCTGTACGACCGTGGTGATGATCAATTGGAGGAGCGGCTGAGGTACTTTCTTGATCATCCTGATCGGCGCCGCGCCGTGGCCGGCGAGCTTCAGCAGGCTGCCGCCAGTTATCGACCAGAGCTCGTGGTTCGCCGGATCTCAGAGGTACTGGACAGCGTCTGCTCGAGTATGTAGCGAGCCGATCAGATCACGATGCTGGATGCGTCCATTCGACTGGCTTCGCTTAAGTTCCCCTGTCGGGAAGTGATCACACTCCGGCAGCTGAATCGGCCGTCTCAGACTAAGGCGTGCGAAAAGAATCAGGCGATTCGGCCCGATAAGTTTAAAAGGTGTGAATTGTAATGGGCTGGCGCAAATTGGCTCTGGGAGGTGAAATTCTCACCCTCGCTTGTAAGCCTGCTGAATCTCAGCTGGGATCCGACCCCGATCCGAGACCTCCATTCCCTGCCGGCGAGCCCAATCTCGGATGGCCTTCGTCTCCTCCTTGGCACTGCTGGCACTACGTCGCCGGCCGGCCCTGCTGCGGCCACTCTTTCGGGCGGCCTTGACGTAGGGCTCTAATGTGCCGCCCAACTCCTTCGCGTGAGTTTTGGACAGGTCGATCTCGAACTCGGTGCCATCTATTGCGAAGCGGATGGTTTCTTCAGCCTCCGAGCCGTCGATGTCATCGGTAACGGTTACGACCGTTTGGGTTGCCACTTGAGCGCCTCTCTGCTGGACGACCAATTTGGGAGCAGCATATGCCCTGAGATTCCGCTAAGGGGCGATTGAAACGAAATAGTTACAGATGCCCGCCCATGACGAGCTCGTTCTGAAATGCCTTGCTGAATGCCTGATTCCGGCGGCTCTTTTGTCAATACGCCGACGTTGACACGATTTCAAGCCGAAACCAGCTCGAATGCAAACGCAGGGGAAGCGCTTAGGACGGTTGACCTGATTGGCGGCGCCACACGTCGCATGCCATGGCGATCGACATGGCATCCACCCACGGCGCTCGAACTACTACTGATCAGACTGGACGCTTTGCTCCGGCACACTTTCATCCGGTGGAACAAAGACGACCGGGCACGACGCATGGCGCAGGCAGTGATGGCCCACCGAGCCGACCAGCAGCCGGCCCAGGCCCACGTGTGAAGGAGTGCCGACGACCAGAACGCGAGCCGAGGCAGACTGCTCGATCAACACTGGCCCGGCATCACCTTTGGCCAGTTCGAGTTGCCAGTCCAGGTGGGGGTCAATCGCCGAGAACAATTCAGTGATGCTTGCCCGATAAGCCTCGTCCGTCTCGCGCAGCGACCGTTCGCTGTTGGAACCGGCACCGAACGGCCAACTCAGGGCATGTATCGCTCGAAGCCGCCAGCCCGTTAGCTTGGCGTAGTCGGCCGCCCATCGTAGCGCCGACTTACCGGACGGGGAGTCGTCGAGTCCCACAACAATGTCATCGGGCACATCCGGGCGCGGGTCCGTCATGAGCAGATCATGGCGCCCCGGTCAAGCTCACGCTAGCGCGGGCACGTTGGAGTTGTCCTGGACGGTGAGCAGAATGAACCGCATGCAGCAGCCGACTATCCGGGTCCCGGCTGACCCCGTCGCGAGGCGCAGGGTGGTCTGCCGATGAGGGCCTGGATCGTCGACAGGCCCGGCCCGATCAAGAGCCGGCCGCTGCAGCTGGTTGAGCTACCGGATCCTCACCCGGCACCCGGGCAGGTTCGGCTGCGGGTGCTGACCTGTGGCGTGTGCCGTACCGATTTGCATCTGCTCGAGGGTGATCTGCCGCCACGCCGGGCAGGGGTGGTACCGGGCCACGAGGTGGTGGGCGTCGTCGACGAAATCGGCGAGGGCAGCAGCCGATTCCGGCTTGGTGATCATGTTGGAGTTCCGTGGCTCGCCCGTACCGACGGCAGCTGCCGGTTCTGCCGCAGGGGTGATGAGAACCTCTGCGAGTCGCCGACTTTTACTGGTTGGGATGTCAACGGCGGTTACGCCGACTACTGCTGCGTCGACCAGCGGTTCGGGTATGGGCTGCCCGGTGGTTTCGACGAGATCGCCACCGCCCCGTTGCTCTGCGCGGGCATCATCGGCTACCGGGCACTGCTGGCCACAGCTGTACGCCCCGGCGGCGCGCTGGGAATCTACGGGTTCGGCGGCAGCGCCCATCTGACGGCGCAGGTCGCATTGCATCTGGGCATGCGGGTTCATGTGCTGACCCGTGGAGCTGCCAACCGTGGGCTGGCGGCCGCCTTGGGCGTCGACTCGGTGGGGTCGGCTGACGACACGCCGCCAGAGCCCTTGGACGGCGCGATCCTGTTTGCCCCGGCCGGCGGCTTGGTTCCAGTTGCACTTCGCGCCCTCGACCGAGGTGGCACGCTGGCGATCGCCGGAATCTGGCTGTCCGATATTCCGGTGCTGAACTATGACAGCGAGCTGTTCCTCGAGCGGCGGTTGCGCAGCGTCACGGCAAATACTCGTGCTGACGGTGAGGCCTTCCTTGCCCTGGCCGGCCGGCTGGGCGTGCGGCCAACGACTCATGAGTACGACTTGACCCGTGCCGATCAGGCGCTGGCAGATCTGGCGGCTGGTGCTTTCGACGGTGCTGCCGTACTCCGGGTGACACTGATACGGTAGGTCGCCGGCATCCAGCATCGTTGGCTGGAGGTCACCGGTGAGCGGGTGCAAGATCCCGCGTCACGCATGGCAGTTACGGACTGAAGGGGACAGTGATGCGGGTAAGGATCTACTCGAGCAACTCGAACACGGGTGGCACTTGCTTCGGTGACTCGGGTGGGCCGGTATTCGTGTCCTGGACGAACACCCTGGTCGCGGTGATTTCGTTCGCCGCAAACATCAATTGCGCCGGAACCAGCGGTGCTTATCGAATCGATCAAGAAGACGACCTGGCATTTCTGGCCAACTTTGGCGTCACCCGTTAACGCCACGGCTCGGCAGGCGGGGCGCCCGCCAGCGGAGTCACTTTTTTGCGTCGACATTGCCGCCGAAGCGACCACAATTGCTTGGAGCGCTATCGTGAAACGATCTATCTACACGAGTAGCCGAAGCTGGGTTTAGCCCAACCGAGAAATTCGAGCGAAGTGAGTTGAGGTCATGCCGGGTGATGCGTCGGTCAGCATGAAAGACGTCGCCGCCCTAGCGGGCGTCTCGGTGGGCACGGTTTCGAACGTCGTGAATTCGCCAGCCATGGTCGCCGAGCCGACCCGGCAACGAGTGGAGCGTGCCATTGCGAAGCTGGGCTGGGTTCCGAATGAGTCTGCTCGGCAATTGCGCGCTGGACGCAGCCGATCTATCGGCATGGTGGTGATGGACATTGCGAATCCCTTCTTCACCGACCTCGTACTCGGCGCAGAGGACTGGCTGAACGAGCAGGGGTATTCGGTGCAGGTCTCTAACAGCGCCTCAAAGCCCAGTCGGGAGAGTGCCCAGCTAGCGCTGTTCGAGCAGCAGCGAGTGAGAGGAGTGCTTTACGCGCCGATCTGGGGACTGGACGAGCGGGTACGTCAACTCCGCCGACGCGGCATTCCAGTAGTACTCCTCGATCGGGCTGGGAATGAAGCGGATTTCTGCTCAGTGTCCGTTGAGGATGTCGAGGGTGGTCGCCTGGCCGTCGGGCACCTGCTGGATCAGGGCCACAGCAACATTGCATTCGTCGGCGGCCCCAGCAGACTGCAGCAGATTCGCGATCGACGACAAGGTGCCGAGCTGGCGCGGCTGCAACGCGGGGGTTCGGGAAATCTGTTGATCATTTCCACACCGGGTACCGACACCGCCTCCGGGGTGGCTGCTGCTGACGAGATCATCGCCCTACCCGCGGGCGAGCGGCCGACTGCGGTGTTCGCAGCCAATGATCTTGTGGCGATCGGCCTGCTGCAGGGCTTCATGACACACGGGTTCGCGGTACCGCGCGACGTGGCGATCATCGGATACGACGACATCACCTTCGCCGCGTCGGCCGCGGTGCCCTTGTCCTCCATCCGTCAACCGAGTGCAGACCTCGGCCGGCGCGCCGCAGAGTTGCTCCTGGAGGAGATCGAGGCTGTCGGTCAGAAGGTCGATCATGATCATCAGCAAGTACGGTTCACCCCCGAGCTGGTCGTGCGTCGATCAACTGTGCCGAAGCAGAGGCAGCGCCAGCTGGCGGGCTGAGCGGCTGCGGTCAATTCGAGGACTGTGCATGTCCAAGCCGGCCGCATGTGGGCGTGCTCAAGGCGCGCAGGACTTCAGGGGCACGTCGAGGCGGGCTTGAAGGTCGGCATAAGTGGTTCCGAAGGTCTCGATCAACAGAGACGAGGAACCAGAACCCCCGACCCGTCGTCCCTGATGTCGAAGATCGCCTGCTCGGTGTAGACCCGGTTCACGCACGCCACGCCGGTGAGCGGATACGTGCATCTGGGACCTCGAGCTTGGAGCCGTCCGCTGTTCCTTGTACAGCGCGGTGTTCGGATCCGGCGAGATCTCAATCATGGGTCAGCCTGTCGTACTGTTCTCAACCACCACCGCCAGGCCCTGACCGACCCCGATACAAATCGCAGCCACTCCCCAGCGCAGGCCTCGCTCGCGAAGAACACCGGTCAAGGTGCCTAGGATGCGCCCACCGGACGCGCCGAGCGGGTGTCCGATGGCAATTGCGCCGCCGCGGGTGTTGACGATGTCCGGATCGAGCTTCCAGGCGTCAAGGCAAGCTAGCGACTGAACGGCGAAGGCCTCATTGAGCTCGACGGCTCCCACATCTGGCCAGCCGATGCCAGCTGCTTCCAACGCTCGATTCGCCGCCTCGACGGGTGCATAGCCGAAGTCCTGCGGAGCCACCGCGTTGCTGCCCCGCCCGGCTATCCGGGCTACCGGCTCTGTTCCGATCATGACTGCCGCCCGTTCGGATCCGAGCAGCACAGCCGAAGCGCCATCGTTGAGGGGAGAGGCGTTGCCGGCGGTGATAGTGCCATTGCGGCGAAAGGCAGGTTTGAGCACGGCCAGGGTCTCGGGGCTCGAGTCCGGACGGATGTTCTCATCGCGTGACAGGTCAGATCCGGGCACGGACACCGCGAACTGGTCATAGAACCCGTCGCTCCACGCCTGGTCGGCGAGCTGGTGCGATCGAGCTGCAAATTCATCCTGGCGCTCCCGCGAGATGGCGAACTTCTCCTGCAGCTGCTCGTTCGCCTCGCCGAGCGAGACCGTCCATTCCTGTGGCATCGCTGGGTTGACCAGTCGCCAGCCCAATGTGGTCGACACCAGCGTTTCGTTGCCCGCGGGATAGGCCTTGGACGGCTTCGGCAGCACCCACGGAGACCGTGTCATGGACTCCACGCCGCCGGTCAGGACGATCTCGGCATCGCCGGTTTCGATCATCCGGGAGGCGATCATCGCAGCATCAAGGCTGGACCCGCAGAGCCGGTTGACGGTCACCGCCGGCACGCTCACCGGAAGCCGGGCCAGCAGCGCGGCCATCCGGCCGACGTTGCGGTTGTCCTCGCCGGCGCCGTTGGCGTTGCCGAGGATTACTTCGTCGATGCGCTCCGGTTCGAGGAGGGGAACCTTGGCGAGCAGACCCCGCAGCGCTGTTGCGGCAAGATCATCGGTACGCACCTCGGACAGGCCACCTCCGTAGCGGCCGAACGGTGTCCGGACGGCGGCATAGACGAAGGCGGGTGATCCGGGCATCAGGTCTTCTCGGGTTCTATTGGTTATCCACCTATCTGGCGGATGGCGATACGGGTTGGCGTGTCGGACTCTCTCAGCGCCTCGGCGGGCATCAGCGCTTCGGCGAGAAAATCCAGTGACCGCTCTATCTCAGGCATCGCTCCACAGGGAGTCAAGTTGAGATGACCGTGCAGCATTCCTGCCGCAACAGTGGAGACGACCGGCACCTGGACGTCGCGTAGCTGCTCCTCGAACAACTCGCCCGAACTTCGGAGGTCGTCGTATTCGCTGAGGAGGATGCTCGTTGCCGGCAGGCTTGCAAGGTTTGCATGCCCCGGCATTGCCTGGGGCGAGATGTCGCTGAGCCTGCCCAGGTACGTACGAGTGATGCTGACGATGTCCTCGGGCAGGAACCGCACCATCCGTGGCAGCTCACGCATCTCTGCAGCCAAGGTGTCAGCCAGGGCTGGCACCGGGAAATGCAATAACGGATACGCGAGCAGCATCGCGGTAGGCAGAGGAGCGGCGCCGTCACGCTCTCGCAGAGTTGCAGCGGCGGCGAGGTTGCCGCCCGCACTTGCACCACCGATCCCCAGCCGGCTGACATCGGTCCGTAGGTACGCCGCAGCGTTGCTGAACCAGCGCCAGGCGGCGTCCACATCGTCGAGCGGCGCGGGATAGCGCAGGGTTCGGGTGGCCAGCCGATAGTCGACCGAAGCCACCACAGCACCACGCGCAGCCAGTTCGGCGCTCACCACGTGTGCTTCGGTCATGTCGAGCTGTCCGGTAACGAACGCTCCGCCGTGCACCCATAACAGGCCCGGGCGATCAGTGCCGCCAGATCTCGGCCGGTACAGCCTGATCGGGATGGGGCGCAGTGGTCCGTCAATCGTCAGGTCCTCATATGGACGTTCGGCATCGAATACGCCGAGTAAGGAGCGGCATAAGCGAGAAATTGCTCGATGAACTCGGGGTTGTTGAGCGACTCATCGAAGTCCGGAATACCGTCGATCAACGGGACCGGAATGCCGTCGAGCAACGGGAACCGCGCCGCAACGAGTGGATGGACGGGCATAGGAGAAGTTCAGCACGGCGAGATCTTGGAGCCCGACCTGGCCGTACTCACCCGTGGGCTCCATCATGGCTCCATTGGTGGAGACGGCACGGCACATCCGCAGCGCGGAGCAATCCCGGCTGCATCGTTGAAATCCGCGCCGACGAATGGAGAGGAGTCGACGACCTGATGAGCGCGACACCCGCTGAGACAACCGAGTGGGCGGGGCCTGTTCGCTTCCTGCCCCCGCCCGATCCGCACGTCCAGGCCGATGGCAGCAAGCGGTACCAGGGCGTCACTTACGCCGCCGAGCGGGGATATCGACCGCTGCAGCTTGACGTCTGGGTGTCCGCATCCCCGACCGCGCCCCCGCTCGTGGTGTGGATTCACGGAGGCGCTTGGATGCACGGCGACCGGCGCTATCTGCCGGAGACCCTCCGACCGAACCAGCTTTTCGAGGAGCTTCTGGCGGCAGGGCTTGCCGTCGCGACCATTGACTACCGGCATGCCCTTGAAGCTCCCTTCCCGGCTCAGCTGCATGACGCGAAGGCCGCCGTCCGCTATCTCCGCGAGCATGCGGATGTGCTCGGAATCGATACCAGACGGATAGGAATCGCAGGGGAGTCAGCCGGCGGCCACCTCGCTGCGATGGTCGCCCTGACCGGCCAACGACCCGATCTGGAGGGAACCGTCGGCGTCGTAGGCCCACCCAGCGCGGTCGATGTGGTCGTGGACTGGTACGGCGTTGCAGATATCGCGACCCAATCTCGGCACAGCGAGTGGCGAACGGCAGCCGGAAGCTTTCCTCCCGAGGTGCTCGTGCCGCCCGAGGACCAACTAGTCGGCGGTGAGGATGAACAGGCGCGTGCGGCCGCCAGCCCGATCAGTTATGTCTCGCCGCAGGCGCCGCCGTTCCTTCTCATCCACGGCACGGCTGACACCGTGGTGCCGTACCGACAAAGCGAACTGCTGGAGCAAGCTCTGGCGGCCGCAGGGGTGCCCGTTGAACTGGTCCCCATCGAGGGTGCCGAGCACATCTTCAAAGGTCACGAGGACATCGATGCCGTAGTGCGGCTGTCGGTGGACTACCTCACCGAAGCTTTGCTCTCAGACTCCCGATGAGTTCGGACAACCCACTGGTCGTCATTCCTCGAACTTAGCCGACCAGCTATCCGCCGCCGTATGGCCGGGTGATGATCTCGAGCATGTGCCCATTCGGATCCTCCCAGTACACGCCGCGGCCACCGTCGTTGGTGTTGAACTCGCCCGGCCGCCGCCGGAAGGGGTCGGCCCAGTAGGTCAGCCCGCGCTCCTTGATCCGCCCGAATATGTCGTCGAAATCCGACTCATCGACCAGAAAAGCGTAGTGCTGTGGGTGGACCGGGCCGTGGTCGTCGGCAAAGTCCAGCGACACGTCGTTGTCAACTTGGACCACGAGGAACGGGCCATACGTGGTCGGCGGCGGTAGGCCCAGGATGTCGGTCAGGAAGGCGGCCGACTCCTGCTTGTCCCGCGCTCGGACGATTGTGTGGTTCAGCTGGATAGGCATGCTGGTTCGAGGTTATCGCCGCGACACCTTCTGACTCTCATCGGACACCTGCTACTGCGTTGACCTGGAAATCCTGCGCTCAATATGGCGCCGCTGCCCTTTTCATGGCGTGTCGGCCGATCCGGCATGATTGAGCGGACGATTTTCCAGGGTTCGCCCTTCAACAGCTCAGGGCGCTGTGGCGGTGACCAAGATCACTTCGAGGGTACGAGGCCCGTGTACACCCTCTACTCGGTCGAGCTCAATATCGCTGGTGGCGCTAGGCCCGCTGATCATGGTCAATGGCCGGGTCGGCTCTGTTCGGGCGATCGCCTGCGGCACACCCGGCACGATCACATCTTGATTCACGACGCAGAGGTGATAGTCGGGGACAAGGGTGATGGCTCGCCGGCCCTGGTCGGGCGATGCATCGAGGATGAGCGTCCCGGTTTCGGCGATGGCAGCCGCGCACCCGGTGATCACGCCCTCCACTCGATCAAGATCACTAACTGTCAGGGGATTCTCTGGCTCGTCCCGGATTATTTGGGATGTTGCTTGCGCCAACCATGCATCTGGCACTCCCACGGGTAGCACAACCGACGCGATGCCCTGATCGCTGAGGGCGCCGGCAACGACGTTCGGAAGCTGCTCGAGCGTCGCAGTTCGCACACTTGCCCGGTAGTCGATGAGGCGATCAACAAGCAACTCGATCAGTGTCTCAACTGGCGGGTTGTCATCAAGAGCTGACTCGACAATAGAAATGTCCGCATAGTCGGGGGCCGTGGGCGGCGCGGCTCGGTGAGCGGCCGCTATCCGCCCCAAGATCGCCTCGCGAGCGCTCATTCGGAGTTATCTGCCTTCGCTCGTTGCCACCAGTCCCGGAAGGTCTGTTGCGGCGGTTGCGGAACGTCCCGGGCGCTTGTCCACTCCTTCAGGACGGGCAACGGCAGCGGTCCGATCGCGCCCCGCCGCCGGCCGAACGCGCGGCCAAGCCTGGCAGCCCGGATGGACCGTGCCCAGCGGCGATCGTTGTCCATGACCCAGGCTGCTGCCGCCATCGCTGCGGCTTCCGGGGTTGGTGTGCGATGCTCTGCGCGGTGCGCCTCGACGTGCAGGGCGCGCAAGTGGACCAGCATCGACGGGATGTCGATCTTGACTGGGCAGGCGTCGTAGCAGGCTCCGCAGAGCGAGGATGCATAGGGGAGTGAGGCGTTGTCCTCGACGCCGGTGAGCTGCGGCGACAATACGGCACCGATCGGGCCGGGATAGACCGATCCGTACGCATGCCCACCGGTTCGTTCGTACACGGGGCAGACATTGAGACAGGCGCTGCATCGGATGCAGTGCAGTGCGTCGCGGCCGTGGTCGTCGGCGAGTACCGCCGTCCGTCCGTTGTCCAGCAGCACCAGGTGGAACTCTTGCGGCCCGTCACCGGGCGTCACCCCGGTCCACATGGATGTGTAGGGGTTCATCCGCTCGCCAGTCGAGGACCGAGGCAGCAGCTGTAGGAACACTCCGAGGTCCTGCCAGCGCGGCACGAGCTTCTCGATGCCCATCACGGTGATCAAGGTGTCGGGCAGCGTCAGGCACATCCGCCCGTTGCCCTCCGACTCCACCACGGCGAGCGTGCCGGTTTCGGCGACGGCGAAGTTGGCCCCACTGATGGCGACCTTGGCGGAGAGGAACTTTCGCCGAAGGTGCTGCCGGGCAGCGCTGGCCAGCGCGGCCGGTTCATCGGTGAGGTCAGGGTCCACGTCGGCCATCTCCCGCAGGAAGATCTCCCGGATCTCGGCGCGGTTCCGGTGGATGGCCGGCACCAGGATGTGTGATGGCTTGTCATGCCCGAGCTGGACGATGAGCTCGGCGAGATCGGTTTCATGCGCCGCAACGCCGGCGTTCTCCAGAGCCTCGTTCAGCCCAATCTCCTGCGTGGCCATGGATTTGACCTTGACCACCTCGTCGGCACCCGTGGCCTGGACGAGTTCAGTGACAATGCGATTCGCTTCAGTCGCGTCGCGTGCCCAATGGACTATGCCGCCACGCGCTGTCACCTGCTCCTCCAGCTGCACGAGGTAGTCAGCCAGATGCGCCATCGTATGCGCCTTGAGTTGCCGGCCGGCTTCGCGGAGCTCCTCCCACTGCGGCACCTCGGCGACCACTGCCGCCCGCTTGGCGCGGATGGTACGGGTTGCCGTGCTCAGATTCCGGCGGAGTTGAGAGTCGGCGAGCGCGCGGCGGGCCGCTCGTGGAAAGGATTCCTCGCCCCGCAGATTGCCGACTCCTCGCGGTGCCGGCGGCGGCAGGGTCGGGATGCCCAGCAGAACTGGTTCGCTCACTGGACTCCTCTGGCTGAGCCCACACTCGGCGGCCGGGCGGTGGAAGTACCGGAAAGCGATGTGGTACGACCGCCCATCGGCTCTTCCTGAGTGGCGGCCAGGATCTGCGCGAGGTGCACTGTCTTGGTACCGCTGCGTAGCCGGGAGAGGCCGCCGCCGATATGCATCAAGCATGAGCTGTCGCCAGCCGTACAAAACTCAGCCTGCGTGTCCAGAACGTGGCGCATCTTGTCGGCCAGCATCGCGGTCGACGTGTCCGCGTTCTTGATCGCAAAGGTGCCGCCAAACCCGCAGCATTGATCGGCTTCGACCAGCTCGACTAGCTCAAGACCCTTGACATGCCGAAGCAGTCGCAGCGGCTTGTCACCAACTCGCAACATCCGCAATGAATGACACGTGGGGTGGTACGTGACGCGGTGGGGGAAGTAGGCACCAACGTCCTCGACCCCAAGGACATCGACCAGCAGCTCCGACAACTCATACGTCCTAGAAGCCACTCGCTCGACCCGATCGACCAGCTCGGCGGTACCGAAGCGGCGGGCAAGCATCTCGTGTTGATGCCGTACCGAACCGACGCAGGATCCGGACGGTGCGACTATCGCCTGGTATGGCTCGAACACGTCAACGAAGCGCTCGACAAGTGCGAAGGCTTCCTGTTGGTAACCCGTGTTGATGTGCATCTGCCCGCAACAGGTCTGGGCCTGAGGAAACTCCACCGACTGACCAAGCCGTTCGAGGAGCCGCACGGTCGCCTTGCCCGCGTCCGGAAACATTGCGTCCGCCAAGCAGGTGATGAATAGCGCTACCCTCACAGCCCCATCCTGGTGGAGGCGGTATCGGCTGGCCGCACGGCCTGCGGTGTATAGGAATGCAGCTCAAGCCCCTTGCTGAGGGCGACTCGAAGATCATCAAGGGTCGCCGGCAGCAGCTCAACCGCTCGCGCCTGCACTGCGACATTGCCTAAGGCGGTCGCCTCGACTGGACCCGACAGTACGGGCCGTCCGGACAGATCGGCGGTCAGCTGGCAGAGCAAATCATTCTGGCACCCTCCACCGACGATATGGATGACCTCGGCCACCTGCCCGGAGAGCTGCTCCGCAGCGTCAATGGTCCTCGCGTACGCGACGGCCAGCGAGTCGAGAATGCACCGGACGACTGCTGCGGGCGATTCCGGCTGGGCCTGGCGGCCGGCTTCGATCGCCGTCCGAATTCGGGCCGGCATGTCGCCGGGCGGCAAAAACTCCTCGGCGTCCACATCCACGACAGGCCCACCCGCCGGAAGCGCTGTCGCTTCGGCAAGCAACTGCTCCTGATCCGCCGGTTGGCCGGACTCTCGCCAGGTGCGCAAAGACTCCTGCAACAGCCACAACCCGCCGACGTTGCGCAAGTAGCGGATACGGCGGTCGACGCCGCCCTCGTTGGTGAAGTTGGCCGCTCTGCTGGCATCGGTGAGCACGGGTTTGTCGAGTTCCAACCCCACCAGTGACCAGGTGCCGGAGGAGACATAGGCAAAGCGTCGATCGGTCGCGGGCACTCCTACTACGGCGGAGGCGGTGTCGTGCGAGCCCACCGCAACGACCGTGGTGTCCGGCCGCAGACCGGTCCGGGACGCAACGCCTGCCTGCAGCCGGCCGACCACGTCACCCGGTTCGATCAGTGGCGGGAAGAGGTCGTGCGGCACTTCGAGAAGGTCGAGCAGCTCCCCAGACAGTGCCCGGCTACTCGCGTCCAACAGCCCAGTGGTCGAGGCGTTGGTGATCTCGGTGCGCAGCTCTCCGGTCAGCCAGTACCCGAGCAGGTCTGGGAGCAGAACCGCATGCCGAGCCTTTGCCCACCATGGCCCGCGGCGCTCGGCAACCAGTTGGTACAAGGTGTTGAAGGGTAGGAACTGAAGCCCGTTGATTGCGTAAAGCCGTGTCGGGTCAACGCGGCGGTGCACGTCGTCGATGACCGCGTTTGTTCGCGCATCGCGATATGCGAACGGCTCGGCCAGCAGGTTATCGTCCACATCGAGCAGGCCGTAGTCGACTGCCCAGGTGTCGATCCCCACACTGACCACGTCTGGGTATCTCTCGGCCAATGTGGCCAGTCCAGCCAGCACCTCCTGGTAAATGCCGGTGAACTCCCAACGCAGATGCCCGTCCCGCTCGACTGCGCCGTTGGGGAACCGGTGCACCACGTCCAGGTCGATACCGCGCGGTCCGACGCGTCCTGCTACCACTCGGCCACTCGAGGCGCCGATGTCAATGGCCCCGAAGACCTTGGACCCTTCGACAGACTCAGGAAACAAGGTCACCGGAGGAAGGCAGCGGCGACGCCGGCGTCAACCGGGATGTGCAGGCCAGTCGTATGGCTGAGCTCGTTTGATGTCAGCACGAAGACGGCGTTGGCCACGTGCTCGGGCAGCACTTCCCGCTTCAGCAGAGTGCGTTGAGCGTAGTACTTGCCAAGCTCCTCCTCGGGTACCCCATAGACCGCCGCCCGACTGGCACCCCAACCGCCGGCGAAAATGCCCGAGCCGCGGACGACTCCGTCGGGATTGATGCCGTTGACCTTTACCCCGTGCTCACCGAGCTCTGCCGCCAGTAGCCGGACCTGGTGGGCCTGGTCTGCTTTGGTCGCCGAGTAGGCGATGTTGTTGGGCCCCGCAAACAGTGAGTTCTTGCTGGAGATGTAAACGATGTCGCCACCCAGCTTCTGCTCCTTGAGCACCTTTGCGGCGGCACGAGACACCAGGAACGAACCCTTCGCCATCACGTCGTGTTGTAGATCCCAGTCCGCGACAGTGGTCTCCAGAAGCGGCTTCGACAGCGACAGCCCGGCGTTGTTCACCACCAAATCCAGGCCGCCGAAGGCGAGCAGAGCAGCATCAATAGCGGCTTGCACGGCCGCCTCGTCCGTCACGTTTGCAGCCAGGCCGAGAGCGACATCGGAGTTGCCGATCTCGGACGCGGCAGCCTGCGCCTTCTCCTGATCAAGATCGGCGATGACGACACACGCGCCCTCGGCGGCCAGCCGGGTGGCAATGGCTTTGCCGATGCCGGAAGCTGCGCCGGTAACGAGCGCGATGCGCGTCGCGTGTGTCTTGGGCTTGGGCATCCGCTGCAGTTTGGCCTCTTCGAGCGCCCAGTACTCGATCTTGAACTTCTCCGCTTCGTCGATGGGGGTGTAGTTCGACAGCGCCTCGGCGCCGCGCATCACGTTGATCGCGTTGAGGTAGAACTCCCCGGCCACCCGTGCGGTCTGCTTGTCCTTGCCATAGGAGAACATGCCGACGCCGGGCACCAAGATGATCAATGGGTCCGCGCCGCGAATAGCCGGTGAGTCCGGGGTTGCATACCGGTCGTAATAGGACTGGTAGTCGGTCCGGTACGCCTCATGCAGTTCGTTAAGCCGAGCGATACTGCCCTCGACCGTCGCGGTTGCGGGCAGATTCAGCACCAAAGGCTTGACCTTGGTCCGCAGGAAGTGATCGGGGCAGCTCGTCCCCAGCTCGGCCAGACGCGGATGCTCCGACCTCGCTAGGAAGTCCAGCACCCGCTCGTCATCGGTGAAGTGCCCGACCACGGGCCGATCGTACGAGGCGATGGCGCGGAGAGTCGGCGCCAATGCCACCGCCTTGGCTCGGCGATCCTCCTCGGGCAGCGGTTCGTAGCCTTCGAGCACGGCTCCGAACGGATCGGGCTTGCCGTGCTCGTTGATGTAGGCCTCGGCAGTCTGGATGATCATGAGAGAATTGGCCTCGGCCTGCTCGGAGGTGTCACCCCATGCCGTGACGCCATGACCACCGAGGATGCAGCCGATCGCCTGCGGATTGGCGTCCTTGATCGCCGCGATATCCATCCCGAGCTGAAAGCCCGGCCGCCGCCAGGGCACCCAGACCACCTTGTCGCCGAAGATCTTGCTGGTCAGCTCCTCACCATCCGAAGCGGTCGCAATGGCAATTCCGGAGTCTGGATGTAAGTGATCAACATGGGCGGCGTTCACCAGCCCGTGCATGGCGGTGTCGATCGACGGCGCCGCGCCGCCCTTGCCGTGGAGGCAGAAGTCGAACGCCGCCACCATCTCGTCCTCACGCTCGACCCCCGGATAGACGTTGACGAGTGCCCGCATCCGATCCAGCCTGAGCACGGCCAGGCCACCCTCGGTGAGGGTCCCAAGATCACCTCCGGAACCCTTTACCCAGAGCAGTTCAACAGGCTCGCTCGTCACCGGGTCGACCTCGGTGCCCTTGGCGGACGTATTGCCGCCGGCGTAGTTGGTGTTCTTGGGATCCGAGCCCAGCCGATTCGACCGACCGATCAACTCCGCAACCACTTGATTCGTCATGATCAACCTCGCTTTTCACGCACCCCAGCCGGACTGTTTCCCGCCGGCGCGCTCCTTCTCGATCCTCTGCTGGTAGCCCGACTCGGCGTACGCCTTCATCGGTTCGGCCGGCAGCCCCCGGCCTTCTCGCCACGTCGCGAGATCCGGCCGTACGTCGGTGTAGAAGGCGTCCATCAATATCGCGTTCGCCCCCAGTACGTCATGGGCCTCTTGGGCTGCATCCAGCGCAGCCCGGTCAACCAGCAGAGCCCGAGCGGTCATCTCCTGAACATTGAGCACAGACCGGATCTGGCCGGGAATCTTATCCTCGACATTGTGGCACTGGTCGAGCATGAAGGCGACGTCGGAGTCGGGCCCGTATCCGCCCCCGCGCACGACTTCGTAGAGGATCCGGAACAGCTGGAATGGATCGGCGGAGCCTACGATCAGGTCGTCATCGGCGTAGTAACGAGAGTTGAAGTCGAAGGAGCCGAGCTTTCCGAGCCTGAGCAGCTCGGCGACGATGAACTCGATATTGGTGCCCGGCGCATGGTGCCCGGTGTCAAGACACACGACGGCTCGCTCTCCAAGGGCGATGACATGGGCGTACGCGGTGCCCCAATCGGGCACGTCGGTGTGATAGAAAGCCGGCTCGAAGAACTTGTACTCCAGCACCAGCCGCTGCTCTGACCCGATCCGGTCATAGATCTGGGCGAGGCTGTCGGCCAATCGATCTTGGCGGCCACGTAGATCGCTTTGACCGGCGTAGTTCGTGCCGTCCGCCAGCCATATCTTGAGGTCGCGAGAACCGGTCAGGTTCATGATCTCGATGCACTCGAAGTGGTGCTCGATCGCCTTGCGGCGGATTGTCTCGTCGACGTGCGTCAGGCTGCCGAACTTGTATATGTCGTCCTGGAAAGTATTGGAGTTGATCGTCCCCAACTGCATGCCAAGATCAGCGGCGTAATCCCGTAGCGCGGCGTAGTCGTCCACCTTGTCCCATGGAATGTGCAATGCCACCTTGGGTGCCAGACCGGTCAGCTCGTTGACCTTGGCTGCGTCGGCGATCTTTTCCTGGATGGTGCCGGGTGTGCCTGGTGTGCCGAACACCTTGAAGCGGGTGCCGGAGTTGCCGAATGCCCAGGAGGGCAGCTCGATTGCTTGTGACGTGAGCTGATCGGCGATGGATGCGAAGGTCGTCATTCTGGTCACTCCGAGGACGTGGTTGAGATGGGGATTGGTGCTGCCCAGCCGAAGGCCTGCTATCAGACTAGTTGAAACGTTCTGGTAAACGCTAGTCTGAGTTGAACAATGCAACCGAGGGGAGTGGGTATGACGGCCACAGCATCGGGAGTTCGTACGGCGGCTTCGCTGCGATGGCGTGGGCAGTGGATTGCGCCCGAGCCGCGTCCGGAGCTTCACATTCCGGCCGACTTCCTGCGCGGCAGGACCGGCGGAACCTTCTCTCGCTCGCTGTTCCGCAGGACTTTCGAGTTGTTTGAGGTACCAGCAGAGGCGCCGGCACGCCTGACTGCGGACTCGCGGTACGTGCTCTGGGTCAACGGTCAGGAGGTGGGACGTGGACCCGCCCGCTCGCAACCCTTCCGGCAGCGTTACGACAGTTACGACCTGAAACCTTTCCTAGCCGTCGGCAGGAACGTTGTTGCGGTCTTGGTGACCTATTACGGCCAGCCGATGTCGTTCTGGCAACCTGCTCCGGCCGGCGCCAGTCCGGACGCTTCCCTGGTCTTCGAGGGGCAACTGGGCGCAGAGGAATTGATCTCCGACGACGGCTGGAGAGTCCACCGATCAAGCGCCTGGTCGCTGCTGGCCGGCAGCAACGGAGGGGAGGGAGTGCCCGTCGAAATACTGGACGGGCGGCAGCTGCCGAGCGGTTGGCACGATGCCGATTTCGACGACTCAAACTGGTCGTCGGCAACACTGGTGCCGGCGTTTCACCCTGCGAGCCTCGGCCAGACCCGACCGCCGACCTATCCGTTCGGACGCCTGCTTCCCCGGGGCATCTCACAGCTGCGCGGCGATCGAGTGGCGCCGGCTGCCGTCCTCGATTCTTCGACCCGTACTGCCCCGGAGTGGACCAATGATCATCCGGCCATCCGAGTAACCCAGGTCCTGCTCAGCGACCCGACCAGCACCGACGCCACCGAACTTCCTTCGCGCTTCCAGGTTGGGCCCGGACGGGTGCATCACCTGGGTGTCGACTTCGGCCGGATCGTGGCCGGCTTCGTGGAGCTCGATCTCCAGGCGCCGGCCGGCACGGTTGTCGAGCTGTTCTACCGGGAGAAGGTCTACCGCCCGGAGCACGCCTGGTTAGGCGAAGACCCCGAAACGGGTGCCCGCTATGTGGCAGCCGGTGGCGGCGAGACGTTCGCCGCGATGGAGCTGAACGGCCTCCGATACGTGCACCTGGTCGTGCACTCACAGGAGACAGCGGACGTCACCATCAGCCGGCTCGAGGTGCGGGAGCACCTGTACCCGCGGACTGGCGGTGCCTATTTCCGGTGTGACGACGAAGGCCTCAATGCCCTCTATCGCGCAGGGATCCGTACGGTCGAACTCAACTCCCTGGACTCCTATACCGACTGCCCAACAAGGGAACAGCGGGCATGGGTGGGCGATGCTGTCGTGCACCAAATGGTCGATCTGGCCACCAACGAGGTCTGGGGTCTGGCCCGCAACTACCTGGAGTTGAGCGATTCGCCACGTCACGACGGGATCCTGCCCATGGTCGTCGCAAGTGACATCGAGGCAAGCGGCGGCCTGACGATTCCGGACTGGTCGTTGAGCTGGATCCACGGTGCGCACCTGCAGTACTGGCACGACGGCGACCTCGATCGCGTCCGCCGCTACTTGCCGAGCATCGAGCGAGTCCTGCGCTGGTACACCAACTACCTCGACGAACGGGGAACCATCGCCGATGTGCCTGAATGGAATCTGGTCGACTGGGCCAGCATTTTCCTATCCGGCCGAAGCTCCATCCTGACCGCACTCTGGGCACGCGGTCTGAGGGAATTCGCCGAGCTGAGTGACGCCGTCGGCAACTCCGGTTCAGCAGGCTGGGCC
>Ga0126313_10000206_pt1 | contig 26321 bp, 25 predicted proteins | sample Plot105A_FD_89954 | JGI IMG/M metagenome (GOLD analysis project Ga0126313, IMG submission 89954) | Serpentine soil microbial communities from UC McLaughlin Reserve, CA, USA - Plot105A | ecosystem: Environmental > Terrestrial > Soil > Grasslands | place: USA: UC McLaughlin Reserve, Lake County...
GTCCTTGGCCTCGTGCAGCTCGCCGTTCCCGAGGCCGGGGTGGCCGAGCGGCATCCCGGCCGCCACGCACAGCACCGGGATCGAGTCCGACCACGCCTGGGCGAGCGCGGTCGCCGCGTTCAGCACGGCCGGCCCCGACGTGGTGACGCACACGCCGACGCGGCCGGTCACGCGGCTGTAGCCGTCGGCCGCGAACGCGGCGCCCTGCTCGTGGCGCGGGCTCAGATGCCGGATGCCCGCCTCGCCGAGCCCGGCGTACAGCTCTAGGTTGTGCGTGCCGGGGATGCCCCACACGACCTCGACGCCGTGCGCGGCCAGCGCCCGAGCAGCGGCGCGGCCGCCGGTCGTCGTGGCGGTGGCGGCCGGCGCGGTCATGCGGCCGGCGCCCCGGCCTCGAGCAGGCCGGCGCGCTCCTCCAGCAGCGCGGCGGCCGCGCGCTCCATCACCGCGTCGGGCCGACCGTGATCCGCGCCCAGCCGGGCAGCCCGAGCTCGGTCCCGGGCCGGACAAGGATCCCGCGGCGCAGCAGTCGCTCGGCCAGCTCGCCGTCGTCCACGTCGAGCGCGGCGAGCACGAAGTTCGCCGACGACTCGAGCGGGCGCAGCCCGCCGGCCCGGAGCGCGTCGGTCAGCCGATCGCGCGCGCGGATCGCGAGCGCGCGCCGCTGCTGCACCTCCGCCGGCCGGCCCAGGCTCGCCAGCCCGGCCGCCAGCGCGACCCGGTTGACGTTGAACGGCTCCTGCACGCTGTGCAGCCAGTGCACCAGCTGCGGGTCGGCGAGCGCGTAGCCGAGGCGCAGCCCGGCCAGCCCGAAGATCTTCGAGAACGTGCGCAGGACGATCACGCGGCGCCCCTCGGCGACGTCGTCCTCGCGGCGCACGCGCTCGGCCGGCGGTACGTAGTCGATGTACGCCTCGTCGGCGATGACCACGCAGTCGGGGCCGGCCGCGTCGAGGAACGACCGCCACTCGTCGCTCCCGAGCCGCAGCCCGGTGGGGTTGTTGGGGTCGCAGATCCACACGAGCCGGGCCGCGGTGCGGCGCACCGCCGCGGCGACGCGCTCGAGGTCGAGGCCGAGCGCCGGGGCGCGCACCGTCTCCACGCGCGCGCCCGCGACCCGGCACGCCTGGGCGTAGAGCCCGTACGTCGGCGCGGGAACCACGACGCGGTCGCCGGCGCTGACGAACGCGTTCACGAGCGTGACGATCAGCGCCTGGATGCCGTGGCCGGGCAGGACCTCTTCGGGCCGCGCGCCGGTCTCGGCCGCGATCGCGTCGCGCAGCGCGTTGTAGGCGTGCTCCGGATACGCCCAGGTGTCGCCGAGCGCGCCCGCGGCGGCGTCGAGGACGCCGGGCAGCGGGCCCCACAGGCCCTCGTTCCAGTTCAGCTTGTCGACCGAGTCGAGCCCGTGGCGGGCCATGAGCTCGTCGAGCGACGGCCCCGGGCGGTACGCGCCGACCTCGAGCAGCGGCGCGCGCAGCAGGCGCTCCCACCGCGTCACCGGCGGCCTCCGGCCGGCGCCCACAGCGCGCCGCGCTCGACGCCGAGCTGCTGGGCGGCGAACTCGACGAGGCGCTCGTGCATCCGCTCGGGCGACGTCCAGCGGTACCCGAGCGCGGTCTCGAACCCGAGGCCGTCGATGAACGCCACCAGCCGCGCGGCGACCACGTCGGGGTCCGCCGCGGGGGCGAACTCGCCGCGCTCGGTGCCGCGGCGGACGATGTCGTGGAAGTAGCCGTGCCACTGCTCGGAGATCGCCTCGCACTGCGGCAGCAGCTCGGGCTGGTGCAGCACGCGCAGCCACAGCTCGATCCAGAGGACGTACTCGTCGCGGGCCGGGCCGGGGTAGGGGACAGCCGCGGCGAGCAGGTGCCCGAGCCGCGCGGCGGCCGGCTCGTCGCCGGGCTCATCGATGCGCCGGAACAGCCGCGCCGACGCCCACTCGAGCGCCGCGACGAGGACCTCGTCCTTCGTCGAGAAGTAGTAGTGGACCGTGCCGGTGGACACCCGCGCGGCGGCCGCGATGTCGGCGATGCGCGTGGCCGGGAAGCCGCGGTCCAGGATCGCCCGGCAGGCGGCGTCGAGGATCTGCTCGAGGCGCTCGGGGCGGCGCGGGTCGTGCCCCGGCGGACGGCCGGGACGGCGGCGCGGCGGAGAGCTCTGAGACCTCGTGCGCATCGACACCGGACCGGGGCCCGACCATAACTGACGCGTCAATCAAATTATTGACGCGCTGGTCCACCGCCTGCGAGGAGCGTCTGCGCCGAGCACGGGCGCACCGAGGCGTTCCATCACGCGGGTCATCGAGGCGGGCTGGGCGGCGCGACTGCGCCGCGCCCGCAGGGTGGATGCTCCACGATGTGCGGGTGAACACGCGCGCGCACATTTCCCCGACGACCGAGCCGCCGCCCGCACTGGACCTGCGCCGCCTCGGGCTCGTCGTCCATCCCCGCCGCGAGATCGACGTCGCCCTCGACAACGTGCGCGAGTGGGCGGAGGCGCATGGTGTCGAGCTCGTGCAGATCCCGGTGAGCGGGCAGGAGCGCGTGGTCGCCGATCCCGGCGAGGTCGCCTCCTGCGACCTCGTGCTCGCGGTGGGCGGCGACGGCACCGCGTTGCACGCGCTGCACGCCGCCGCGGCCGTGAACCGCCCCGTGCTCGGCGTGGCGTGCGGGAGCCTCGGCGCCCTCACCGCCACGGCGGCGGAGGATCTCGTCGGCGCGCTCGATCGCGTCGACTCCGGGGCGTGGCGCCCGCGCCGCCTGCCCGGCCTGCAGGTGACCGCCGACGGGACGCGGACGCGGACCGCGATCAACGACGTCGTCGTGGTGCGCCGCGGCGCGAGCCAGGTCATCGTCACCATCGAGGTCGACGGGCAGCTGTACGTGCGCTACGCGGGCGACGGCGTCGTGGTCGCCACGCCCGCCGGCTCGAGCGCCTACACGCTCGCGGCCGGCGGCCCGGTGCTGGCCGAGCGCAGCGACGGCATCGTGATCACCCCGCTGGCCCCGCACGGCGGCTGCGCGCCGCCGCTCGTGGTCGGCTCGGCGAGCACGGTGACGCTCACGATCGAGCCGGGCTACGCGGGCTCGCGGCTCGAGTTCGACGGCCAGGTCAACGAGGAGCAGCCGAGCGAGCTGTGCACCACCCGCGTCGAGGCGTACGCGACGCTGGTCGGCCTCGGCGACGCCGAGCCGCTGCTCGCCGGGCTGCGCCGGCGCAAGATCCTGATCGACAGCCCGCGCGTGCTCGCGCGCGACGAGCGCGCCGCCGCGGCGGCCGCGGCCCAGCCGACGTAGCCCGGCCGGCCCGCCGCGCCGCGTGCGGGGCCGCCCGGCTCGCCTGACCGTGTGAGCGCGGGTCGGGCCAGCCGCATCGGTCGGCGACCGGCTAGCCGCCTTCTGCGCCGCGGCCCCGCCCGGCACCGTCCTCGGCATGGCCCTTGACCTGGACGCCCTCGAGACCAGCTTCGACCTCGTCGCCCCGCGCGGCGACGAGCTCGTGGACCGCTTCTACGCCCGGCTGTTCGAGACCGCGCCGGCGGTCCGGCCGCTGTTCGCCGGCACCGAGATGGCGGCCCAGAAGCGGATGCTGCTGCGCGCGCTGGTGCTGCTGCGCCGGTCGCTGCGCGACCTCGACGCGATCGTGCCGACGCTGCGCGCGCTCGGCGCGCGCCACGTCGCGTACGGCGCGCGGCCGGAGCACTACCCGGTCGTGGGCGAGGTGCTGATCGCCGCGATGGCCGAGGTCGCCGGTGCCGCGTGGCGGCCCGAGCACGAGGCCGCATGGGCGGCCGCGTTCGGCGTCGTGGCCGGCGCGATGCTCGACGGCGCGGCCGCCGCCGAGCTCGAGGCCGCCGCTTAGCGCGTCGTGGCCGTCCGGCCGCCGTCGAGGGCCGCGCCGGGGGCGATCGCCGTCGTGGGGGAAATCCGGTGGACCTTGCATTGGGCGCGGGATCGCGCCCGCGCCGCGTACCGTGAACGGGGTGAGCACCGAGCTGACGCATCGCGCCTGGGTCGACCTCGAGGGCGCGGCGAACGTCCGCGACCTCGGCGGGCTGCCGGTCGAGGGCGGCGGGCGCACCGCCGCCGGCGCGCTGATCCGCGCCGACAACCTGCAGGCGCTGACCGCGGCCGACGTCGAGCGGCTCGTCGGCGACCTCGGCGTGCGGGTCGTCGTCGACCTGCGCACCGGCGCCGAGGTCGAGCTCGAGGGACCGGGACCGCTGGCCGGCGACGCCCGGGTCGCGATCCGCCATCGCTCGCTCTATCCCGAGGCCGGCGCGCGCACCGACGTGGCGGCCGCCGACGTGCTGCCGTGGCACGGCCGGCGCGTCGAGGGCCACCCCGACGAGCCGCCGGCGGTGCGCGTCTACCTCGGCTACCTGCGCGACCGGCCCGACTCGATCGTCGCCGCCCTGCGCGACGTCGCCCGCGCGCCGGGCGCCGCGGTGGTCCACTGCGCGGCGGGCAAGGACCGCACCGGGGTCGTCTGCGCGCTCGCGCTCGACGCGGTCGGCGTCGGCCGCGCCGCGGTGATCGCCGACTACGTCGCGACCGCCGAGCGGATCGGCGCGATCATGGACCGGCTGCGCTCCTCGCCGACCTACGCGACCGACCTCGACGGGCGCCCGGACGACTCCCACCGCCCGCGCGCCGAGACGATGGAGCGCGTGCTCTCGATCCTGGACGAGGACCATGGGGGCGTGGTCCGCTGGCTCGCCGCGCACGGCTTCGGCGCCGACGACCGCGCGGCGCTGCGCGCCCGGCTCGTCGAGGGCCCCTAACCGAGCGCCGCCTGCAGCACCCGCCGGGCGATCGGCGCCGCTGCCGCGCCGCCGGCGCCGGCGCCGACCAGCATCACCGCTACCGCATAGCGCGGGCGGGAGGCGGGCGCGAAGGCGACGAACCAGGCATCGGTGTTCTTCGGGTCGGGCGGGCCGCCGGCGGTCGGGCGCAGCTCGGCGGTGCCGGTCTTGCCCGCGACCTGCACGCCGGGGATGCGCGCCGCCGTGCCGGTGCCGCCCCGCACGACGCCGATCATCATCGAGCGCACCTGCCCCGCGATCCGGGCGGGCACCGCGCGGTGGCGGATCACCGGGTCGCTGCGCACGATGCGCGGCTTGGCGCGCACGCCGCGCTCGGCGATCGTCGCGCCGACGCCGGCCATGGCGAGCGGCGTGGCGAGGTCGCGGTCCTGGCCGATCGCGGCCGCGCCCACGGCCAGGCTGTCGCGCAGCGCGCTCGGCGCGGAGATCCGGCCGGCCTTCGCCGACGGGATGCGCGGGCGCTCGTTGAACCCGAACCGCTCCGCGGCGGCCACCAGCCGGCGCGCCCCGAGCTTCGCGCCGAGGGGGGCGAACACCGAGTTGCACGAGTGCACGAACGAGTTGACGAAGGTGCCGCCGCACGACTCGTTGTTGGCGTTGCGCAGCAGCACGCCGGACAGCCGCGCGGCGGTCTGCACCGGGTAGGTGCTCGACGGCTTCGCGATCCCGTTCTGCAGCGCGGCCGATGCGGTGATGATCTTGAACGTCGACCCCGGCGGCTGCGGGGCGGACACGGCCAGCCCGGCGAGCGCCAGCACCGAGCCGTCGCGCGGGCGCACGACGGCCACGCCGCCGAGCCGGCCGCCGAGCGCCTGCTGCGCGGCGCGCTGCAGCCCGGGGCGGACCGTGGCGCGCACCGTGCGCCCCCGGCGCGCCTTGACGCGACGTATGAGCCGGTCGCCGAAGCGCAGCTCGGCGCCGGGCCGGCCGCCGAGGCGGGCGTCGAAGCGTCGCTGCAGGCCGCTGCCCGGGCTCTCGGCCGAGGGCGGGCGGCCGACGATCGCCGCGGCGGCCCCGACGCGTGACAGGCGGCGCCCGTCGGCGGCGAGGATCGCCGCCCGGCGCGGGCGCGACAGCACCCGCCGGCGCACCCGCTCGCCGGGGCGCAGCCCGGGCAGGCGCAGGAACGGCCGCCAGCGCACGCGCGCGTCGCCGTCGACGACGACCACCGGCAGGGACATCGTCCCGCGCAGCGTGCCGAAGTTGCGGGTGCGCACCGTCACCGGCACCAGCAGCCGGTCGTCGCCGGCCGAGCGGACGCGGCCCGTACGCACCGCGGACACGGTCGCGGCGCGCTCGGCCGCGCGGTACGTCGCCGCGAAGCGCTTGAGCGGATAGCGCTGGCGGGTCTCCTCGTCGATGAGCCCCCACATCGCCGGCCGGTCGCCCTTCGCCCAGGCGGCCGCGAACTGCTGCGCGGTGGCGCGCCGCTTGTCCTCCTCCCGGGGGCCGAGGACGATGTACGCGACCGCGCCGGCGACCAGCCCGAGCGCCAGCAGCGCCAGCAGCGGCGGGCCCAGCCGCCGCGGCCCGCGCCGGCGCCGCGCGCCCGGCTCGAGCCACATGGCGCTGCGCCCGTAGGACGGGCCGGCGAAGACCGAGCGGCGGCGACGGCGTGGCATGCGGAGGGATTCTCCCCCGGGCGGCGGGAAGGCGTGTCGCGTGCGGCGCCAGGCGGCCGGCGGCGGCGGACGGGTGGCAGGTCAGGCGCCAGGAACGCGATCGTGCCGAGCAGCGTCGGCACCCACAGGACGATGGCGTGGTAGACGAGCACCGCCGCCGCGGCGGCGGACGCGGGGCGCCGCCCCGTAGAGGATCAGCGCGCCGGTCAGGCCGCCGTCGAGCGCGCCGATGCCGCCCGGCACCGGCAGGACGTTGCCGAGGTAGCCGATGAGGAACGCGAGCGTGAGCGCGCCGACCGGCGGCGCCTCGCCGAACGCGCTGGAACGAGACCCACAGCATCGCGATGTCGCACCACAGGTACGCGACCGCCCCGACCAGCCGCCAGGTCGGGTTGAGCACCTCGCGCCGCGTGTCGTGGACGACCGTCGCCGTCGTGCGCATCCAGCCAGCGATCCGGCCGAGGCGGTCCTCGGGCACGAAGCGCGCCGCGATCCGCGGCACGTTCCAGACCCCCACCACGCCCGCCAGGTCGATGAGGCCGGGGACGAGCCCGAGCAGGATCCGGTGCGGCGCGTCGAGGACGCCGACGCCGACGAGCAGCCCGGCCAGCGCGAGCGTCGCCGCGTTGACGCCGCTCGTGAGCGGGAACAGCACCGCCGAGCGCTCCATGAAGCGCCGCAGCGAGCCGCCCTTGGCCTTGGCGATCCACGCGCCGACGGCGATGCCGCCCGCGCCGCCGACCGGCATGACGGCGCCGAACGCCATCTCCGACAGCGCGACGCGGACCGCGAGAATCCACGGCACCCGCCGAGAAGACGAGCCGGAACGCGCTCACGTAGCCCACGCACGAGAGCACCTCGAGCCCGAGCGCGAGCCCGATCCAGCCCGGATCGACGCCGCGCAGGCGGTCGGTGACCTCGCGCAGCCCGGGGACGGCGAGCCGGCAGCGCGCCGACGAGGACGACGAGGATCGCGAGCGACACGATGCCGCGCCGCAGGCGGCGCCCCTCGTCGGCCACATCGGCGCGGCGCGCCTCGAAGGCGCCGTCCGACGGATCGGGGCCGCGGCGGGGCGGGACCGCGTCGGGGCCCGTGGCGGCCATGCGCGGGGGGCGGCCCGTCAGGCGCGGGTGTCGGCGGGCAGGTGCTCCTCGGCCCACCGGCCGAGCGCGTCGAGCGCCGGGATGAGCGCCCGGCCGCGCTCGGTCAGCGCGTACTGCACCGACAGCGGCGGGCCCTCGTCCACGGTGCGGCTGACGAGCCCGGCGGCCGTGAGGGCCGACAGGCGGTCCGACAGCACCGAGTCGCTGATGCCGTCTATCGCCCGCGACAGCTCGCGGTAGCCGGCCGGTCCGCTGACGAGCGAGCCGAGCACGACGCCGCTCCAGCGCTTGCCGAGGAACTCGAACGCGCGCACGAGCGCGCGGTCGCAGCGGGCGCACGCGGCGGGCTCGAGGGGCTGGGCGCTGCGCGCGGGCATCGGGCGCTCCAAGCTAGCAGAAAACGAGGTGCTACTGTTTTCGAAGTGACTACGACGACTCTCGCCCCGAACGCCTGAATGGAGCTCGGGATCTACACCTTCGCGGAGGTCACGCCCGACCCGACCACGGGGCGGACCGTGGGCGCCGCCCAGCGCCTGCGCGACCTGGTCGAGGAGATCGAGCTCGCCGACGAGGTCGGCCTCGACGTCTTCGGCGTCGGCGAGCACCACCGCCCCGACTTCGCGGTGTCCGCGCCCGCGGTCGTGCTCGCCGCCGCGGCGGAGCGCACGGCGCGCATCCGGCTCACGAGCGCGGTGAGCGTGCTGAGCTCGGACGACCCGGTCCGCGTCTTCCAGGACTTCGCCACGCTCGACCTGCTCTCGGGCGGGCGCGCCGAGATCATGGCCGGGCGCGGCTCGTTCATCGAGTCGTTCCCGCTCTTCGGCTACGACCTCGACGACTACGACGAGCTGTTCGCCGAGAAGCTCGAGCTGCTGCTCGCGCTGCGCGAGTTCGAGCACGTCCACTGGGCCGGCCGCCACCGCCCCGCCCTGGAGGGTCAGGGCGTCTACCCGCGCCCGGTGCAGGATTCGCTGCCGGTCTGGGTCGCGGTGGGCGGCACGCCGCAGTCCGTCGTGCGCGCCGGCGCGCTCGGCCTGCCGATGGCGCTGGCGATCATCGGCGGCCTGCCCGAGCGCTTCGCGCCGTTCGCCGAGCTGCACCGCCGCGCCGCGCACGAGGCCGGCCACGAGCCGCCGGCGCTGTCGATCAACTCGCACGGCTTCATCGCCGACACGGCGAGGGCCGCCGCCGACGAGGCGTTCCCCGCCCACAAGACGGTCATGGACCGGATCGGCCGCGAGCGCGGCTGGCCCCCGATGACCCGGGCGCAGTTCGACGCCGCGGCGACGCTGCGCGGGGCCAACTTCATCGGCAGCCCGCAGGAGGTCGCCGAGAAGATCCTGTTCCAGCACGAGATCTTCGGCCACCAGCGCTTCCTCGTGCAGTTCAGCGTCGGCACGCTGCCGCACGCGAGCATCATGCGCTCGATCGAGCTCTACGGCACGGAGGTCGCGCCGGTCGTGCGCGCCGAGATCGCCCGCCGCGCGGCGTCCTCCGCGTCGGCGGCCGCCTAGCAGGGGAGGACTACCGACGATGAGCGAGCAGACGATCGAACGGCCCATCGACAAGGCGCTGGCGGCGCGCCTCAAGAAGGCGTGGAAGCGCCCGCCGAGCAAGTTCCGCGAGTGGGTGTCGGCCGACGGCTCGACCGAGTTCCCCGCCGAGCCGGGCCGCTACCACCTGTATGTCTCCTACGCCTGCCCGTGGGCGCACCGCACGATCATCGGGCGGCGGCTCAAGGGGCTCGAGGACGTCATCGGCCTGTCGGTCGTCGACCCGATCCGCGACAAGCGCAGCTGGCGCTTCACCGGCGGCGAGTACACCGACCCGGTCAACGGCTTCGAGTTCCTCAGCGAGGCCTATCAGGCGACCGACCCGGGCTACGAGGGACGGCTCAGCGTGCCGGTCCTGTGGGACACGAGGACGCGCCGCATCGTCAACAACGAGTCCGCCGACGTCCTGCGCATGCTCACCACCGCGTTCGGCCACCTCGCGACCACGGACGTCGACCTGTGGCCCGAGCCGCACCGCGAGGAGATCGACGCCCTCAACCGCCGCCTCTACGAGGAGGTCAACAACGCCGTCTACCAGGCGGGGTTCACGAACGACCAGGACGTCTACGAGGCCACCGTCCACCGGATGTTCGCCACGCTCGCCGAGATGGACGAGCGCCTCGCCGACCGGCGCTTCCTGTTCGGCCCGGAGCCGGTGGAGACCGACTGGCGGCTGTTCACGACGCTCGTGCGCTTCGACGCTGTCTACAACATCCACTTCAAGTGCAGCCGGCGGCGGATCGTCGACCACCCGAACCTGTGGCCGTACCTGCGCGACCTCTACCAGTGGCCCGGCATCGCCGAGACGGTCCGCATGGGCGAGATCCGCGCCCACTACTACCGCACCCACGGCCAGATCAACCCGAGCGGGCTGGTCGCCGTGCTGCCAGCCGACCTCGACTTCACCGCGCCGCACGGCCGGGAGCGGCTGGGCGCCGCGAACCGCGCGGCCTGACCGCGGCGCCGCCGCCCCGAGATGCACGGCCGGTAGCGTTCCGCGGAGCCCATGACGACCACCGCCGAGCCGCCCCCCGACGCGCCCACGCTGGACCGCCAGCACTACCTGATCACGCTCGCGCTGCTGACGACGGCGGGCATCTCGTTCGCGCTCATGCAGACGCTCGTGGTGCCGGCGCTGCCGTTCTTCCAGCGCGAGTTCGACACGAGCGCGAGCCTCGTCACCTGGATCGCGTCGGGGTTCCTGCTGAGCTCCTCGATTCTCACGCCGATCCTCGGCAAGCTCGGCGACCAGCACGGCAAGGCGAAGCTGCTCGTGATCTCCCTGACGATCTTCGGGCTCGCCTCGCTCGGCGCCGCGGCCGCCTGGAACCTGCCGTCGCTCGTTTTCTTCCGGTTGGTCCAGGGCACCGGCGCGGCGGTGTTCCCGCTCTCGTTCGGCATCGTCCGCGACGAGTTCCCGCCCGAGAAGATCGGCGTCGGGATCGGCACGATCAGCTCGGTGTTCGGCGCCGGCGGCGGCATCGGCCTCGTGCTGAGCGGCGTGATCCTCGAGCACCTCAACTGGCACTGGCTGTTCCTCATCGGCGGGATCCCCGTGCTCGTGTCGGCGGCGCTGATCGCGCGCTTCGTGCCCGAGTCGCCGGTCAAGACGCCCGCGCGCGCCGACTACCCCGGCGCGCTCACGCTGTCGCTCGGGCTGCTCGCGCTGCTCGTCGCGGTGACCGCGGGGAACACGTGGGGGTGGACGTCCGCGTCCGTGATGGGTCTGGTGGTGGTCGCGGTCGTGATGCTCCTCGCGTGGGTGGCGATCGAGCAGTCGGTCCCGGAGCCGATGATCGACATCGCGATGCTCCGCCGGCGCGGCATGGCGCTGACGAACCTCGTTACGTTCCTCGTCGCGTTCGGGATGTTCGCCACATTCATCCTGCTGCCCAACTTCGTGCAGATCCCGCGCGGGCTGCCCGACGAGGTCGCCGCGGCGCTCGACTTCGGCTTCGGCGCGTCGCCGATCGCCGTCGGCCTGTTCTTCGTGCCGTCGTCGATCGCGATGGTGATCGCCGGCCCGGTGGCGGGTCAGCTCGGACAGCGCTTCGGGCCGGAGTTGCCGCTGCGGGTCGGCATCGCGCTGATCGCGCTCGCGCTCGGGCTCTTCGCGGTGGCCCACGACGAGCGCTGGCAGATGTACGTCTGGATGACGTTCCTGGGCGTCGGCATCGCCGCCTCGTTCGCCGCGCTCGGCTCGCTCGTCATCGCGAACTCGCCGCCGGCCCAGACCGGCGTGGCGACCGGCATGAACACGATCATGCGGACGATCGGCGGCGCGTTCGGCGCGCAGGTGTCCGCGGCGATCATCACCGCGAACACGTTCCGCGACACCGAGATCCCGCTCGAGCGCGGGTTCACGATCGCGTTCGCGATGGGGGCGATCGTCGCCGTGGTCGCGCTGCTGCCGGCGCTGGCCGTGGGCATGCCGCGCCGGGCGCAGCCGGCCGCCGCCTGAGCGTGTGACGCCCGGTGCGGGCGCCCGCACCGGGCGCGGCGAGGTGTCCCGGTGGTCGCGCCCGCCCGCGGCTGGGACTGTCAGCGCATGCTCCGTCCCTGCGCCCTCGTCCCGCCCGAGCGCCTCACGGTCCGCCCGATCCGGCCGAGCGACAACGACGCGCTGCTCGACCTGTTCGAGCGCATGAGCGACCGCTCGCGCCGCCGGCGCTTCCTGTCGACGAAGCCGAGCCTGTCCACGCGCGAGCTCGCGTACTTCACCGAGGTCGACCACCGCCGCCACGAGGCGCTGGTGGCCGTCGCGCCCGGCGGCTGCCTGGCCGGCGTCGCGCGCTACGCGTGCGCGCCCGGTGACGACGCCGAGGCCGACGTCGCCTTCGCGGTGGCTGACGATTGGCAGGGGCAGGGCATCGGCACGGGCCTGGCCCGGCGGCTGATCGAGCACGCCCGCCAGAACGGCATCGCGCGCCTGACCGCGTCGACGCTGGCGGACAACCGGCCCGCGCACCGGCTCCTGCGCGGCCTCGGCTTCACCGTCCACGGCGCGGACTCCGGCGGCGTGGACCTCGAGCTGCGGCTCGAGGCGGCGGCCGCCGGGACGCGCCTCGCCGCCTGAGCGGCCGCCCCGCGGTGGCCGTCACGCCGCTCCGGTCCGATCGCGTTTGGCGCGCCGGCGCGTCCGGCAGGACGGAGGTGATGGCCTCGCCACCGCCCCCGGCTCGACGGCGGCCCACGGGCCTCGTGCTGTTCCTGCGCTACGGGCTGCCGCTGGTCCTCTTCGTCGCCGGCATCGCGCTCGGCTTCGCGTTCGGGTGGGACCTCACCGGCGTCGAGGCGTGCGCGGCGATGTGGGCGGCCGGCGCGTCGCTGTACCTCATGAACCTGCTCATGCGCATGGGGATCGCGGGCGACAAGGACCGCGACACCGAGGACGAGGCGCGCGCCTACTTCGACCGCCACGGCCGCTGGCCCGGGGAGTAGCGTCAGGCCGGGCGCAGCTCGACGCGCATCGCGTCCGCGAGCCGCCCGCCGAGCGTGTGCAGGCGGTCGCCGACCCGCACCGTGAGCGGCCCGCCGAACGGCTGGCGGTCGACGACCTCGAGCTCGTCGCCGAGCCGCACGCCGCGCTCGTCGAGGTAGCGCAGCATTGCCGGGTCGGAGTCCGAGACGCGCGCGAACGTCCCCTGCGCGCCGGGCTCGCAGGCGCTCAGCGCCCGGGTCTCGCCCTCGTCGATGTTCAGCCTCACGTCCGGGATCGGGTCGCCGTGCGGGTCGTGCGTGGGGTCGCCGAGCTTCGCGGCGATCCGGGACTCGAGATACTCCGAGAGCACGTGCTCGAGCGCCTCGGCCTCCTCGTGCACGCGGTCCCACGGCACGCCGAGATGCTCGGAGAGGTACAGCTCGAGCAGGCGGTGGTGGCGGAGGACCTCGAGCGCCACGCGGCGGCCCTCGCTCGTAAGCGCGACGCCGCGGTACGGGACGTGCTCGGCGAGGCCGCGGTCGGCGAGCCGCTTCACCATGGCGGACACAGAGGCCGGCGTGACGCCGAGCCGGTCGGCGAGGGCGTTCGTCGACACCCAGCCGTCGCCTCGCAGGCCGAGGGCGTAGATCGCCTTGGCGTAGTCCTCGATCGCCTCGGTGGGCCGCGCCGACTCGGCCGCCGCCATCAGACGCTGACCAGCAAGCCCGTGCTGAACATGATCGCCATGCCTCCGAGAACAGCACAGACGGCGGCGGGATGCAGCGTGCGTCCGCCGTCGTCGCGCATCGACGGCGCGAGGAGGACGATCACCTGAGCGATCGCACCCGCCCCGAACCCGAACAGGAAGGCGGCGAGCGACGCGCTGAACGCGGCCGCTCCGATCCAGGCGCCGAGCACCGCGGGGGCGCCGGCGATCAGCCCGAGCGCCGCAAGCCGCCCGACGGACGGCCGCTCGCGCGCCAGGGGCGCGACGATGGCGAGGCCCTCGGTGGTGTTGTGCAGCGCGAAGCCGACCACGAGAAACGCGCCCAGGGCGAGCGCGCCGGCCGAGTAGGCGGCGCCGATCGCGACGCCCTCACCGAGGTTGTGCAGTCCGATGCCGACCGCGACCAGCACGGCGAGCGTCCCGGCCGGCGCGCCGGCGGCGCGTGCCGCCTGCCGCCGGCCGCCGAGCCAGGATCCCACGCCCGAGAGCAGCAGGTACGACACCGCGCCGCCGAGCAGCACGAGCGCCGGACCGCCGAATGCCTGCGACCCCTCGCCGGCGAGCTCGAGGCCCTCGAGCGTCGCGTCGAGCGCGAGGAAGGCGAGCAGCCCGATCGTCAGCCCCATGATCGCCCGCAGCCAGGCGGGCGGAACCCGCCGGACCCACGGGAGCCACAGCATCCCGAGGGCCACGGGGATGACGCCGACGTACACGCCGAGCAGCGCCATGAGGCCGAAGAACGACCCGTCGCGCGTGGGCGTCAGGACGGCCACCGGGATCTCATGGGCGACCGTGCCGCCGCTCGACGTGACGAGCGCGACCTCGTAGGCCTCGCCCTCGACCCACGGCTGGCGGATGCGCACGGTCGCGGCCGCCAGGCGGGCGATGGGCTCCCGCGCGCCGTCGAACTGCACGAACGCATCGTTCACCGTGACCTGCGCGACCCGCACGGCGTCGGGCCCGTCGTTGCGGACGGTCAGCTCGATCAGGCCGGGGCGCAGGACGGTCCGCTCGACCGCCAGCTCCTCGGCCGGCGGGCCGCGGCGCTCCCCGAGGCCCGGGCCGTCGAGCGCGGCGAACCCCGCCAGCGCCGCGGCGACCAGCAGGAGCGGCACGACGCCGAGCAGCCAGGCCGGGGGCGACGCGCGTCGCACCGTCGGCGCCCTCCGTTCGGTGACGCCGTGGGCCTCCATCAGCTCACCTCGAAGAAGCCCTGCCAGCCGAGCTCCGTGAACTCGGACTGGTGCGCGTGGAACATGAACCGCCCGGGCGTCGGGAAGCGCCACTCGAGGATCCCCCGCTGACCCTGGCACAGCATCACCGTGTCGGTGAGCTCGCTCGGCCGCGGCGACGTGCCGGTCGGGAAGTAGTCGAACAGGTTCCCGTGCAGGTGGAACGAGTTGACGAGGTCGTACTCAAGCACGTTGACGAGATAGACGCGCACCAGCGCGTCGCGCTGCGCGACGACCGGGCGGTCCATGTACGTGAAGCCGACCGTGTTGGCCGCGTAGACCTCGTTGGCCCGGTCGAAGTTCGTGTCGAACCCGTTCAGGACCATGACCACCTCGTCGGCCTCGGGCCGGCCGTCGGCGGGGTCCACGATGAAGGCGCCGTAGAGCCCCTTGGCGATGTGCTCGGCCAGCGGCCGCACGTGGCAGTGATAGAGGTGGAGGCCCGCGGGGTCGGCCTCGAACTCGTAGACGGTTCGGGCGCCGGGCCGGATGTGACCGGCGCCGACCCCCGGGACGCCATCCATCTCGGCCGGGTGGATCCCGTGAAAGTGCATGGTGTGCGAATGGGTCGAGCCGTTGGCGAACGTGACCCGGAGCAGCTCGCCCTCGCGGCAGCGCAGCGTCGGCCCGGGGATGCGGCCGTTGTACGTCCACGCCGCGAACCGCACGCCGGGCATGACCTCGATCTCGCGGTCGACCGCCTCGAGCTCCCACTCGCGAACGACGCGCCCGCTCGGTAGCCGCCGCGTCGTGCCCCAGTCGAAGTCGCGCAGCACCTCGTGTGGGTCGAAGCCGTTCGCACGGTGGTCGACGGCGCCGCCGGCCCGGAACGCCGCGTGCCCGCGGTCGGCGGCGGGGCCGGTGTGCGCGGTGTGCGCGGTGGCGGCGTCTTCCCACGGGTGGGTGTGCGGCACGCGGGCGTGGAGCGCAGCGGCGCCGGCTCCCACCACCGGAAGCCCTCCGGCGAGCAGCGTGCGCCGCGTTAGCTTCGTCACGAAGCGGATTGTGGCACAACTAAATCTGGGCCGCAACCGCGGCTTACGCGCGTCAGTCGCCGAACGCGGCGTAGACATCCTGCGCCGACGAGCCCGCCCCGCCGTTGTGGTGCGGCGCGGTCACGGCGTGGCGCTCGCCGTCGGCGGCGTCACGGGCCGGCGCGACGATCGCCGGGTCGACGCGGAGCACGGCGTAGCCGCCGACCGCGCCCGCGCCGAAGCCGGGCGCGAACACCCGCATCGGGCGCTCGATCACGCCGTCGCGGACCGCGTCGTGGATCGCGATGGGGATGCTCGCCGCCGACACGTTGCCGACGCTCTCGATGTTGAAGTAGAGCTGGTCGGGCGTCAGCCCGGCGTCGCAGGCCAGCTCGGTGACCATCGTCTTGTTCGCCTGGTGGGGGACGACCAGGTCGATCGCGTCGAGCAGCGAGCCCTCCTCCCCGTCGGGGTGCGGCAGCTCGCGGAGCTCGCCGATCATCTGCACGAGGTAGCGCCCCGCCAGCGAGCGCACCTCCGGCCCGTACACCGTGATGTCGTTGTCGAACTCGGGGTTCGGCCAGATGATCGAGTTGACCTCGCTGGCCGGGCCGCTCGCGTAGCTCTGCAGGACGTCGATGTCGCCGCCGTCACCCTCGGGGGCCGGGCCGATCACGACCGCCGACGCGCCGTCGCCGAAGATCATCCGCGACGTGCGGACCGCGCCGATCTTGTCCGAGAACTTCTCGGCGCAGACGACGAGGACCGGGCGCTCGACCTCCTGCAGCAGGCGCGTCGCCTCACCCAGCCCGTACGGGAAGCCGGCGCACGCGGCGACGAGGTCGAAGGAGGCGTGGGTCTGGAAGATGCCGAGCTGGCCCGAGAGCCACGTGGCGACGGACGGAATCAGCGTCGTGCTCGTGCACGAGCAGAACAGCACCGCGCCGATCTCCTCGGGCTCGCGGCCCGCCGCCTGCAGCGCGCACTGCGCCGCCTCGAGCGACATGTCGTCGAGGCCGCGCTCCGTGTAGCGCCGCGCCTCGATTCCGGTCTTGCGCGCGATGTCGTCGGCGCTCATCGGCGACCAGTTGAACGCGCCGTTGCGGACGAGGTCCTCGTTCGTGCACGCGTGCTCGCCCTTGACGACCGCCAGCGCCTCGACGCGCGGGAGCACCCCGAAGCGGTCGCGGACCTGCACCGCCGGGTACGGCGCGACGGGCGGGCGCGCCTCGTCGGGGGCCGCGGGCCGCGCGGGCGCGCGGCGGCCGCCCTTCACGCGGCGGATGAAGTCGAGCACCTCGGCGTTGCGAGGCGCGAACACCACGACGAAGTCGTCGTCGTCGAGCGCCTGCACGCGCTTGAGCTCGGTCCGCTTGCGATCCCACGGGTACTGGTCGTGAAGCACCATCGCCAGCCGGTGCAGCGACTCGAGCTCCGGCACGTCCTCGCGCACGTCGCGGATGGCCTCGAAGCCGTAGACGGGGTAGTCGGGGTCGTGGTCGGGCAGGCGGAACGTGAGCGCCTCGGGGTCCTGCACGATCTCGGCCACCGTCGGCTTGATCGCGGGCAGCTCGGTCGCGTGGTGGCGGCGGTGGGCGAAGACGTCGAACAGCATCCGGAAGATGCGCTCCTCGGCCGCCTCGTCGGCGCCCGGCTCGAGCGCCTCGTACGCGGTCGCGACGGCCAGCACCTTGCGCTCGCCCTCCTCCCACGGCGTGAGGATCGGCAGGAAGACGTCGTCGCGCCGGCGCGGGACGTCGCGCCAGCGCGCCGGGCGCTTCTCGTACATCGTCATCGCGTAGCGGTTGACCCACACGAGGTTGAGCGCCATGTCGCGCAGGAGGTCCTTGCGCGTCGCGTACTTCCCGGACTCGACGCGCTCGAGGATGTCGGTGCCGGTCGGCGTCTTGGCCTCGAAGTCGCGCGCAATCACCGCGTCGAGCGCGTCGAGGTCCGGCAGCACCGAGAAGTCGAGCTCGGGCAGGAAGTTCGAGGGGAAGACGAGGCGGCCGTGGCGGTTGATGACGAACGGCTTCATGTCCTGGAGTGTTCCCGTCACGCGGCGGCTCTCCCGTCCTTTTCGGAGCCGCGGTCCGCTCAGCGCGGCGCGTCCCCGCGCTCGCCCGCGGCGAACACCTCGGCCGCGGCCTGATGGAAGCCGGCGGGCAGGCCCGCGTCGGCGAACGTGCGGGCGATCTGCTCCATCTCGCCGACCCACCGCCAGCCCTTCTCGGTCGCGTCGGCCCGCGCCCGCTCGGCGCGCGCGGCGAGGTCGGGGAGCGAGTCGTCCCACTCGGCTCGCAGCGCCGCCTCGACGCCGAGCCGCTTCGCCGCGCCGAGCGCCGCGAGCACCAGCGCGGCCGACCCCTTGGTCGACGCCGCGTAGGTCATCTTGAGCGCCGAGGCCGCGGTCGGCTCGGGGCCGAGCTCGCGCGCGTCCACCGGCGTGCCGGCGAACAGGGCGGCGACCTCGGCCGCACGCGGGCCGGATACGTACAGACGCGTGCGCGCGTCGCGCGCGGGCGGCGGGCCGACGATCCCGCCGTCGACGTACGCGGCGCCGCCCGCCTCGACCGTGCGCGCGACCGCGGTGGCGGTGAAGGGCGCGATCGCGTTGCAGTCGACGAACAGCCCGCCGAAGCCGGCGACCTGGGCGGCGACGCCGGGCGCCGCGTGCGGCGGGCACACCGACAGCACGACGTCGCTGCGCTCGAGCAGCGCCGGCAGCGCCTCGACGTCGGCGAGGCCCGCGTCCGCGGCGCGGGCGGCCGTGGCCTCCGAGCGGCCGGCCGACGCCCACAGCAGCTCGTGCCCGTTCGCGGCCAGCGCGGCGCCGACGGCCGCGCCCATCGCGCCGGGGTGGAGGAGGCCGATGGTGGTCATGGCGGCGATCGTAGATGCGCGCGGAGCCGGGCCCGCGGGCCGGGTAGGGTCCGCGCCCCGATGACCGCGCCGCGCGCCGACGACGACCCCCGACCCGCCGCCCGTCCGCTGGTCATCGGCGTGCTCGGCCTCGGCGAGGCCGGCGGCCTGATCCGCGCGGCCCTCCGCACCGCCGGCGCGACCGTCTGCGGATTCGACCCGCTGCCCGAGACGAACCCCGACGCGCCGTCGCCCGACGACGCGGCCCGCGACGCCGACGTCGTCCTCAGCCTGACCACCGCCGCGGAGGCGCGGGCCGCGGTCGAGTCGGTGCTCGGCGTGCTCGGGCCGCGCCAGGTCTACGCCGACGCGAACACCGCCGGCCCGGCGCTCAAGCGCGAGCTCGCCGCCCTCGTCGAGCCGACCGGCGCCGCGTTCGCCGACGTCGGTGCAGACCGCCGGCCCGGAGCCCGGCGCCGCCGCGCGGCGCAAGCTCCTGCGCAGCGTCGCGTGGAAGGGCGTCGCCGCCGTGGCGATCGAGGCGCTCGCCGCCGCCCGCGCCGCCGGGTGCGACGACTGGATGCGCGCCGAGCTCGTCGCCCTCCTCGAGGACGCCGACGCGGACGCGCTCGAGCGCATGGTCATGGGCAGCGAGCGCCACGCCGCCCGGCGCGCGCGCGAGATGGCCGACGTCGCCGATCTCCTGCGCGAGCTGGGCGTCGAGCCGCGCGTGTCGGACGCCGCGCGCGGCTGGCTCGAGCAGCTGCGCGACGCGCGCTGAACGGTCGATCCCGTACGACAGACGGCCAGTCCGGTTTCCGGTTCGCCGGGAATGGGGCACCCAGGTCATCCGCATGACGCCACTGACCGAGGCACGGACGACCGAGGAGCACGGCCGCTGGCTGCGCGACGCCGTCCAGCGGCTCGCGGACGAGCTGCGCCGCCACCACCAGCCCACCGCGGACCACAGCCACCGCCTCGCGGACGAGCTGCGCCGCCACCACCAGGCCACCGCCGACCACAGCCACCGCCTCGCCCGGGCCAGCCGCCGGCTCTGCGAGCGCCTCGGCCTCGACGCGCTCGAGGCGACCGAGTGCGAGCTGGTCGCGATCTTCCACGACGTCGGCAAGCTCGCCGTCCCCCGCGCGCTGCTCGACCACCCGGGCACGCTGACGCCGGCCGACCGCGCCGTCCTGCGCGGTCACGCCGTGGCCGGCGCCGACATCCTCGCCCGCCGCGCCGGGCTCGAGCACCTCGCCGGGCCCGTGCGCCACGTCCACGAGCGGTGGGAGCGCGGCGGCTGCCCCGACGGCCTGGCGGGGGAGGACATCCCGCTGCTCGCGCGCGTGGTCTGCGTCACCGACGCCTACGACGCCATGATCCACGACCGCGCCTACCGCCGCGCGCTGTCTCGCGCGGAGGCGCGGATCCGCCTCGCCCTCGGCGCGGGCCACGAGTTCGACCCGGCCGTCGTGCGCGCCTACCTCGAGGAGCTGCACGACCAGGAGCGCCGCTTCGGGCGCCCGCCGGTCGTTCCGGAGCCGCCGTCGCTCGTCTGAGCGCTCAGGGCAGCCGGCCGGTCAGCCGCAGGAGCCACAGCGCCGAACCCGCGACGAGCAGGGCGCCGACGAGCAGCCGGCGGGGCCGCGGGCGCAGCAGCGCGAGCGCGCAGGCCACGATCGCGACCTCGGCCGCCGTGACGCCGAGGTCGACCGCGCCCGCCTCCTCGACGACGCCCGCGTGCGGCCCCAGCGGGATGCCGGCGGTGCGGCTGAGCACGTACATCGCCACGATCGCGAGGTTGCCGGCGATGACGCCGAGCGCCACCGGGGCGCTGCGGGGCCGGCGCACGATCGCCGGCGCGCACAGCCCCTGGAAGACGCCCATCGCGAGGAAGAACGCGCCGTACGCCCACCAGTCCTGCCAGTGCGAGGCGGTGTAGGCCAGGTGCACCCAGGCCGCCGCGAGCGAGAGCGCGGCGGCGGCCCCCGCCGCCGCCCCCGGGCGCCGCACGGCGTGCGGGGCGACGACGGGGCGCACCGGCGGCGTGAAGCCCAGGTCCGGCATCGCCACGGACCCTAGCGCCGCCCGCTCGACGGCCTCCGTGTCGTCTTGCGCTTGGCCTCGAGCCTGCGCTTCGCCTTCACCTTGCGCTCCGGGGTGGCATGCGTGATTCGCGCACCGCAACCTCAGGCCGCGCGGCGCCGAGCGGTGTACGGCGCGCGTCAGGCGGCGCGGGCGCGCGGTGCCACCCGCGCGGCCACATGGCGCCGCGCGGCGGGCTGCAGGCGCTCGCTGAGCTCCGCGAACAGCGCCCAGGCGGCGGGGGCGGGCCAGTCGGCGGGCAGCGCCGCGGCGGGCAGGCCGGGGTCGTGGAAGGGGATCCGCCGCCAGGCGTTGAGCTGGCGCACGTAGTCGGCGAACGCCGCCGCCGGGGCCGCCGCGCGCCGCCGGCGCCAGCGCCGCAGCCGCGGCCGCCACGCGACGAGGTACGCGCGATACTCGGCGGCGACCGCGTCGAGGTCCCACCAGCGCGCGAGCGCGGCCGGTGCGGCGGTGAAGCCGGCGTGCTCGGCGCGAAACAGCTCGACGCGGCCCGCGAGCCCGAACTCGTCCACGAGCGCGCGCACCTCGCACTCCACGCGCGCGGGCCCGATCCACACCGCCGAGGCGACCGTGCCCAGGCCGAGCCACTCAAGGCGCGTGCGCAGGCGGTGGCGCAGCGCGCGCTGGGCCTCGGGGATCGAGAAGGTCACGAGCAAAAATTGGGTCCCGCCCGCCCCCGCCTCGCCGGCGGCGGGCGCGGCGCGCTCGAAGATGCGCGCGTCGCCGGCCTCGAGCATCGCGAGCGCCGCGTCGGTGAGCCGGTAGCCCGCCGCGCCGGCGCGGCGCTCGGCCACCACCACGCCGCGCCGCTTGAGGCGCGAGATCGCCGAGCGGACCGCCTGCTCGTCGAGGTCGAGGTCGGCCATCAGCCCGATGAGGTCGGCGACCGCGATCCAGCCCCCGAGGTCGCGCACGAAGGCGCCGAAGAACGTCATAAGCAGCGACCGGGGCCGCGCGCTGTCCGCGACGGCGGGCACGCCGCGAGCATAGCGTTCCGGCGACGATCTTCACAGAAGCGCTATGATCCGCGGACCACCGACCGAGGGGCGGAGATGCGGATCGCGATCGTGGGTGGAGGTCCCGCCGGGCTCGAGCTGTCGATCCTGCTCAAGCGCATCGATCCCGGCCACGACGTCGTCGTCTTCGAGCGCAACGCGCCCGATGACACGTTCGGCTTCGGCGTCGTGTTCTCCGACGAGACGCTCGAGGCGATCGAGGCGGCCGACCCGCCGACGTTCGCCGAGATCTCCCAGCGCTTCGCGCGCTGGTCGGAGATCGACGTGCACTACCGCGGCGAGGTGATCACCTCGGGCGGTCACGGCTTCTCCGCGCTCGGCCGCCGCGACCTGCTGAACATCTTGCAGCGCCGCGCGGCCGGCCTGGGCGTCGACCTGCGCTTCCGCACCGAGCTCCAGGACGACGCCGACCTCGCCGGCGCCGACCTGGTCGTCGCCGCCGACGGCGTCAACAGCACGGTGCGCCGCCGCTACGCCGCGGGCTTCCGGCCGTCGCTCGACCGCCGGCGCGCGAAGTACGCGTGGTTCGGCACGGACCTCGTGTTCGACGCGTTCAAGTTCTACATCCGCGAGACCGAGCACGGCGTCGTCCAGGTCCACGGCTATCCCTACAGCGACACGATGAGCACCTTCATCGTGGAGACGACGCCGCACGTCTGGCGCGGGCTCGGCCTCGACCGGGCGAGCGAGGCGGAGAGCCTCGCGATCTGCCGCGAGCTGTTCGCCGACGTGCTCGACGGCCACCGCCTGATCGCGAACCGCTCGCGCTGGATCGACTTCGTCACCGTGCGCAACGCGACGTGGCGCCACGAGAACGTGGTGCTGGTCGGCGACGCCGCGCACACAGCGCACTTCTCGATCGGGTCGGGGACGAAGCTCGCGATCGAGGACGCCATCGCGCTGGCGTGGGCGCTGCGCGAGCGTCCGGACGACGTGCCCGGCGCGCTGGAGGCCTATGAGGCCGAGCGGCGGCCGATCGTCGAGAGCACGCAGCGCGCGGCGCAGGGCAGCCTCGAGTGGTTCGAGGGCATCGAGCGCTACGTCGGCCAGGAGCCGCTGATCTTCGCGTTCAACCTGCTCACCCGCAGCCGGCGGATCACCTACGACGAGCTGCGCCTGCGCGACCCGGGGTTCGTCGCGGGCGTGGAAGGGGCCTACGCCCGCGAGGTGGCGCGGGCCGGCCACGACCCCGCCCCGCCGCCGGAGCGCCCGCCGATGTTCGCGCCGCTGCGCCTCCGCGGCCTGGAGCTGCGCAACCGCGTCGTGGTCTCACCGATGGACATGTACTGCTCGGTCGACGGGACGCCCGGCGACTTCCACCTCGTGCACCTCGGGGCCCGCGGCATCGGCGGCGCCGGCCTGGTGATGACCGAGATGATCTGCGTCTCGCCGGAGGGGCGGATCACGCCGGGATGCGGCGGCCTGTACCGCGAGGAGCACGTCGCCGCGTGGGGGCGGATCGTCGACTTCGTCCACGCGCACGGCGGCGCCGCGATCGGCTGCCAGCTCGGCCACTCCGGGCGCAAGGGCTCGACGAAGCTCATGTGGGAGGGCGAGGACCAGCCCCTCGACGACGGCAACTGGCCGCTGATCGCCCCGTCGCCGCTGCCGTACCTGCCGGGCATCAGCCAGGTGCCGCGCGCGATGACGCGCGCCGACATGGACGCCGTGCGCGACGACTTCGTCGCCGCCGCGCGGCGGGCTGCCGCGGCCGGGTTCGACCTCCTCGAGATCCACATGGCGCACGGCTACCTGCTGTCGTCGTTCCTCTCGCCGCTGACGAACGTGCGCGACGACGAGTACGGCGGCGACCTCGAGGGCCGGGCGCGGTGCCCGCTCGAGGTGTTCGCGGCGTGCCGCGCGGTGTGGCCCGAGGACCGGCCGATGTCGGCGCGTATCTCGGCCACCGACTGGGTCGACGGCGGCTTCGACGGCGACCAGGCGGTCGCGTTCGGGCGGATGCTCGCGGCCGCGGGCTGCGACGTCGTCGACGTCTCGGCGGGGCAGGTGTGGCCCGACCAGCGTCCCGCGTACGGCCGCAGCTTCCAGACGCCGTTCGCCGACCGCATCCGTAACGAGGCGGGCATCCCGACCATCGCGGTCGGGGCGATCTCGAGCTACGACGACGTCAACACGATCGTGCTCGCCGGCCGCGCGGACCTGTGCGCGCTCGCCCGCCCGCACCTCTACGACCCGCACTGGACGCTGCACGCCGCCGCCGACCAGGGCTGGACCGGGGTCGAGTGGGTGCCGCAGTACCGCTCCGGGTCGCGTCCGCCGAACACCGGCAAGGGCGACGCGGTGCGCAAGGCGCCGGTGCGGCGCTTCGACGCGGCCGAGCGCGACGGCGACGGCCGCGCCGCCCGTTGGCGGCCGAGGGTGAGCGCGTGAGCCGGGTGGTCGTGGTGACGGGTGGCACGCGCGGCATCGGCCGGGCGGTCGCCGAGCGCTTCGAGGCGGCGGGCGACCGGGTGGTCGCGCTGGGGCGGGCGGACTGCGACGTGACGGACGACGGGGCGGTGGCGGCCGCGTTCGAGCGGATCGGGCCCGTCGACGTGCTCGTCAACAACGCGGGCGTGTCGTCGAGCGCGCCGCTTCACCGCACGACGCTCGAGGACTGGCGCGCGCAGCTCGACGTCAACGCGACCGGCGCGTTCCTGTGCACGCGCGCGGCGCTGCCCGGCATGGTCGAGCGAGGCAGCGGCCGGGTGGTTACGGTCGCGTCGACGGCGGGCCGCGTGGGCGCGCGCTACACCGCCGCCTACAGCGCCTCCAAGCATGCGGCGGTCGGGCTCATGCGGGCCGTGGCGGCCGAGGTCGCCGGCACCGGCGTGACCGCCAACGCGGTGTGCCCGGCGTTCGTGCGCACCGACATGACGCGCGCGTCGGTGGCGCGGATCATGGCGCGCACCGGTCGCGCCGAGGACGAGGCCGAGGCCGCGCTGGCGACCGCGACGCCGCTCGGGCGGCTGCTCGAGCCGGCGGAGGTCGCCTTCGCGGTCGCGTTCCTCGCCGCCCCCGAGGCCGGCGCGATCAACGGCCAGACGCTGATCCTCGACGGCGGAGGGATCCAGGGATGACCGCCGTGCGCCCCGAGCACTTCGCCTGGTCGCTCGAGGACCGCGTCGGCGTCGTCACGCTCACCGGCGCCGAGCGCAAGAACCCGCTCACGTTCGACTCATACGCCGAGCTGCGCGACACGTTTCGCGCGCTGCGCGACGCCGACGACGTCCGCGCGGTGGTGGTCTGCGGGGAGGCGGGCAACTTCTGCTCGGGCGGCGACGTGCGCGACATCATCGGCCCGCTCACCGAGATGGACATGCCGGGCCTGCTGCGCTTCACGCGCATGACCGGCGACCTCGTCAAGGCGATCCGCGGCTGCCCGCAGCCGGTCATCGCGGCGGTGGACGGCGTGTGCGTCGGCGCGGGCGCGGCGATCGCCACCGCCTGCGACCTGCGCCTCGGCACGCCGCGCGCGAAGGTCGCGTTCCTGTTCACGCGCGTGGGGCTGGCCGGCTGCGACATGGGCTGCTGCGCGCTGCTGCCGCGGATCGTCGGCTTGGGGCGCACCGCCGAGCTGCTCTACACGGGCCGCACGATGCGCGCCGACGAGGGCGAGCGCTGGGGCTTCTTCACCCGCCTCGCCGAGCCCGAAGCGCTGCTCGGCGAGGCGACCGCGCTGGCCGCCGAGCTCGCGACCGGGCCGTCGTTCGCGCACGCGATGACGAAGACGATGCTCGACCAGGAGTGGGACATGGGCGTCGAGCAGGCGATCGAGGCGGAGGCGCAGGCGCAGGCGATCTGCATGCAGACGCGCGACTTCGAGCGCGCCTACCGCGCGTTCCTCGCCCGGGAGCGTCCCGTGTTCGAGGGCGACTGAGATGCCCGACCGCAGCTACCTCGACTGGCCGTTCCTCGACGACGAGCACCGCGCGCTCGCGCTCGCCCTGGACGCGTGGGCGGCCGAGCACGTAGGCGACCTCGACGAGGTGGGGGAGGACGGTCTGGATGCGCGCTGCCGCGAGCTGGTCGCCGCGCTGGCGGCCGGCGGCTGGCTCGACTACACCGTCCCCGCCGCGTACGGCGGCCGCCACGACGAGCTCGACGTGCGCTCGCTGTGCCTCGCCCGCGAGGCGCTCGCCTACCGCGACGCGCTGGCCGACTTCTGCTTCGCCATGCAGGGCCTCGGCAGCGGCGCGATCTCGCTGTTCGGCTCCGAGGAGCTCCGCGAGCGCTACCTCCCGGCCGTCGCCGCGGGCGACCTGATCGCCGCGTTCGCGCTGTCGGAGCCGGAGGCCGGCTCGGACGTCGCCGCGCTCGAGACGACCGCCACGCCGGACGGCGACGACTACGTCCTCGACGGCACGAAGACGTGGATCTCCAACGGCGGCCTGGCCGACGTGTACACCGTGTTCGCGCGCACCGGCGAGGCGCCCGGCGCGCGTGGCCTGACCGCGTTCGTCGTCGACGGCGGCGCGCCCGGCCTGCGCGTCACCGAGCGCATCGCGGTGATCGCGCCCCACCCGCTCGCGACGCTGGAGCTCGACGGCGTGCGCGTCCCGGCCGCGCAGCGCCTCGGCGCGAGCGGCGAGGGCTTTAAGGTCGCCATGGCGACCCTCGACGTGTTCCGCCCGACGGTCGGCGCGGCCGCGCTCGGGCTCGCGCGGCGCGCGCTCGACGAGGCGCTTCACCGGGTCGCGGAGCGGCGGCTGTTCGGCGCCGCGATGGCGGAGCTCCCGCTCGTGCAGGCCAAGCTCGCGGAGATGGCGCTCGGCATCGACTCGAGCGCGCTGCTCGTCTACCGCGCCGCGTGGGCGAAGGACACGGGCGGCGGGCGGATCACGCGCGAGGCGGCCATGGCCAAGCTCCATGCGAC
>Ga0126313_10000207_pt1 | contig 26297 bp, 24 predicted proteins | sample Plot105A_FD_89954 | JGI IMG/M metagenome (GOLD analysis project Ga0126313, IMG submission 89954) | Serpentine soil microbial communities from UC McLaughlin Reserve, CA, USA - Plot105A | ecosystem: Environmental > Terrestrial > Soil > Grasslands | place: USA: UC McLaughlin Reserve, Lake County...
CGGCGAGCTCGGGATCGGGACCAACTACGGGATCGCCAAAGGGACCCGCGAGGTCCTGCTCGACGAGAAGATCGGCGGCACCGTCCACATGGCCGTGGGCAGCAGCTATCCCGAGTCGGGCGGCGAGAACGAGTCCGCCGTCCACACCGACCTCGTCTGCGACCTCCGCCTCGGCGGCAAGCTCGAAGTCGACGGCGTCGTCATGCAGGAAGACGGCAAGTTCGTCGTCTGATCAAACGAGGGAGATCAACGCCGAGATCGTTCCCATGAAGCCGAGGAAGATCGTGCCGACGATCGCCCAGAGAATCTGGGTGACGGAGCGATTGAAGGCGCCGGTCTCGGCGCGAAGCTGGCTCATCTCATTGCGGATCCCACGGAATTCCTGCTGCATCTCGGCGCGGAGGGCTTTCGACTCTTTCTGAATCTCGCTCCGCACGGCTTTGAATTCCGTGCGCATCTCTTTGAAGCCTTCGTCCACCTTCCTGTCGAGGTCGTTGAGGCGCTTGTCGCTCCACGCATCTCTCTCCATCACCGCCATGTTGCCAGCTTACAGAGCAACATGCAACGTGTTGTGCGCGAACCGTAAAAGTTTCGTCCCAGCTCTCGCCAGGCTCTGTTACTGGTCGGGCAGCGGCGAGCCGGCGAGGAGGAAGAACCAGAGGGTGAGGGCCAGGGCGGCGAGCATCACCGAGGCCATCAGCACCGCCTCGACCACCGTCACCGAGTTGGCGACGGGGCTGGTGTCCCGCATGCTCTTCAGCCAGCTCGGCCGCATCGGTGCGAGGCGGTTGGTGCCGGTGATGCGGATGTAGAGGTTGTTGAGGCGGCCGATCAGCCAGGCGACGATCAGGATCGAGGTGACGATGCCGACCGCGACCACCGCGTAGGGGCCGCCGCTCGGGAATTGCGTCTCCGAGAGCTTCGAGGCGATGTAGACCCAGCTCAGCGGAATCGCCGTCCAGAGGGAGAAAGCGGCGAGCAGCATGGCGATGAAAACGAGGCCGGCGGCCAGCGCGTGTCCAGCTCCGTGGGTTCTCTCCTTCAGCGGCATGCGGCGACTTCATAGAATGGCAGGCGATGTCCGGGCATTCCAAGTGGCACTCGATCAAACACAAGAAGGGCGCTGCCGATGCGAAACGCGGCAAGCTCTTCAGCAAGCTCGCGCGGGCGATCACCGTCGCCGCGCGCGATGGCGGCGGTGACGTCACCGGCAACCCGACTCTGGCGACGGCCGTCCAGAAGGCGAAAGACGCCTCGATGCCGAAGGACAAGATCCAGAAAGCGATCGACGTCGGCACCGGTGCCGGGGCGGACGGGGCGGCGATCGAACGGATCGTCTACGAGGGCTACGGGCCCGCCGGGGTCGCGGTGCTGGTCGAGGCGCTGACCGACAATCGCAACCGCGCCAGCGCCGAGATTCGCCACGCCTTCTCCAAGCACGGCGGCAGCCTCGGAGAGCCGGGCTCCGTCGCCTGGATCTTCGAGAAAAAGGGGGCGATCGTCGTCGACGGCGGCCGCTACGGCGAGGACGACCTGATCGGGGCGATCGACGCCGGCGCCGAGGACGTGCGCGAGGACGAGGGGAAGCTGCGGGTGATCTGTGAGCCGACCGATCTCAGCGCCGTCCGCGAAGCACTCGAAGGTGAAGGAATCGAGTTCGAGTCAGCGGGCCTGGCGACGGAACCGAAAAGCACGGTCGAGCTGAAAGGGCACGACGCCGAACGTCTCTTCAAACTGCTCGAGACGCTTGACGACCAGGACGACGTCGACGAGGTCTACGCCAACTTCGACATCCCGGCTGACGTGCTCGAGCGGTTGGCGGCGTAGGGAGGGGGCGGGTACCCCCGCCAGACACTGCTCGCTATGGCTCGCAGTTGAGTGTCTGGAGGGGGTACCCGCCCCCTCCATTCCGGCGATGAAGGCATCCGACCGGATTCCCAGAATCACTGGTTATGCAGGTTGTGATGGGCATAGATCCAGGTGCGGCGAACCTTGGTTTCGGGATCGTCCGAGTGGAGGGGAGCCATATGGTTGCTCTCGACGGTGGCGTGGTGGAGACCACGCCCGATCAGCCGATGGCGCGGCGGCTGGAGCGGATCCACCGCTCGCTGGCCGAGCTGCTCTCCTGGCACGAGCCGAAGGCGATGGCGATCGAGGAGGTCTACTTCGGCAAGAACGTGCGCTCGGCGATGGCCGTCGGCCAGGCCAGCGGGGTCGCGATGCTGGCCGCCGCCGAACGCGGTGTCGAGTGTTTCAGCTACACGCCGCAGGCGATCAAGCTCGCGGTCTGCGGCTCCGGCGGAGCTGGAAAGCGCCAGGTGCAGCGGATGGTGGGCACGCTCCTGGGGCTGCCGGAGCCGCCGACGCCCGACCATGCCGCCGACGCCCTCGCGGTTGCGATCTGCCACGGCGGTGGCGACGGCCACCGCGACGCGGTCTCGATGGCGCGGGAAGCGACCGCTGAGCGGAGCGGGGAGCGGATCGCCGGATGATCGCGGCGGTGCGCGGTGAGGTGATGGTGCGGCGGCCCGATCACGTCGTGATCGACGCGGCCGGCGTCGGCTACCGGCTGACGGTGTCCTCGGAGACCTTGAAAGCCGTCCCGGCGACGGGACGCGACGCCTTCCTCCACGCCGAGCTGATCTCGCGCGAGGACTCGCTCTCCCTCTACGGCTTCTCCTCGGAGGAGGAGCGGGATCTCTTCCGCCTGCTGATCACGGTCAGCGGTGTCGGTCCCAAGGTCGCGATCGCGACCCTCTCCGGCGGCACCGCGCGTGATCTGCTGCGGGCGATCGCCGCCGGTGACGCGAAGCGCTTCCAGGCGGTCCCCGGGATCGGAAAACGGACCTCGGAGCGGATCATCGTCGAGCTGCGCGAGAAAGTCGCCGGCGCGCTCGAGGAAGAGGTGGCACTCGCCGGCTCCGAGGAGGGCGACCCCCGCAGCCTCGCCCGCGACGGCCTGGTCAATCTCGGCTACGCCCCGCTGGAGGCCGAGCAGCTGCTCGACGGGGTCGAGGGTGCCGGGGCCGAGGATCTGGTCGCGGCCGCGCTGCGCAAGGCCGCCGCCGCGAGGAACGCCGCGTGAGCGGCCCACCGGACATCGGCGGCAACCGGATCCGAACCCCCGGGATCGACAACGAGCCGGTGCCGGTCGACGCCGAGGTCAAGGTCCACGACGCTCGCGCCGAGGCGCCCGACGAGGACCTCGACCGCTCGCTGCGCCCGCCGACCCTGACCGACTTCGTCAACCAGACCCAGGTCACCGACCAGCTGGCGATCTTCATCGAGGCGGCGAAGCGCCGCGGCGAGCCGCTCGACCATGTCCTCCTCGCCGGGCCGCCGGGGCTCGGCAAGACCTCGCTCGCCCACATCGTCGCCGCCGAGTTGGGGGTGCCGATGGTTCAGACCGCCGGGCCGGCGCTGGAGCGCAAGGCCGACGTCGCCTCCTTTCTCACTGCCCTGGAGCCCGGCAGCGTCTTCTTCATCGACGAGATCCACCGCCTCGGGCGGGCGGTCGAGGAGACGCTCTACCCGGCGATGGAGGACGGTGAGCTGCCGGTCGTGCTCGGCCAGGGCGCCGGCGCCCGCACCGTGACCCTGCCGCTGCCGCCGTTCACGCTGGTCGGGGCGACGACCCGGTCGGGACTGCTGACGACGCCGCTGCGCGACCGCTTCGGAGTCTCCCACCGGCTCGAGTACTACGCGGCCGAGCACCTGGCGCTGATCGTCGAGCGCTCGGCCAGCATCCTCGGGGTCGAGATCGACGCCGCTGGGGCGGAGACGATCGCCTCCCGCTCGCGGGGCACGCCGCGGGTCGCGAATCGGCTGCTGAAGCGGGTCCGGGACTTTGCCCAGGTGAAGGGAAGCGGCCGGATCGGGGCCGAGGCCGCGGCCGCCGCGCTGGCGATGCTCGAGGTCGACGAGGGCGGCCTCGACCGCAGCGACCGCGCCCTGATCGAGGTGATCGCGACCAAGTTCGGCGGCGGCCCCGTCGGGCTCTCGACGCTGGCCGTCGCGATCGGCGAGGAGCAGGACACGATCGAGGACGTTCTCGAGCCCTATCTGCTCCAGCAGGGACTGCTGAAGCGGACCCCGCGGGGGAGGGTTCTTACCCAGCGGGCCTACGAGCATCTCGGCCTGCCGATGCCCGAAGGTGCGGCGAGCCTCTTCTGACTCGCGCCAGCTAGCCTGTCGAACATGCCGTTCTTCATCTGTCCGAATTGCGGACACCGGGAGGTGAGCGGGGAGCGAACCGCGGGGTTCAGCACCCGTCCCAAGGGCTGCTCCAAATGCGGCTTCGGCTTTGTCTTCGAATTACTCGATGATTATTATCCGGCTCCGAATGCCGCCTTTTTCGTCTGTGACAAGCAGGAACGCGTGATCGACGCCGGAAAAGGCAGCTTCGAGCTGACCGGCCTGACCGACGAGGACGTGATCGGACGCCCGGTCCGCGAGGTCCTCGGCCTCGACTGGATCGACAGCGGCGACGGCGGCAAAGAGGCCGACACCGACGGCAACGGCGTCAGCGACCCGATCGAGACCTCGCTGGAGTGGGGAGTCCGCTCGCTTGGCAAGCGCGTCGCGGTCAACGCGGAGGGCGACCTGCCGGCGCGGGCGGTCGCCGACGTGTTCCCCGCCTACGACGACGACGGCGGCCTACTCCTCGTCCTCACCCCGGAGGGCTGACCGATGGGGACCCGGCGCCGGCATCTGTTCGTCCTGCTGTTCGTCCTCGGTCTGGTGATCGTCTCCGGCCTCGTCATCGCCGACAAGGAGACGAAGTTAGGGCTCGACCTGCAGGGCGGGCTGGAGCTCGTCTACCAGGGTCAGCCGACCGGGACGTCGAGCGAAGTCAGCGGCGAAGACATCGATGACTCGATCTCGATCATCGAACAGCGGATCAACAAACTCGGCGTCTCCGAGCCCGAGGTTGCCCGTCTCGGGGTCGACCAGATCACGGTCAGCCTGCCGGGCGTGACCGACGCCACCCGCGCCGCCGAACAGGTCGGCACCACCGCCCAGCTCTACTACTACGACTGGGAGCCGAACCTGATCGGCCCGGAGAAACTGATCGGCGGCAAACCGGGGCTGCAGCCGCCCGCAGGACCGCTCGAAGCCTCCGAAAAAAGGTGGCAAGAGGCTGGCCGCAACGTTGCCAAAGAAGAAAACAAACGGCTGATCTACGCCGGCGCCTACCCGACCGCCTACGAAGCGGCGAAACTCGCCTCCGAACAGGAACCGGTCGAGGACTGCGAGGACTGCTCGGTCTCGAGGCCGCGCTACTACCTCTTCGACAAAGTCAAACCCGACGAACCGATCGCCGGTCCCGAGCTGGCGAAAAAGGACCTCTACATCAGCCCGACCGGGGAAAAACGGCCGCGGAACGGGATCGTCGTCGAAGTCCCCGCCGGCACGGTGCTCGTCTCCGAATACCCGACCGACGAAGGCGGGCAGCTGAACGAAGAAGCGGACCCGGGCTGGTATGCGCTCGAGGACGAACCCGCTCTCAGCGGCAGCGACATCACCGACCCCGAACAGGCATACGGGCCGAACAACGAACCGATTGTCTCCTTCAACTTCACCGACGAGGGGCAGAGCTCTTTCCAGGAAGTCACCCGCAAGATCGCCCAGCGCGGCCAGGCGCAGGCAATCGGCCCAGTCAGCGGCGAAGAAGCCGAAGCGCTCTCGGGTCACTTCGCGGTCGTCCTCGACAACGAAGTCAAAACCCGGCCGATCATCAACTTCGCCGAAAACCCCGACGGGATCGACGGCCGCCAGGGCGCCCAGATCTCGGGCGGTTTCAAGGACGTCAGCGAGGCCCAGGACCTGGCGACGACGTTGCAGATCGGCGCCCTGCCGATCAACCTCAAACTGATCAGCCAGACCCAGGTCTCCGCGACCCTCGGCAGCGAAGCGCTCGACCAGGGCGTCAAAGCGGCGCTGGTCGGCTTCGCGCTGGTGATCCTCTTCCTGCTCCTCTACTACCGCTTCCTCGGGCTGATCGCTTCGATCGCCCTCGGCGCCTACGCGGTGATCTTCTTCGCCCTGATCGACCTGATCCCGATCACCCTGACCCTGCCGGGGATCGCGGGGCTGGTGCTGACGGTCGGAGTCGCCGCGGATTCGAACATCGTCATCTTCGAGCGAATAAAGGAGGAGGTGCGGGCGGGTCGCTCGATGTCGAGCGCGATCAGCGCTGGCTACAAACGCGGGATCAGCACGATCATCGACGCCAACGTCGTCACCCTGCTGACCGCCTTCATCCTCTTCGTGCTGGCCACCTCGGGCGTCAAGGGCTTCGCCTTCACGCTCGGCGTCGGCACCATCGTCTCGCTGCTGACCGCCGTCGTCTTCACCCAGGCGCTGCTCGGCAGCATGAGCCGCTCGCGGCTGCTGCGCTCGCCGAGCGCCCTCGGCGCCGGTGGCGAGGGCCGGCGCTGGCACTTCGACTTCATGGGCGCGAGCCGCTGGTTCTTCTCGATCTCCGGCGTGATCCTGATCATCGGCGGCCTGGCGCTGGCGACCAAGCAGCTCAACTTCGGCATCGACTTCGAGTCCGGCACCCGGATCACCGCCGCCCTGCAGCAGCCGACCGACGAGGAAGGCGTGCGGGACGCACTCGACGAAGCCGGGATCAAGGGCGAGGAGATCCAGCAGGTCGACGACCCGAACTTCGGCGAAAACGTCTTCCAGATCCAGTCCCACGAACTCGAGCCGGGAGAAGTCCGGGAGGCCGAGTCGGCCCTGATCTCGGAGTTCGGGGTGGTGCAGGACGGCTTCGAGAGCACCAGCGTCGGGCCCACCTTCGGACAGCAGGTGGCTGACAGCGCGCTGAAGGCGCTGATCTTCTCGCTGTTGGTGATCTGCGGCTACGTGGCGTTGCGATTCGATCCGAAGTTCGCGGTGCCGGTCCTGATCGCGATCTTCCACGACATCTTGATCACCGCCGGCGTCTACTCGTTGACCGGGAAAGAGGTGAGCAGCGGTACGGTCGCCGCCTTCCTGACGATCTTGGGTTACTCGATCTACGACACGATCATCGTCTTCGACCGGATCCGCGAGAACGTGCCGCGGATGCCGCGCGCCGCCTTTTCGCAGATCGTCAACCGCTCGATGAGCGAGGTGCTGACCCGCTCGCTGGTGACCAGCTTCTCGACCCTGCTCGGGGTGACCTCGCTGATGGTCTTCGGCGGCGCCACCCTGCAGGACTTCGCCTTCGCGATGCTGGTCGGGATCGCCTCCGGGACCTACTCGTCGATCTTCATCGCCTCGCCGGTGCTGACCGCCTGGAAGGAACGCGAGCCCGGGTTCGTCCGCCGCCGCTTGCGGATCGCCGAGGTCGAGGGCGGCCGCGTGCCGGCGTATGCCGACGACATCGAGATGGCGAAACTCGCGCGCGACGACGAGGCGGAATCGGCCGCGCCGGCCCAGCCCGAGACCGTCGCAGAGGCCGCTCCGGGTGCGGTCGCGACGGTTGAGCGTCCCGAGGACGGGAGCGGCGGAGGCGGCTCACGCGAGAACGGCGACACCGACGCGGCAGCCGCCGCCTCGGCCGATCGACGCGAGCGGAACGCCGAGCGCCGGGCCCGCCGCCAGGCAAGACGGAAGCACGGGAGGCGATAGCGATGGCATTGGTGGTCTTCTTCATGATGGGAATCGCCCTCTGGCACTTCACCGTCTTCGTCCCCGACCGCTTCTGGCAGGGGATCGTCGGGGCCTTCGTCGGCGCGGTGCTGGGGTCGATGATCTTCGGCCTGTTGGTCCAGGAGGCAAGCGGCAAAGACCTCGGCGACACCGACCTCTCGACGGCGCTGATAGCGATTCCCGGCACCCTGATCGGGCTTGCGGTCGTCTACGCGATCGGCATGCGCTCCGAAGAGCGCGTCGACTGAGCCCCTTTTTGCCGCATCTTCGGTCCCTCTGAGCCGCGGCTTCCGCCGGGCCCCTTTCTAGCCTGGAAGGGTGCCTGAAGCCGTGAGCCCGTTTGCCGCAGAGCCCTATTCCTACGCGGAGGCACACGCCCTCGCCGGCGAGCTGGGCCTCAGCGAGCCGATCGCCGTCACCTTGGTTCGGAGGGGGTATCGGACTCCGGAGCAGGCCCGCGCATTCCTCGCCGCCGACGAGATGCACCCGCCATCGACGTTCAGCTCGATGGCGGCGGTGGTCGAGCGGGTGCGGGCGACGATCGAGGCCGGCGGGCGGATCACGGTTCACGGCGACTTCGACGTCGACGGCGTCTGCGCGACGGCGCTGATGGTCTCGACCCTGCGCGAGCTGGGGGCCGAATGCGACTGGTTCATCCCCAGCCGGATCGACGACGGCTACGGCGTCTCGGAGGAGAACGTCCGCCGGTTGGCCGAGCGGGGGACGGCGCTGCTGCTGACGGTGGACTGCGGGATCACCTCGGTCGAGGAGGTGCGCCTGGCCAAGGAGCTGGGGATGGAGGTCGTCGTCACCGACCACCATCAACAGGCGGCGGAGCTGCCGGACTGCCTGATCCTGCATCCGCAGGTCAGCGAGTACCCCTTCGAGGCCCTCTGCGGGACCGCGGTCGCCTGGAAGTTGTCCTCCGAGTTGAGGGGAGACGCCAGTCGCGATCTCGATCTGGTCGCGCTGGCGACGGTCGCCGACGTGGTGCCGTTGGTCGGTGAGAACCGGGCGCTGGTCCGCAAGGGCCTGGCTGAGATCAGGCGGGCGCAGCGACCCGGGATCAGGGCTCTGCTCGAGGCCGCCAAATGCGAGCCGGATCGGGTTGACGAGAGCGACCTCGGCTTCCGGTTGGCGCCGCGGATCAATGCCGCGGGCCGGCTCTACCGGGCCGACGCCGGGGTGGAGCTTTTCCTCACCGAGGATTCGGAGCGGGCGGAGGCGATCGCCGCCGAGCTGAGTCGAGCCAACTCGGAGCGGCGGGCTACCGAGCGAGAGGTCGACACCGCCGCCGAGGCGGCGAGGCGGGAGCTGCCGGAGGATTCGCGGGAAGCGCGCGGATTCGTCGTCGCCGGGGAGGGGTGGCACCCCGGGGTGGTCGGGATCGTCGCCTCCCGCCTGGTCGAGCGCCACAGCCGGCCGGTGGTCGTCATCTCGCTTGGCGCGGACGGCTCCGGCCGGGGCTCCGGGCGCAGTATCCCCGGCTTCGACCTGCTGGCCGCGCTCGAGACCTGCGCGGAGCACCTCGAGGGCTTCGGTGGGCACCGGGCCGCCGCCGGTTTGCAGATCAAGGCCGAGAACGTCGAGGCCTTTCAGCGCGCCTTCGCCGCCCACGCGAACGAGGTGCTCAGCCCGGAGGACCTGATGCGCACCGAAAAGGTCGACGCGATCGTCGGCGGCCTCGGCCTCGGGCTCGAGCTGGCCGAAGAGCTGAAGCAGCTTGCCCCGTTCGGCATGGGCAACCCGGGCGTCCGCCTTCTGGTCCCCTCGGCGCGGGTCAGCGACGTGCGCACGATGGGGGAGGGCAAGCACGCCCGCTTCAGCCTCCACAGCGGATCGCACCGGGCGCTGGGCGTCGCCTTCGGCCGCGCCAGCCTCGGGGTCGAGGACGAGGACGTCCTCGACGCCAGCGTGCGGCTCGAGCTGAACCACTGGAACGGCTCGGTCGAGCCGCGGGTGGTCCTGCGCGAGCTGCACGCCCTGGAGGAGCCAGTGGCGGATGGTCCGGACGCCGAGGACCCGGCCCTTCCCCATGCCTGCTCAGCCGACGAGGCCGAATGGTGGACCCGCTTCGAAGCCGAGCTGGCGATCGACCTCGACGCCGAGACCGCAAACGAAGCCGATAATCGATCTCCCTTGCGGTCTCGCGAGAGTGGGCGGCGGCGAGTTGCCGGTGCGGCTCCGGTAGCGGTCGTGGTGGCGGAGCTGGTCTCGAGTGGGGCGGGGGTGCTGGCAGTCTGCGCCGACGCCTCGCGGCGGGCGGCGCTGGCCAACGGCGCCACCGGGCTGGCCCGCTTCAACGGCGGTGCGGCGGTGATCGCCTGCCATCGCTGCGGGGACGAGGCGATCGCCGGCCTGGGCGCGCGGGCCGCTTCGGGGCTGGCCCTGACCGACTACGCCGCCCTGGCGCGCAATCCTGGGTTGGCGGCGGGCTTCGAACACGTGGTCCTAGTCGATCCACCCGCGTCTGAGCTCGACGAGGAACCGGCCGCTGCCGCCGGTCCGCAGGGCGGCGGCTTCCTGCACGTGGCCTGGACCGAGGCCGAGCTCGAGTTCGCCGGGCAGGCTCTCGGCGAGCAGTGGGCGACGCGGGAGGGGGTGGCGGCCACCTACCGGGCATTTCGGCAGACCGGGGACGCCAAGGGGCGGCGGCTCCGGGATGCCCTCGCGGGGACCGGGAACCATCCCCTCTGCCCCGAGGCCGCGGCCCGGCGGTTCCGCGTCCTGCGCGAGCTCGGGCTGCTGCAGGGATCGCCGGAGGCCGGCGCAGGCGTTGTCCGGGTCGTATCCTCCGTAAGGACGGATCTGCAGCGCTCAGCCGCATTCCGTGCCTACAGTGCCCGACTTTCGGAGGCCCAGCAATCGCTGACAAGACCCAAATCGCCGTAGCCCACAAGGAGCTCCTCGCCGATCTCTTCGCCGTGATCGAGGAGTTCGATTCGGCTGCCTTGGAACCGGCCGGCGGCAACGGCGGCTCCACGGTCACCGCGGTGGCGGTGGCGACGATCGACCGCGCCAGGGTCCAGCGGGCGTTCGAGTTCGCGCTCGAGCGCCACGCCGACCAGGTCCGTCACTCGGGCGACGAGTTCATCACCCACCCCGTTGGGGTCGCCCAGATCTGCGCCGGCATGCGGCTCGACACCGAGACGCTCTGCGCAGCCCTGCTCCACGACACGGTCGAGGACACCACCGCGAGCCTGGATGAGATCCGGGCCGAGTTCGGGGCCGAGATCGCCCAGCTGGTCGACGGCGTCACCAAGCTGACCGGGATCTCGTTCGAGAGTCGCGACGAGCGGCAGGCCGAGAACTACCGCAAGATGATGGTGGCGATGGCCACCGACGTCAGGGTGATCCTGATCAAGCTGGCCGATCGCCTCCACAACATGCGCACGCTCGGCGCCCTGCCGAAGCAGAAACAGACGCTGAAGTCTCATGAGACGCTGGAGATCTACGCGCCGCTGGCGCACCGGCTCGGGATCCACGCGATCAAATGGGAGCTCGAGGACCTCGCCTTCGCTACCCTGCACCCGCGCAAGTACGCGGAAATCAAGCAGCTCGTGGCGCAGCAGCGGGAGGAGCGCGAGAGCTACGTCACCGACGCGGGCCGGTTCCTCGCCGAGGAGCTAGAGCAGGTCGGCATCGAGGCCGAGATCTCGGGCCGCGCCAAGCACTTCTACTCGATCTACACGAAGATGGCGAAGAAGGGCCGCGAGTTCAACGAGATCTTCGACCTCACCGCGATGCGGGTGATCGTCCACTCGGTCAAAGACTGCTACGGGGCGATCGGCGTCATCCACTCGCTCTGGAAGCCCCTGCCCGGGCGCTTCAAGGACTGGGTGGCGATGCCGAAAGCGAACATGTACCAGGCGCTGCACACGACGGTGATCGGGCCGGAGGGCAAACCGCTGGAGATCCAGATCCGGACCGAGGAGATGCACAAGCTCGCCGAGTACGGGATCGCCGCCCACGTCGCCTACAAAGAGGGGACCAACGGCGACCCGCGGCGGGAGAAGATGACCTGGCTGCGCCAGCTGGTCGAGGCCGAGGGCGAACAGGACCCGGCCGAGTTCCTCGAATCGCTCAAGGTCGACCTCTTCGAGGACGAGGTCTTCGTCTTCACCCCGAAGGGGGAAGTGAAGAGCCTCTCCGCCGGCTCGACCCCGCTCGACTTCGCTTACGCCGTCCACACCGACGTCGGTCACAGCTGCGTCGGCGCCAAGGTCAACGGCTCGATCGTGCCGCTCCACTACCAGCTCCGCTCCGGCGACATCGTCGAGGTGCTGACCGCGAAGCAGAAGCGGGGACCCTCGCTGGACTGGCTAAAACTGGTGAGGACCAACCGAGCCCGCAACAAGATCCGCTCCTGGTTCAAAGAGGAGCGCCGCGAGGACGCCGAGCGCGACGGCCGCGAAAAACTCGAGGAAGCGCTGCGCACGCGCGGCATTCCGATGCAGAAGGTGGCCGGCTCGGCGCTGCTCGCGGATGTGATCCGAGAGATGGGCTTCCGCAAAGGAACCGACTTCTACATCGCCCTCGGCCAGGGCAAAGTCTCGGCCAAGACGGCCGCCAACAAATTGATGCAGCGGCTGAAAGCCGGCGAGGGAGTCGAGGAGGAGGCGCCCGACGCCCCGATCGGCCGCGAGGACAAGGCGCGGCGGACCAAGGACGCCTCCAACTACGGAATCATCGTCAAGGGAGTCGACAATGTCGCGGTGCGGCTGGCCAAGTGCTGCCGGCCGGTGCCGGGGGACGAGATCGCCGGTTACGTCTCGCTCGGCCGCGGCATCACCATCCACCGCACCGACTGCAAGAACGTGAAGGCGCTGAAAAAGGCTCCCGAGCGCTTCGTCGAGGTCCGTTGGCAGGGCGAAAACGAGGCCTCCTACCGGGTCGAGCTGCAGATCGACGCCTACGACCGCACCCGGCTGCTCGAGGACCTCTCGCGGACCTTCTCCGAGGCCGGGATCAACATCATCGGCGCCTCCTGCACGACCAATCACCCGATGGTGAAGAACAAGTTCGTGATCGAGGTCGGGGATACCGAGCAGTTGAAGCACTGCGTCAGCCGGCTGCGGAACGTCGAGTCGGTCTTCGACGCCTATCGCGTCACGCCCGCTGCCTGAACGGGAAGGGAAGAGGATGGCGCTGAAAGTCGCGGTCACCGGCCCCACCGGCGAGATCGGCAAGCCGCTGATGTCGGAGCTGGAGCGGCGCGAGGAGGTGGGGGAGGTGCTGGGGATGGCTCGGCGCCCCTTCGATCCCTCGCTCGAGGGGTGGGAAAAGGTCGCCTACCGGCGGGGGGACATCCTCGACCGGGGAGCCGTGGCTGCCCTGTTCGACGGAGTGGACGTCGCGGTCCATCTCGCCTTCGTGATCTTCGGCGACCGCGAGGAGACCCGCAAGGTGAACCTGGAGGGGACCCGCAACGTCTTCGAAGCGGCAATCAAGGCCGGCGTCTCCCGCCTCGTCTACGCCTCTTCGGTCGCGGCCTACGGCTTTCACCCCGAGAACCCGCAGCCGCTGACCGAGGACGTCCCCGCCCGCGGCTCCGAGGACTTCTACTACTCGGCCCAGAAGGCCGAGCTGGAGGGGCTGCTCGACGAGCTGCTGCTGGGGAGCGGGGTGGAGGCCTACGTCTTCCGCCCCTGCATCGTCGCCGGGCCGCGGGCGACGATGCTGATCGAGCAGACCGTCGACGCAGTGCGTGCCGGGGACCCGCTGCCCCTGCTTCGCAAGGGGATAGAGAAGCTGCCGCTGGTGAAGCCGGTGCTGCCGGATCCCGGCGTCGCGATGCAGCTCGTGCACCACGACGACGTCGCCCGGGCGATGGCGGCCGCGATCTGCGGCGAGGGCCCCCCCGGCGTCTACAACCTGGCCGGGGACGGCGAGATCGGGATCGGCGACCTCGCGCGAGCGCTGGGCTGGCGCTCGGTGCCGCTCCCCGGTCCGGCGCTCAGCCTCGGCACCGCCGCCGCGCGGCGGCTGACCTTCGCCTCCTCGCGGCTGGAGTGGGCTGCCGCATTGGACACTCCCGTTCTGATGGCCACCCGGAAGGCTCGCGACCAGCTTGGCTGGGTGCCGCACTACGACGCGAAGGAAACCCTTGGCGGCACGGTCTCCGGCGCACGCGCCAAGGGTCTAATTGACTAGGCGTCCAATCGCAGGAAACCATGCACGGAGCATGAAGATCGGGTAGAAGTAGAAGCTGGCGAGTTAGCCAAACAGTCATGTGGGTAGCCATACGACGATGGGAACGATTGTGGGGGTAACCGGGGTGACTCGCGGCGAGAGCGCGAAGGATCGGCAAGTGGTGGTCGCGATCAGCGATCTGGCTGCTGAGGCGTTGACCAGCGGCGGCGGCGAAGCGGCGCTGGGGATGGAAAGCGCGCTGCGCTGCTACCTCGGGGATCGGGACGCCGATCGTCCGGCCTGGCCCTATCCCAGCTTCCTGCGGGGCACTGAGACCCCGGGGGACGTGCGGATCGAGCTGGCGGTGCCGGTGAGCCTGTGGACGGAGTTCGAGGCGGAGGCCGCCCGGCAGGACGTCACCTTGGACCAACTGGCCGAGCACGCCGCGTTCTACCTCGCCGCCGAGATCGAGGCGGGCCGCGTCACCGAGCGGATCCTGGACGGCCCCGAGGCGGAGGAACGCGGCTGAGGCCGGGCTAGGTCCCGGGTGGCGCCGCCACCACCGGGGCCGCTCCCATCTCGGTCAGGTTGGCGCGGAGACTGCGCCGGCCGCGATGGTGGAGGCCGTGGACGGAGCTCTCGCTCTTATGGAGGGTGTCGGCGATCTCCACCGGCGAGAGGCCGACGATGTGGCGCAGGACGAGCACCTCTCGCTGGTCGGCGGGAAGGTCCTCCAGCGCCTGCCTCAGCGCGTGACCGCGATCGAGCGCCGTCTGCGCCCGACTGGTATCGGTCAGCCGCACTTCCTCGCTGGGGATTGCCCGCTTCGCTCGCAGGTAGTCGAGGGCGGCGTTGCGAGCCACCCGAAGGATCCAGGCGTCGAACGGCACGGCCCGCTCTTCGTACTTGTTGATCGCCGTCATCAGCTTGGCGAAGACGTTCTGGGTGATGTCCTCGGCCTCGTGGTGATCACGCACCAGCCCGTTTATGTACCGGAGGACATCGTCGGCGTAACGGACGTAGAGGTAGTGGAGTCCCTCAGAGTCCCCTGCCTTCGCGCGCGCTACCGCCTCGCGGGTCAGGTTGATAGGTCCCTGGTCCGGGGATGGACCGTCGGACGCGCTGCTCATTGGTGTTCTCCTGCATGCTCACCGCATGCGCACAACTGGGTTTTGCATCTTCAGAAGTCTCCCCAAGGTGGGTAAACCGCTGAGAGCCCCGACTCCCAAGGAGCGGGCAAATTTCTCGGGAAGCTGATCACCCAACCGGCAGATTGTCAATCACAAACTTCGACTATTTGGCGGGTACACCCCGAGTTTCATGAAAACCACCTGCTTTTAATCAGTCCCATGGGCCGATTTTCATACTTTCTGGACAGATGTCCATAGTCTGAAGTTAGGAGGAAATGGGCCAGTTCGTGAAAAGGTTCTCTGTCCCGGCGAGTTTTTGAAGTGATTTGGTAATCGTCGAACTCGGAAAACTCGCCTGCACCGGCCTCGAAGGTCACTTCGGGACGGACCTCACCGTCGGCGCTCGCAAAGCGCTGCTGCACTACGCCTACAAGCTGAGGGCGGGCCGCAGGCCAACCGCGGCTCCGCGCTTTCTCGAAGCACCCGCGGAGGCCGAGGCGCACTTCGAGCTGACGCTCGACCGCGAATCGGAAGCGCTGTTGGCGCAGGAGGCGCGCCGGCTGCGGATCACCACCACAAGCCTCGCCACCCACGCGGTGCTCGCCTATCTAGCCGAGCTCGACTTCCTCGGCGTCGTGCCCCGCCGCGACGGCTGACCCCGGCGGGGGCGCCTCAGTCCTGGCTGCTGACCGGCGCGCGCGTTTCGGTGCGGGTGCCCTTCATCGCCTCGGCGACGGAGCGCACGGCGACGGGCTTGCCGCGGTTCTGCAGCGACTCCTCCAGCGCCTCCAGGCAGAGGACGATCTCGAGCCCGAGGCGGGCGTTGGAGACCGGAGTCGTGCCCTCGCGGATCGCCGAGGCGAAGTCGCGCAGCTCCTGGGCCAGGGGCTCCTGGGCCGGGACTCGCGGCGCGACCATGTCGCCGGTGCGGTAGGTGAGGCGGTACTCGCCGAAGTTCGCCGGCGGCTCGTCGAAGTCGAGGCCGCGGTCGTAGATCCGGACAGAGTCGTCGGCCGCGGTGTCCTCGTACTGGACCATGCGCTGGCTGCCGACGACGACCATCTGGCGCATCTTCCGCGGCGCCAGCCATGAGAGCTGCACGTTTGCCTGGGTGCCGCCCTCGAAGCGCAGGGTGAGGAAGGCGGTCTCGTGGATGCCCTCCTGGAAGACGCTGCGTCCCGTGGCTGAGACCTCGAGCAGCGGCCGGTCGAGCCAGTGCAGGAGGATCGAGAGGTCGTGCGGGGCGAGGTCGAGGACGACCCCGTCCTGCTGGTAGAGGCCAAGGTTCATCCGCGAGGAGGTGATGAAGTAGATCTCGCCCAGCTCGTCGGTCTGGATCAGGTCGCGGACGGCGTTGACCGAAGGGCTGTAGACGAAGGTGTGGCCGGGCATCATCACCTGCCCGAGGTCCTCTGCCAGGGCGATCAGGGCCGCGGCCTCGTCGGCAGTCCGCGCCAGGGGCTTCTCGACCAGCACGTGCTTGCCCGCCTCCAGCGCGCGGCGGACGAGGCTGTAGTGGGTGTGGGGCGGGGTGGCGATCGCCACCGCCTCGATCCTCGGGTCGGCGAGCGCCGCGTCGAGGTCGGGCTCGATCCAGATCCCGGGATGGCGGCGCCGGAAGTCTTCGGCGCGGCCTTCGTCGAGCTCGCAGAGACCCATCAGGCGGAACTCCGGGCTCTCGACGACGTTACGGACGATGTTCGGGCCCCAATAGCCGTAGCCGACGACGAGGGTTCCAATGGCTCCTGCTGGGTTCACTCTGCTCCCTTTCGACTGAGGACGACCCAAGGGGTCTTGAGAAGGATCAATAGATCGAGGCCGATGGACCGGCGCTCCGCGTACTCGATGTCGAGCCGGACCATTTCCTCGTAGGTGCGTTCGCTGCGGCCGCTGACCTGCCAGTAGCCGGTAAGGCCGGGCTTGACCGAGAACCGGTCGCGGTACCAGTTGGGGTATTCGGCGACCTCGTAGGGGATCGCCGGTCGCGGCCCGACCAGGGTCATGTCGCCGCGCAGGACGTTGAAGAGCTGCGGCAGCTCGTCCAGGCTCCATTGCCTGATCCAGCGGCCGACGGGGGTTATCCGGTTGTCGACCGCGAGCTTGTAGAGGTTCTCGCGGCCGCCGTTGGGGTTTGCCTCGGCGCCATTGATCAGCGCCGAGACGTATTCCTGGTGCCCGCGCGGGTCGGCGTCGACCCGCATGCTGCGGAACTTGAAGAGGGTGAACTCGCGTTCCATATAACCCACCCGCCGCTGGCGGAAGAGCGCCGGGCCGCGGCTGTCGAGGCGGACGGCGGCGGCGACCGCGATCAGGACCGGGCCGAGGAGAAGGATCAGCGCCAGGGCGACGACGATGTCGAAGAACCGCCGCAGGGCGCCGAGCGCGCGCGACTGGCCGGCCGCCTGCGCCAGCTGTTCGGTGTGGGTCAGTCCGTGTGCCTCCATCCGCACAGACAACGAGAGCGGGGCGGAAACACTTGCGGCCCGGATTCGTTGAACCGGCCACTCGCGGAGGTTGGCACCCGTGTCGGCAAGTTTTTTCGGCGGCGGCGAAAAGAGACGGTCACCTCGTGCGTTGTTTTCGCATGGCAGCCCGAATCGTCTCCGTGATCGGTTCCCGTCCTGAGATCGTCCAGGCGGCGCCCCTCTCGCTCGCTTACTCGAGCTGTGTCGAGGAGATCCTCGTCCACACCGGCCAGCACTACGACCCGGGGATGTCCGACCTGCAGATCGCCGACCTGCACCTGCCGCTGCCCGAGTTCAACCTCGGGGTCGGCTCGCTGCCGCCGACGGCTGCCGTCGCGGTGGCCGAGGAGCGGATCGGGCGCGTGATCGCCAGCCGCGAACCCGACGCGGTCCTGGTCCGCGGCGACACCCACGCGACGATAGCCGGCGCTCGCGCCGCCGTCGCCGCCGGGGTGACGCTGATCCACGTCGAGTCCGGGCTGCGCAGCTACCGTCTCGACATGCCCGAGGAGGCCAACCGGATCGAGACCGACCAGCTCTCCGACCTTCTCTTCGCCCCCTGCGAGCACGCCCGCGAGGTCCTCGTGAAGGAGGAGGTGCATGGCGTAATCCACGTCACCGGGGACGTCCTCGCCGACGTCCTGCTGGCGACCATGCCGCGCCTGCCCGAGCGGGGGGAGGAGGGCGAGTACATCCTCGCCACCGCCCACCGCAACTACAACACCGACTCGGCCGAGCGGCTGGGCGCGGTGCTTGCCTGCCTTGGCGCCGCCGAGTGCAGGGTGATCTTCCCGCTGCACCCGCGGACCCGCAAGAGCATCGAGACCTGGGACCTCGAGGTCCCGGCCAACGTCGAGATGCGCGACCCGGTGACCTACACCGAGATGCTGGTCCTCGAGCGCGACGCGCGGGCGATCGCGACCGACTCCGGCGGGGTCCAGCGCGAGGCTTATCTCTGGGGGGTGCCGTGCATCACGATGCGCGAGGAGACCGAGTGGATCGAGACCGTCTCGACCGGCTGGAACACGCTGGTCGGCGTCGACGCGGACAAGTTCTCCGGCGCCCTCGCAAAGCCGCTCCCCGACGCCCGGCCGCCGATCTTCGGCGACGGGAACGCCGCCGAGCGGATCGCCGAGCTGACCGTTGCCCATCTCGACCGATCGCGGGAGGAGTCCCTTGTCTGAGCAACTTAGAGTCGGAGTCGTCGGCTGCGGGCGGATGGGCGGCTTCCACGTCCGCAACTACTCCCAGATCGACTGCGCCGAGCTGGTCGCGGTTGCCGACCCCTCCGCCGAGTCGCGGAGCCGCGCGCTGGCTGGTTCGGGGGCTCTCGAGTTCTCCGACTGGCGTGACATGTTCGAAGACGCCGACGAGCTCGACGCGGTCTCGATCGCCTGCCCCTCCGAGCACCACGCCGAGATCGCGATCGAGGCGCTCGCCGCCGGCCTGCACGTGCTGGTCGAGAAGCCGATCGCGACGACCCTGCCAGACGCGCTGCGGATGCGCGGCGCGGCGATCGAAGCCGATCGCAAGCTGATGGTCGGCCACGTCGAGCGCTTCAACCCCGCGGTCGAGAAGCTGCGCGAACTCGTCGCCGACGGCCGCCTCGGCCGCGTCTACCGCGCCCACACGACCCGGGTCGGGCCGCTGCCGACGCGGATCCAGGACACCGGCGTGGCGATCGACCTCGCCACCCACGACCTCGACGTGATGCAGTACGTCCTCGACGGCTCGATCCACGAGATCTACGCCGACGGGGGTCGCTTCCAGCACAGCTCCCAGGAGGACCTGCTCACCTGCCTGGCGCGCTTCGGCGACGCGGGCGGCGTCGAGACCCTCGGCCTGCTCGACGTCAACTGGCTGACCCCGGAGAAGAAGCGCGAGATCTCGCTGATCGGCGAGAACGGGATGCTGCGGGCCAGCTACATCACCCAGGACGTCTGGTTCGTCGAGTCGACGACGGCGCCGCTGCAGTGGGACGGGCTCTCCGTCCTGCGCGGCGACGGCGAGGGCGCCGCGGTGCGTTTCTCGCTCGCCAAGGCCGAGCCGTTGCAGGCCGAGCTCGAAGCCTTCTGCCGCTGCGTCCTCGACGACACCCCCGAGCCGGTCAGCGCCCACGACGGCGTCAAGGCCCTCGCGGCGGCGCTCGCCGTACGCGAGTCCGCGGCCGTGCGCCGCCCGGTCGAGCTGCTCGACATCCCCGTCCCCCGGCCCCTGGAGGTCTTCGCATGATCCGCTTCGTGATCCCGGCCTACAACGAGGCCGAAAACATCCCCCGCCTGCTGGCCGACCTGGCGCCTGTGGCCCGCGAGCTCGGCGCCCGGGTGATCATCGTCGACGACGGCTCGACCGACGGCACCGGCGAGGTGATCCGCGAACACGCCCAGGACATGCACCTGGCGGTGGTCACCCACACCGTCAACCGCGGCCTCGGGACCGCGATCAACACCGGCATCCGCTCGGCCCTGAAGGAGTCCTCCGACGACGACGCGATCGTCACCCTCGAGGCCGACACGACCTCCGACCTCTCCGACCTGCCGCGGATGATGGAGCTCTTCGAGCAGGGCAACGACGTCGTCCTCGCCTCGGTCTACGCGCCGGGCGGCAAGATCGTCGGCGTCGCCGGCTGGCGTCTGGCGGCGAGCAAATCGGTCTCCAACACCTTCCGCTACCTCGGCGGCCTGCGCGAGATGCACACGCTGTCCTCGCTCTACCGCGTCTACCGCGCCGGAACGCTGCGCAAGGCGGCCGACACCTACGGATACCTGCTCGTCCGCGAGCCCGGCTTCGCCGCCAACGTCGAGCTGCTGCTGAAGCTCTACAACGCCGGCGCCAGCGTGGCCGAGGTGCCGACGACGAACGACTGGACGACCCGCAAAGGCGAGTCGAAGATGCAGCTGAAACCGACGGTGATCGCCTACTTCCGGGTGATGGCCGCCCACATGGTCGGCCGCATCCAACCGCCGCCGGTCTCGCCGCTGGCCGAGGCGACGGCGCCGAAGGGTCTGCCCGAGCCGGCCGCCGCGACGGCGATCGAGGGCGCGCCGGCCGGCGGCCCGGCCCGGGTCGCCTCGAGCTGATGGGCGCCAACGCACCGCGCGTCGGCGTCGTCGGCGGCGGCGTCCTCGGCGTCTCGCTGGCGCTGCGCCTCGCCCAGCAGGGAGCGCGGGTGACGGTCATCGAGCGTGGTCCCAGCCTCGGCGGCCTTGCCGGGACCTTCGACTTCGGCGGCCACGAGGTCGACCGCTTCTACCACGTGATCACGCCCGCCGACCAGCGGATGATCTCGATGGCCGAGGAGGTCGGGCTCGGCGACCAGCTGCGCTTCACGCCGGTCGGCGCCGGCTTCTTCTCGAACGGCGAGATGCACGACTTCAACGGCATCGGCGACCTGCTGCGCTTCTCGCCGCTGAACCCGTCGGCGCGGCTGCGGCTGGGCGCGTTCGTCGCCCAGTGCCAGCTGCGCGGTTCCTACGAGAAGCTGGAGCGGATCCCGCTCGAGACCTGGCTGCGGCGGATCTGCGGCAACCAGGTCTGGGAGCGGATCTGGAAACCGCTGCTCGACACGCGCTTCGACGGCGACCCCTCCGGCCTGCCGGCGACCTACCTCTGGGCGCGCACCCGGCGGATGTCGGGCGCCCGCAACGGCGGCGGCAAGGGCGGCGAGGAAATGGGCCACATCGTCGGTGGCCATCAGCGCCTGATCGACGCGATGGTCGAGCGGGCGCGGCGGCTCGGCGTCGAGGCCCGCACCGATGCGCCGGTCACCGGCCTCGCCCTGGCCGAGGACGGCTCGGTCACCGGGGTCGAGCTGGAGGACGAGATGCTCGAGTTCGACCTGACGATCCCGACCCTGCAGCCGCCGGCGCTGCGCTTCCTCCTGCCCGACCGCCACCAGCACCTGCTCGGGCGCTACCCCCAGCGCTGGCTCGGCGTCGTCTGCCCGATCGTCAAGGTGCGACGCAAACTGCTGCCCTACTACGCGATCAACATCACCGAGCCGACGCCGCTGACCAGCGCCGTGGAAACGACCCAGGTGCTCGGCACCGATCACACCGACGGCCTGCAGCTGGTCTACCTGCCCAAGTACTGCGATCCCGAAGCGCCCGAGCAGAGCGAGGACGACGAGTCGGTCTACCGCCGCTTCACCGATTACCTGGCCCGGCTTTCGCCCGGCTTCAGCCGCGACGAGATCGTCGACTGGACGGTTCAGCGGGCGAAGCTGGTCGAGCCGGTGCATCAGGTCCGCGAGGGCGAGGGGCCGCGGGTCGCTCCGGTCTGGCCCGGGGTCCCAGGTCTGGCGCTCGCCTCCAACGCGCAGATCTACCCCTACCTGCTCAACGGCGACTCGGTGATGGGCTTCGCCGAAGAGGTGGCGGAGCAGGTCTCCGACCGCCTCGACCTTCCCGGCCGACCGGATGGAAGTGCGAGAAAAGGACTAGTTGGCGCGTTGAAGTCCTAGAGGGTCGGCCGCCACCTCGGCGTGGCTCTCTCGCTGAGAAGCCATGTACCAGGTCGAAGCCTCAAAAGCACTCCTGAAACCGCGCCTCTGGGCGCGCCGGTCGGCCCGCCTGCGGGTGCCGCGCAACGTGATCATGCTCGGCGCCGTCAGCCTGCTGACGGACGTCTCCTCGGAGATGGTCGCGACCGTGCTGCCGATGTACCTGATCTTCTCGCTCGGGGCCAGCCCGCTCGTCTTCGGCGCGATCGACGGCACCTACCGCGGCGCCGCCGCGCTGGTCCAGGTCCTCAGTGGCTTCACCTCCGATCGCTGGCGCCGCCACAAGGAGGTCGCCGGCCTCGGCTACGGCCTCTCGGCGCTGGGCAAGGTGGCGCTGGTGGCCGCCGGCAACACGGTCGGCGGCATCGGCGCGATCGTCGCCGTCGACCGGGTCGGGAAGGGGATCCGCACCGCACCGCGCGACGCGCTGATCTCGCTCTCCAGCGCCAAGGACAAGCTCGCGACCTCCTTCGGCGTACACCGGGCGATGGACAGCGTCGGGGCGATGCTGGGGCCGCTGTTCGCCTTCGGCATCCTCTTCCTTGCGCCGGCCCGCTTCGACGCCGTCTTCGTCGTCAGCACCCTGTTCGCGATCCTCGGCCTCGCGGTGCTCGTGCTCAACGTCGAAGGCAAGCCGCGGCGGGCGCCGCGCGAGGGATCGCCACCGCGCTTCCGTGCCGCAGCCGCGCTGCTCGAGGACCGCAGCTTCGCGCCGCTGCTGCTGGCCGCCGCCGGGCTCTCCGTCGCCAGCGTCTCCGACGCGATGATCTACGTCGGCCTACAGCGCACGATCGACTTCGAGCCGGCGGTCTTCCCGCTGCTCTATGTGATGACCGCGATCTCCTTCATGGCGCTGGCGATCCCGGTCGGCCAGCTCGCCGACCGGATCGGCAAGGTGCCTGTCCTGCTCGCTGGGCAGGCGCTGCTGTTCCTCGTCTACGGGGTGCTGCTGATGACCTCGGTCGGCTACCTGGCGCTGATCGTCTGCCTGGTCGCCCTCGGCGGCTACTTCGCCGCCACCGAAGGGGTGTTGACGGCGCTGGCGGGCGCGGTCCTGCCGGAGAAGCTGCAGGCGAGCGGGATCGGGATCCTGATCACCGTCATCAGCCTCGGCCGCCTCGTCTCCTCGGTCGCCTTCGGCGCGCTGTGGTTCGCGATCGGCCTGCACAGCGCGATCCTGATCTTCGCCCTCGGGCTGGGGGTGGCGATCGCGCTGGCCGCCCCGCTGCTGCTCCGCGCCCAGAACGCGGCCCTGGATGGATAGCCGCGGCGGCAAGATCACGGTGGCCCTGGTCGTCGCCTGCGTCCTGCTCGGCGGCGGCTACGTCGCCTACGCGGCGCTCGGGCCCGGCGAGACCAGCACCGACGCCAGCCCCAGCGCCGGCCGCTCCGCCTCGGACGTGGCGGTGATGGTGCGGGCGGTCGATCCCTCCAGCCCGGCCCTCAACGGCGGCGTCTTCGTCGTCGAGGACGGCAGGGTGCGGCGGCGCTCGGAGGACCTCTCCTGCGAGCGGGTCTACTACGCCGCCGGTCACGGGATCTGCATGGGAGTCGCCCCCTCGGGGGTCGACTACACCGCCTCGGTCTTCGACGACGAGCTGGAGCCCCAGCACTCGATGCGCCTCACCGGGCTGCCCTCGCGCGCTCGCGTCTCGGCCGACGGTCGCTATGGCTCGATGACCGTCTTCGTCAGCGGCGACGCCTACCTCTCCGCGCCGGCCGCCTTCTCGACCCGCACCTACGTGCTCGACATGAAGAGCGGCAAGACGGTCGGGCAGCTGGAGCAGTTCGGCGTCGCCAAGGACGGCGCGCCCTTCGACGCGGTCGACTTCAACTTCTGGGGGATCACCTTCGACCCCACCGATTCCAACCGCTTCTACGCGACCCTCGGAACCGGCGACCACCACTACCTGGTCGAAGGCGACATCCGCGGCCGCGCGCTGCGTGTCCTGCGCGACGGGGTCGAGTGCCCCTCGCTCTCGCCGGACGGGAAGCGGATCGCCTTCAAGAGCAGGATCGAGGGGACCAACCGCTGGCGGCTGCACGTTCTCGACGTCGCCACCCTCGCCGACCAGCCCGTCGCCGAGAAGCGCTCGATCGACGACCAGGCCGAGTGGCTCGACGCCGACACGCTCGTCTACTCCGACGGGGAGAACGTCTACACGGTGCCGGCCGACGGCAGCGGCGAAGCGGCGCTGCTGGTCCGCGACGCGACCTCGCCCGTCGCGCTGAGGAGTTCGAGATGAGCTCGGTGAAGCGAGGCCTGGCGATGATCGGCTTCGCGCTCGGAGGGGTGATCCTCCTCGCGATCTGGGTCGGCTCCACCGGCCCCGGCGCGGCAGAGAAAGGAACCGCGGCGGCCAGCCCTGCCGGTCCGGGGGAGTGCGCCGACACGCTCCACTCGCTCGAGGCGCTGCAGGGCGCGGTCGAGGGCGCCGATGACGGCGACGTCGTCTGCCTTGCCGCCGGCTCCTACGGCGCACTCGGCCTGGATGGTCCGCAGGCGACGCGGGAGCGGGTCATCGTGCGCGCTGTCCGCCCGGGCGGGGCCACTCTGGCCGGCGCTGACATCGGCCGTTCACAGGTGACGCTGGCGCGCTTCGTGATCAGCGACGGGATCGATATCGAGCCCGGCACCTCAGGCGTGACCATCGCCCACAACCGCATCAGCGGCGGCTACCTCGGCGTCGACGCCGGCCCGACCACGACCACGACGGTCAACGACGTCGCGATCGTCGGCAACAAGTTCGTCGGCCCTTTCGGCGAGGACGCGATCAGGCTGAACCGGTACCACGACGCGAACGGTGACGGCGCCGGCGCCCTGATCGCGAACAACGAGTTCACCAACATCAGGGAGAACGGCAACCACAGCGACTGCCTGCAGACGGTGTGGGTGGGGGACCACCTCGTCTATCGCGGCAACTACCTGCACGACAACCGCTGCCAGGGGTTCTTCGTCAAGGATCAGGCTTTCCCGGTCAGGGGGATCCTGATCGAGGACAACCTGATGGTCCGCAACAGCGCGCCCTGCGCTCCGAGGGCAGAGGGCTGTGGAGCGCCCAGCGACCTGCAGGTCTTCGGTCCGCACTCCGGGCTGATCATGCGCCGCAACACGATCTGGGGGCCGGGCGCCATCGCCGCCTTCCAGGAGGCGGATGGGACCAGGGCGAGGATCGAAGCAAACGTCGTCTTCAAGTTCTGGACCTCGACCGACCTGTCCGCTGCCCGCTTCCGGGACAACACCCGCTGCCAGCGCCAGTCCTCGGGCGGAGGCTGGCCGCTCACCGTTCCGGGGGAGATCGTCTCCTGCTCTCCCCGCTTCCGCTCTCCGGCCGAGGACGACTACCGGCTGGGCGGAGCTCGCGGCGTCACCTGGGCCCCGCGGGAGCGACACTTCGGCCCGTGACCCGTCCGGCAGCGATGTTTTAGTATTCCGGCCTCGGGTATCGAACATGCGTCCATCTTGTTTGGGTTCTCGATGGGCGCAAACCAGTCAGGCAACCGGAAGGAGACGCGATGCGGTCGGGGACGGTGCGCGCTATCTCACCGGCGGTCGTCGGGTTCTCGGTACTTCTGGCGATGCTGGTGGTGGGCAGCGCCTTCTCCCTGGCCCGCTCAGGCGGGTGGCCAAAGCACGCGAGCGGCATCTGCGCCGCCGCCGCGGCGGGAGGGTCGGGCCCGTCCAAGTGCAGCAACAGGGACATCCTGCGGCGGGCGACTTTGATCGAGCGCCAGCGGATCTCCCCGCGCCGCCACCGAGGGGGCATCGATGTTCCTCCCGCAGTGGTTTCCCCATCGGATCCCGTCACCGGTGCGCCGAATTTGCCGGCGCTCCCAACCGCACCAGGGGTTCCGCCCGTTGTCGAACCCGGCGAGCCGACGGAACCGGGCGAGCCCACCGACACCGCGCCGCCCAACACCCGCATCACCCAAGCACCGCCGGCGACCACCACTGCGACCACGGCCAGCTTCTCCTTCACCGCCACCGAGGCGGAAGCAACCTTCGACTGCAGGCTCGACGACGGGACCTGGGTGGCCTGCGCTCCCTCCGTCTCCTTCGACTCGCTGGATGTCGGCTCGCACCAGTTCGCGGTCCGCGCCACCGACGAGGCGGGCAACACCGACACGACGCCAGCCTCCAAGGTCTGGACCGTGACCGACCCCTCGGAACCGCCGACGGAAGAACCGCCTGTCGAAGAACCGCCTGTCGAAGAACCGCCTGTCGAAGAACCGCCTGTCGAAGAACCCCCCGTGGAAGAACCGCCGGTCGAATCCGGTGAGTGCGACCAGACGGTCAGCTCGGTCTCCGCCGCCCAGTCGGCCCTCTCCGGAGCCTCTCCGGGCGCGGTCGTCTGCCTCGCCGACGGCACCTACGGCGGCCTCTCGCTGAGCTCCTCCAAGGCGGCCCCGGGGGTCACCCTGCGC
>Ga0126313_10000208_pt1 | contig 26283 bp, 26 predicted proteins | sample Plot105A_FD_89954 | JGI IMG/M metagenome (GOLD analysis project Ga0126313, IMG submission 89954) | Serpentine soil microbial communities from UC McLaughlin Reserve, CA, USA - Plot105A | ecosystem: Environmental > Terrestrial > Soil > Grasslands | place: USA: UC McLaughlin Reserve, Lake County...
CGAAGTGAGCCTGCGGGAGACGCCGCTCTCGGCCCATTTCAGCCGGCCCGAGTCCATGATCGCCTTACTCGACCATGTCGAGGGAAGCTATGGCGGAGTGACTGAGCTGCTGGGGCAGATGGGTTGGACGGCGGAGGACACGGGCCGCCTCCGGGCGAAACTTCGCGACTAACCCTGGCTAGCTGGTGACGATCTCGTCAACCGTCGCGGTCGTGAGCCGCAGCTCGACGGGAACTTCATCGCCAATGGAGGGTGGCTTCTCCTTACGTGGCAAGAAGACCAGGCTCGACAACATGTGCGGCGGCTCGAGAAACCAGCGCTTCTTGCCATTGATTGTGTACGGGCTCAGCGCCAGTCCTGCCGCCTCCAGAGAGCCGGTGGCAACCGAGATGGCTCGCTGCCGCAGCGTGCTGGCCGAAGTGGGCGCCTCCATGCCGATGCCATGCGACGTGCCGCCTGCGATAACCAGGATCCAGCCATCTGCCGGGCAGACCCGCTGTCGATAGCCGGCGCGCTCACCCCGCCGAACAGGGTGCACATCGAGCACTGTGGCCGTGGTCTGCCTCGAGAACTCATCACCCAGCCAGAGCCGAGTACCCATCCGCAGCCGCACCGGCACCGGGTCGCCGCCGGCTCCGCCCAACTGGCGAGCCAAAGCTGTGGTTTCCTCCGCCGGGAGGTGTGAGAACCACAAGGTGCCCGGCGCGTTGTGCAGGGCGGTTCGGGCGAGCCGCTCTGCCTCCGCATAGCGTCCCTCCGCCCGGAGTGGGAGATGGATTGTCCAGCCCTCGAACCGAATCCGGTCCAGCAGCGGACGGACCCGATCAAGATCATCGGGGCGCAGTCCGTGTCGTTGCATGGAGGTCAACTGCTCCACCAGGACGCGGGGACGAGATTGGACCTCGGTAATCCGTACCAGATCATTCGGCCGGGAGACGGTGGTGATCAGTCGATCGTCGCCGGCCAACTCGGTGGCGAGATCACTGTTCGCCTCCCACGGTTGCAAGATCACGATCTCGCCGCGAAAAGCCTCGCGCACCTCGGCGACCTCACGGGCGGTACCTACCGCAATGGTCTGGACGCCCAGCTGGGCGCATTCCTCGGCTAGCCTCCGCAAGCCAAAGCCGTAACCATTGCCCTTGATCACCGGCACCAGACCAGGCACGGCATCGGCGACCGTTTTCAGATGCTCCCGCCACCGGGCACCATCCAGCCGCAGCGTAATCCCGCCCATGGCGATCTACCGATGCCGAAGATAGAAGTCGAATGCCTTGTACAGAACGGCATTCAGGGGCAAGTCCCATTCACCGAGATACTCCACCGCCTCTCCCCCCGTGCCGACTTTGAACTGGATCAGGCCGAGGTGGGGGTCGTCAGGCGACAACCCCTCGGTGATCCCGCGCAGATCATAGATCGTGGCGCCGGCATCGAGGGCGTCGCAGATCATCTGCCACTGCACGGCATTCGATCCCCGCACGTCCCGCTTTGCCGTCGAGCTGGCGCCGTAGGAATACCAGGCGTGCTGCCCGACCCGCACCCAGGTGGTCGCCGCGACAAGATCATTGTCATGGTGCGCCAGATACAGCCGGATTCGGTCTGCGTCCTCGTCCAACAGCGCTTCGAACATCGTCTCGAAGTACGACAGCGGCCTCGGCGAGAAGTGATCACGTTCCGCAGTCTCGAGGTAGAGCAGGTGGAATTGCTCGAGATCATCGATCGTGCCTTGCCGCACCACGACTCCCTCTTTGGCGGACTTCTTGATGTTGCGGCGCCACAGCTGGTTCATCCCGGCCAGCAGTTCCTCGGGGCTCTTTCCGGCGATCGGCAGCTGAAACACAAACCGCGGCTGGCCGGCGGCGAAGCCCTCGTCGTCGGCCGGCGGCCGCCAGCCGAGACTGCGCATGGCGTTGCGTAACCGGGTGGACTGATGGTTGATCACATCCGGCATGGCCTCGCTGAGCCAGTCGATCTGGGGATCGGCAATGGCGGCCTTGATTGTCTCGGCCCGCCAGGTACGGGCAACCACAGGCGTGCCGATCCGCACGCCGAAAGCGTCGGAGTGTTTGACGTGCTTGGCCAGCGGATTGAGCCAGGCCGCGATGTCATCGGCTTCCCAATCGATCACCGGACCCTCCGGCAGGTACGCCAGGTACTTCTTGATCTTGGGCAGCTGGCGATAGAGGATCAGGCCGGCTCCGCGAATGCTCCCGTCCTCGTCGAACCAACCGATCGACTCGCTGTCCCATTCATTCTTCACCTTGGCCCAGGCCGGAGTCTGCAAGAAGCTCACCCACGGCCGGCTCTCGTTGAAGGCCACATGCTCGGCGGCAGTGATGGTCTGTACGGTGAGGGCCACAGATGCGAATCTAATGGCTACCCGCGGCAGATACCGGCCCATCACGGTTGCTGAGAGCTCGCGCGCAAGGAACCCGGGATAGGTGTCGCACAAGGGGATGGCCCTGCCCGCGCGGGGAACGCGTTTACAGGTGAATGCATCGACCTATCCCGGGCGTTCAGGTGCCCTAGCTCACGGTAGTGGACACTGGACCGCCCTGTGCCTAGAAGCTGAAGGTCGCAACCGGCTCCGGCCGTACCGCCGCACAGAGCCAGGAATAAAGCCGATATGGCCGCAATCCGACTGAATATGCTGCGTTGTGCAGAAGAACGTCGGGATCGGGCCAGCTACTTCGCGATGATCTTGCCTGGATTGAGATTCTGGCCCGGCTGCAATGGCGGCGAGCAGCCCGTCGATCATGTGAACCCCGGGTGCCGAAATGTCTTGCTCCAACCAGGCGGCATGCTCGGTACCGACGGCGTGGTGGTGGGAGAGCGTTCCCCCGGAGTCGACGAAGGCCTGTTGAATCGCACTCTTGACCAGGTCGTACTGGCCGAGGGGATCGACCCCGTCGTGCCGGAAGGCAAACGTGAAGTACAGGCACGCACCCGAGTGGTAGGAGTGCGACAGGTGGCACATGATCCACCCGGTCACGCCCAGCTGCGCGGATGCCTTGTTGGCGGCCGCCATCGTGTTGTCATAGAGCGGCTTCAGTTTGGACCAGGGCGCCGCGGTCTCGGAAACGTCGGCTGCCGCGCCACGGTCCAGCAGGTAATCCCGGATGTACGGGGTGTCGAACTTCTTCTGGTCGTACAGCTGGCCCGGTCCCTTGCCGACCACGATGCCGCCATGCTTGCCGACGATGTCTTTGACGATCGCCTTCTGACGCCGGACATGGGCCGCACAGCCCTCATAGCCGATGAAGGACAGGCAGACCTGCTCGAGGTCCCATCCCCTTCTCTCCAGCACCTTCATCAAGCCCTTGCTCACCAGCGACGAAATCGGTATTCCAGTCGACTTCTTGCGAGTGGCGAAGGAGAAGCTGGTCTCCCGCGCATCCGAGACCCGGGTGATCGATGGGTGGGCGTCGCTGGTCGAGATCTCTTGCATGCCGGCCAGCCCGGCGTCCCAGGACGGGAACAGATATCCCAAGATCAGCCGCTTTTCCGGGATTCGGTGCACCTGCACGGTGACTTCGGTGATCACGCCCAGCCGACCCTCGGAGCCCAAGATCATCTCGCGGACGCTCGGGCCGGTCGAGGTGTGGGGGAGTGGCCGTACGACGAGCACCTTGCCTGGCATGACAGCCCGGAGGCCTCGGGTGATGTCAGCGATGTCGCCGTACTTGTCGGACTGCATGCCCGAGGACCGGGTTGCCACCCAGCCGCCGAGCGTGCTGTGGGTGAAGCTGTCCGGGAAGTGACCGAGAGTCCAGCCGTGCTCGCCCAGCTGCCGCTCGACGTCTGGACCCAACGTTCCAGCCTGGATCGTCGCCAGCCCGGAGTCGTTATCGATCTCGAGCACACGATTGAGCCGGCCCAAATCAATCGAGACCACCGTCCGGGTCTCATCAGGCGGCGCTTCGAGGCTGCCGGAGATGTTGCTGCCACCGCCGAACGGGATCAGCACGGCGTTGGCAGCGACCACCCGATCAACGATCAGCTGCACCTCCGACTCGTCGCCCGGATAGACGACCACGTCAGGGATCCGCGGGATGTCGCCGGCGCGCAGCCGCATCAGATCTCGCAGGCTCTTGCCATAGGTCTGCACGATCCGATCAAGGTCATCAGAGTGGACGTTGTCGAGGCCGACGGCGTCGGTCAGCTCAGCCAGGAGCTCGTCGCTGATCCGCGGGGTGGGATCGGCAGGTCTTCAAGATTCAGCGGAGGGGTCGGTGGGGTGTTCAGATCAAGATCGACGGCCTGCTGCACGAAGGGACGCAATTTCGGCTTGTCCTCATGGTGGAAGCCGACGCCTTCGACGCCCCAACCCCACCACTTCATGTGTTGAACGGTTGCGATCTCTTTCTCCCCTTGGTGACCGGACGAGCTGGTTAGGTATGTGCTGCGCGGTATGCCATCGCCTCGTCGTAGAGCCCGTTGACTTCCTTGGCGATTCGATCAGAAAACTCTGATGCCGTCTCGCCGTCGTCGGCGCGCATCGGCTCGCCGAAGATGAGGTAAATCGGAGGCCGTCCTCGTTCCGGCCACTTGTTCCCGTACGGCATCGCCTCGTTGGCACCGAGGATCCCGACCGGAACGCAAGGTACATCGCGACTGATGCACAACGCAGCTGCCCCGGGTTTGAACGTACCCATCTCGCCCGTGCGCGACCGGGTGCCTTCGGGGAACAGCAGCAGTGGAACGCCGTCATCGAGCAGGCTTGTTGCCAAACCCTTCCGCCCCCGCAAGCCGGTTCGGTCCACTGGGAACGCATTGAAGAACAGCGAGGTGAGTCCCTTGCGCCACCAGACGTCGAAGAAGTAGTCCGCGGCTGCCCCGGCCGCGACGTATCGAGCCAGCTTGCGTGGTAGCGCACCCAGGATGAGCGGGGCGTCCAAGTGACTTGCGTGGTTGGAGACCACGACGAAAGGGCCGGTGAGCCCCAGCAGCTTCTCAGTGCCGAGCACGGTCACGGTGGCGAGCCGCCAGACCAGTGGCTTCAATAGACCGCGCTGAGCCACGAACCGAGCGCCGGCGTGCAACGGCGACGTGTAGCGGCTGCGGCTGGGCACCCAGTCAGCCTATAGCCCGTAGGCGCTAGTGGCGTCTGGAAGCTAGTCGCCGGGATAGCGCCCGAACGGCATTCCGCGGCGCATGGCGAGCGCCCGACATCATGACCTTGTAGCGAAGCGACGGAATGGAAATGACCTTGCCCGCTGCCACGTCCCGCAGGCACTCGGCGACCAGCTGGTCGGCGTCCAGCCACATCCATTCCGGAATGCTGCCAGTGCGGATCGATGCCCGCTCGTGGAACTCGGTGCGGACCCAGCCCGGGCAGAGTGCCGTCGCAGTAACCCCAGAGCCTGCGAGCTCGTTGTTCAGAGCCTCGGTCAACGTCGTCACGTAGGCCTTGATTGCCGAGTAGTGACCGACCGTCACGAAGCCCGCCGTACTTGAGACATTGATGATCGCGCCGGTGCCCCGGTCCCGCATCACCCGGCCGGCCGTCGCAGACAGCACCATGACGGCTCTGGCCATCACCTCGAGTCCTTGCTCGTGCTGTGTGAGGTCGGGATTCAACAGGCTGCCCCGAATGCCGAAGCCGGCATTGTTCACCAGGGTGTCCACTGCCTGCTGCTTGCTGGTCAGCCGGTCAGCCACCCGCTGGACTTCGTCGCGATTCGCCAGGTCGGCGGTCATTGTCTCCACCGCGACGCCGTATCGGTCCTTGAGCTCGGACGCCATGGTCGCCAGGCGGTCCGCGTCGCGGGCGACCAAAATCAGATCGTCACCGCGCGCCGCCAGCACCCGAGCAAAGGCAGCGCCGATGCCCGACGTGCCGCCAGTGATCAATGCCGATGCCATGCGCCTCACCCTAGCCAACCCTTCCCACCGACTTTGAGCCCCGCGAGTGCTGCTACGGGGCTCAAAGTCGAGCTAGAGCAGAGCTGCCGTCTCCCGGGCGATGGCCAGTTCCTCGTTCGTGGGGACGACCGTGACTTGGGTTGGTGTGCCGTCGGGCGAGATCACCCGGGCGGACCTCGACGAAGCGTTATTGCGATCTGCTTCGACGGCGATGCCGAGCCCCTCCAGACCGTCGGCGACAGCTGCTCGCAAGATGGGACTGTTCTCACCGACCCCCGCAGTGAAGGTGAGTACGTCGAGCCGGCCCAAGATCGCCAGGTAGGCGCCGACATAATGCTTGAGCCGGTGCACGTAGACATCAAACGCCAGCTGCGCTGCCTCGTCACCGGCGGCACGGCGCTGTTGGAGCTCCCGGAAGTCGTTGACTCCCGCCAGTCCCTTGAGGCCGGAGTGCTTGTTCAACAGCGTGTCGATGTCGCCAATAACCATCCCAAGTTCGTTGTGCAGGAAGGTGGGCAGGCCAGGGTCGACGTCGCCGGACCGCGTGCCCATAACCAGCCCCTGCAGCGGCGTCAGACCCATCGATGTTTCGACCGCGACGCCACCCCGCACGGCAGACGCCGAGCAGCCGTTGCCGAGATGCAGCACGATTTGACTGAGGTCAGCAAGATCCCGGCCGATCAGCTCAGCGGCCGCCCTGGAGACGAAGCGGTGTGAAGTGCCGTGAAAGCCGTAGCGACGGATACGGTGCTGGGTGGCGAGGTCACGGGGGATCGCGTACGTAGCGGCCGCCGCCGGCAGGCTGCTGAAGAAAGCAGTATCGAAGACCGCGACATGCGGCACGTCGAATTGCCCGCGGGCAGCTTCAATGCCGGCAACCGCCCCAGGGTTGTGCAGCGGCGCCAAAGGGATGAGGTCGCGGATCTCCCGAACGGCAGCGTCGTCCAAAATCACCGGATCGGAGAAGTCAGGGCCGCCGTGGACAACACGATGTCCCACGGCCCGCAGTCCCACAGTCGCAAGATCAATTCCGGCAGCTATGAGTTCGGCGTCCATGTTCAGGATCGCTTGATCATGGTCGGCAACCGGGCTGCCCGGTTCACCGATCCGCTCAACCAGACCTTTCGCCAAAACCTCGGCGGTGTCCGGCACGAGCAGTTGGTATTTGAGCGACGACGATCCGGCATTCACGACCAGGACAGGCGCGGCGTCGGGCCCTTCGACAGGCTCGCGGCTCGCCTCTTCGGGCCCGGCGTGGATCATGAACTGACCACCCCTTGTCCCTGCACCGCAGTAATGGCCACCGTGTTCACGATGTCCTCCACCAACGCCCCCCGAGACAGGTCGTTCACCGGCTTGCGCAGACCCTGCAATACCGGGCCGATCGCCACCGCGTGCGCACTTCGTTGCACGGCCTTGTAGGTGTTGTTGCCGGTATTCAGATCAGGGAAGATGAAGACCGTCGCCCGTCCGGCCACTTCGGAGTCCGGCAGCTTGGTCCGTGCCACGTCAGGATCGATAGCAGCGTCGTACTGGATGGGACCTTCGATCAACAGGTCCGGGGCGCGTTCCTTGGCGAGAGCCGTGGCCGCCCGGACACGCTCCACCTCCGATCCCGATCCGGATGCACCCGTCGAGTAGGACAGCATTGCGATCCGCGGCTCGATGCCGAATTGTCGCGCGGTCTCCGCCGAGGACGTCGCAATGTCGGCGAGTTGTTGGGTGGTTGGTTCCGGGATGACCGCGCAGTCGCCGTAAACCAGTACTCGATCGGCCAGGCACATCAGGAAGACGCTGGAAACCGTACTCACTCCGGGCTTGGTCTTGACGAATTCCAATGCCGGCCGGATGGTGTGCGCGGTCGTGTTGATTGCGCCGGAGACCATCCCGTCGGCCATCCCGAGATGCACCATCATCGTGCCGAAATACGAAACATCAGGGATGATCTCCCTAGCCCGATCCACCGTCATGCCTTTGTGTGCGCGCGCCTCTGTATACGCAGCCGCGAATCGCTCAACCAGCTCAGGATCGTTCGGCGAAATGATCTTGGCCGCATCAAGATCAAGAGCAAGCGCTGAAGACCGGGCACGGACCTGATTCTCATCGCCGAGCAAGATCAGATCGGCGACACCCCGGCGAAGCAAGATCGCCGCGGCCTCCAGTATCCGATCGTCAGTGCTCTCCGGCAGTACGATCCGCTGGCGGTCAGCACGCGCCCGTTCCATCAGCTGATGCTCGAACATCAAGGGGGTCAGTACGTCGGAGGACGGGACGGCGATCGCTGCCAACAGTGCCGCCTGATCGACCGACTCGGCAAACACCCGTCGGGCAGTCTCAAGCTTGACCGTCGACGACTTGGTGATCGGTCCCCGCACTCGCATCAGGTGTTCAGCAGTCGTGAACGTGCCAAGGTCAGTGAGGGCGATCGGCAGATCGCGCTGGACACCCTCTGACAGCCGGCGAATGGTGTCGGGCAGTGGATAGCCCCCGGTCAGGATGACGCCCGCAAGTGTCGGGAAAGTTCCGGATTCGTGTGCCAGCAGCAGGCCGGGCAGCAGATCCGTACGGTCGCTGGGAGCGATCACCGCCACGTCGGGACGGAGCCGGGCAAGCACATTCGGCAGGCTCATCGCGGCGACGATGATTCCCAGCGCCTCCCGATCCATCCAGCTTTCGGCGCCCAACACCAGCTCTGCGTCCGCCGCCTCCACAAGGGATCGGAACGTCGGTGCAGACAGGATCGGAATCTCCGGAACAGTAGCCACCATCACATCGGGCAGATCGGTAAGCGCAGCGCGGATCGAGTCCTCAGCGCCTTCTTCAGCGCGGTTGGCAATCACCGCGACGGTCTGCGCATGGTTTGCCCGCAGCTCCGCGATCCCGCTGTCGGCGGCGGCGCGGACCTGTTCAGGGGTGCGGTCCCGCCCGTGCACCACCAAGACCACCGGCGAACCCAGATTGGCAGCGATCTTGGCGTTGAATGACAGCTCTGTTCCGGTTGATACGTCGGTGTAGTCCGAGCCCACGACCAAGATCACGTCGAACCGGTCGACGAGCTGACCGAACCGCTCCACGATGACCTGAAGCGCTTCGTCCGGGTTGTCTCGTGCCTCATCGTAGGTGACCCCGAGAGCCTCGTCGTACGTCTCGTTGATACCGGGTTGGGAGATCAGGAGGTCGATGATCACGTCACCGCCGGGAGCAGCGCTCGTCGGGTCGGTCAGGGGTCGGAAAACACCGACCGAGCCGACCTCCCGAGTGAGTGCGTCCAGGAGCCCGAGTGCAACCGCCGATTTTCCCGTCCAGCCCTCGGGTGATGCGATGTACACACTCCGGCTCACAGGCCGAGGTTATCGATTGGATCGCAGAACCATAAGGCTCGCAGCGAATCGAAGGCTCGATGCACTCGCTCGCGTCTATGTTTGACCCAAATGATCAGCGCTCCCCCTGAGATCACCGGCCTCGCCGAGTGGCGACCGCTGGCGACAGGTGGGTTTTCTACGGTCTGGCAAGCCAGGCAGGAGACGTTGAACCGGTGGGTCGCAGTCAAAGTCGATGATCGAAAGCTGACGTCGGAGTCCGAGCGGCGGCGCTTTCTCCGAGAGGCCGGGGCGGCCGGACGGATGTCCGGGCATCCCGGCATCGTCACCGTGCACGATGCGGGAATTCTCCCGGACAACCGGCCATACCTGGTGATGGAGTTGTGCCCAGGCGGCTCCTTGTCGAAGTGGCTGAAGCCAGAGGAGCGCAAGACCCAGGACCGGGTTCGCGAGGTAGGTGTACGGATTGCCGACGCGCTGGCCGCTGCACACGCACGCGGGGTTCTGCATCGTGACGTCAAGCCGGCGAACATCCTGATCGACACGTACAACAACCCAGGGCTGGCCGACTTTGGTTTGGCCATCATCCCCGAGCCCGGCAGCGAACTCTCCGAAACGCTGGAAGCCCTGACGCCGGCGTACGCGTCACGCGAGGTGATTTACGGTGAAGCCCCGACCGAGGCCAGCGACGTCTATTCGCTGGCCGCCACACTGTACGCGCTGTTGGCTGGCAGGGCACCTCGCTGGCCCGAGGAGCAGGCGCCCTCGCTCCTAGAGGTGATCGAGTTCCTTGACAAGCCGATTGAGCGCCTGCCCGGGATTCACCGCGAATTCATGGACTTGTTGCTGAGGGCACTAAGCGATGAGCCGGCTTTACGCCCAACCGCGGCTGAGTTTCATGACGAATTGGCTGCCCTGGATCTTCCTGGGGCCGCTCATTCTAAGCCTCTGAAGGGGATGAACGGTGTTGCGGCAGCCGGCAGCCCTCGGCTCAGGAGGGACGGTCCTGCGGTATCGGATGAGGAATCGGTGCAGTCACTTCGGCGGCGCCTGGCACCTGCGGCGATCGCCGCCGCGGCCGTGGTGATCTTGGCAGCTTTCGCGGCGGCCGTACTGAACCTGCAGCCGGACCGGGGCGCCGAGGCGCAGCCGGCGCCGATCAGCACACCAACGGCAACGGTGACAACTCCGACGGCGACTTCGACTCCCGGCAGTACCCCGACGCAGCTATCAACCGTCGCGGCTCCCGAAGGTTTTGCTGATTGCTCATCGGCCTTTGGGCAGCGGAACAGTTTCTGCGTCACTGAGCACGAATGCTGGAACAACCTCGTCTCCATGGAGGACGTCACATCCATCGCCGATCTTGTGGACTGCGACGAATCGCACGTGTATCAGACGTTCGCTGCCGGACAATTGCCTGCGCAACCCGTCGGGCAATCAGATTTCGAGGCCAGCAGGCAAGTCCAGCGATTGTGTTCGGAGGAGACGCTGGAAGCCGTCTTGCCAGCAGGTGCTGGCCCGGTTCGCAAGGACTGGCAGATCATCCCGCTGCCGCAGCAAACGCATCTCGAAGACTCACTGTTTCGCTGCTTGGTGAGTTTCGCCGAGGAACGTACGTACCCCGTCGAGTTCAAGGTTCCTGAGTAGTCATCCGCCGCCTGTTCGCGGCTTAGCCCGTCTGCGGCTATGTGAGGAGAGGGTCACGAGTTCCGCGACGCGGGGCCCGTTCATTTGGCCTTGTGCGGAAACAGATAGACGAATTCTGTCAGTGGTACCGCCTAGACTCGCCGTTTGCCTGAACGCGAAGGGAAGATCAGCAGTGATTCACACCCGGCAGTTGACCAGACACTTCGTGTCCAAGAAGGAGACGATCGAGGCCGTCCGTGGGATTGACATCGACGTCGACCCAGGGGAATTGGTGGCGTTCCTCGGGCCCAATGGGGCGGGCAAGTCCACGACACTGCGGATGCTCACGACGCTGCTGCCGCTGACATCGGGCAGCGCGGTGGTTGCGGGTGCCGATGTTGTCGACGACCCGGCAGGAGTACGCTCCAGAATCGGCTATGTCGGCCAGAACAACGGGGCCGGCCACAGCTTTCGAGTACGCGACGAGCTTGTCTTCCAAGGCCGCTTCTATGGGATGAACTCCACTGACGCGGCCGCTCGCGCCGACGAACTGCTTGCCAGCCTGGACTTGGTCCCGCTGGTGAAGCGCAGGGTCAGCACACTTTCCGGCGGTCAGCGGCGACGACTGGATCTGGCGCTCGGCCTCATGCACCGACCGCCGCTGCTATTTCTTGACGAGCCGTCAACGGGCATGGATCCCCAGAACCGGGCCAATCTCTGGGACCACATCCTGCGCTTGCGGGCAGAGCATGGCACCACCCTGGTGCTGACAACGCACTATCTCGACGAAGCCGACGCGCAGGCAGAGCGCGTGTTGATCATCGATCATGGCACGATCATCGCCGACAACACCGCTGGCAATCTGAAGGCGGAGCTGGCGGGTGATCACATCATGGTCACCATCGACCCCAGCGACGTACAGACAGCCAGAGCCATTCTTGCGGAGAGCGGCCGGGACGTCAGGGAGGCACCCAGCCGGCTCGGGGTCGCGCTGACGGCTCGGATCGAACAAGGCCAGCAGGCCTTGCCCCGGCTGCTGCACAGGCTGGATGCGGCCGGCGTGCTGGTCAGCGCCGCAGACGTCTCGGTTCCGACCCTGGATGACGTCTTTCTCAGTCTGACTGGCCGAAGTCTCCGGGAGGATGTGGAGGTTGCGGCATGACTAGCCTTGTGGCCGACACCCGCTCGGTCTTCAGCCGGGAGATGTCGCTGATCCTGCGCGACCCCTTCTCCTTGATCTTCTCCATCGTGCAACCGTTGGTTTTCCTTGCTCTGTTCGGGCCACTGCTGGCTGGGTCGGTTGATCCAGCGGTGCTGGGCGGTGCATCGCCGTTGCAGTGGTTTGTCCCCGGCGTGATCGTGATGATCTGCCTGTTCGGTACCTCCACCGCCGGTGCGAATCTGCTGTTCGAGATCAGCCTTGGCAGCTACGAGAGGGTGCTGGCCAGCCCGATCCGTCGCTCCTCGATCTTGATCGGTCGGTCGCTCAAAGAGCTGGCGCCGCTGGTCGTGCAGGCTTCCTTGATCACGCTGGTGGCCATCCCCTTCGGCTTCACGCTGTATCCAGTGCACGCGCTGGCAGGAGCGTTGCTGCTTGGCGTCTTCGGCATAGGCATGGGGGCATTCTCAAACGCTCTAGCCATTGCGTCTCGGAAGCGCGAATGGATGTTCTGGGCAGTCCAGCAGTCGCTGTTGTTTCCGTTGCTGATCTTGTCCGGGATGATGCTGCCGCTCGAGGCTGGCCCACGTTGGATGCAGATCGCCAGCCGCTTCAACCCACTGACCTACATCGTCGACGCCGAGCGCGCACTGTTTTCCGGCACGTTCGCGGACCGCTCGGTCCCCCTGGCCATACTCGCGGCGCTGATCACCTGCGCAGTTGGACTGTGGATCGGCGTGCGGCAGGTCGCCAGGAGCACCACCTGAGACGACCCAGCCCCGGTTAAACGTTCTCCTTGAGCCAGGCGATGTCATCGCCTTGACCGTCTCGGCCGCCTGGAGTCTCGACGACCACCGGAGTGCCAGCCGTTCGGACGACCTCGATCAGTGCTTCGGAGTCAACCTCACCGGCAGCCAGGTTGGCGTGCCGGTCAGCGCCGGAGTTGAAGGCGTCCCGTGAGTCGTTGGCGTGCACCAAGTCGAGGCGGCCGGTGATCGCCTGTACCCGATCCACCAACCCGACCAGGTCCTCACCGCCCGCGTGCGCGTGGCAGGTATCGAGGCAGAAACCGACCGTGTCGCCGCCATCAACGCTGGTGACTGCATCCCAGAGCTGAGCGATCCGATCCAGTCGGCGGGCCATGGCGTTGTCACCCCCGGCAGTGTTTTCGATGAACAGTGGCACCGACATCTCGAGACGCTCAATGCACTTCCGCCAATTGTCGAAGCCGATCGCCGGGTCGTCATTCCTTCCTAGATGCCCGCCGTGCACGATCAATGCCGCGGCGCCGACCTCGGCGGCGGCATCCAGGTACTGCTGCAAGAACTTGCGGCTCGGGATCCGGATCCGGTTGTTGGTTGTCGCCACGTTGAGCACGTATGGAGCGTGCACGTAGAGGGTGATACCGGCTGCTTCCGCGGCGGACTTCAGGGCGGCCGCGCCCCCCTCGTATGCGACCTCCGGCCCCTTCCAGGCTTGCGGGTCACCAAGGAAGAACTGGGCAAGGGTGGCCTGGCGCGCTTTGGCTTCGGCTATCGGGTCGAGCTGGTCACCGTGGCCGCCAATTGCGAGGGTGCTCATAGCTCGGGCTTGCGCTCGGTTTCGGATGCCAGAGCTGGGGCTCGGGCGTCCGAATGTTCTACAAGCTCGTATCGCGTCACCCGATCCGCCGGCTCAGTTCTTGCGGAGTCGCCGGTACCTGTTGTCGTCACAGCTGAAGTCTCGCAGCCCGCACCGACAAAAGCGTCGGGCATCTACGGCGGTTAGATACCTCTGTAGATGCCGGCGAGCGCACCGGTGAACTGCAGGATCAAACCAAGGACAAGGGAGACCGCACCGACGATGATGCCGGCCAGGGCGATGTTGTTCTTGTAGCCGGCCTGCTGCGACTGCCGATAGGCGATGATGCTGATGATCAGCCCAACGAGGCTGCAGAAGAACGCCAGAATCAGCCCGACGATGCCGAGCGTCCTGCCCGGATCTCTGGCTTCCGGCGCCGGCGGATAGGCCTGGTACTGGGCCATGGGGACTCCTAGCTGCTGACTCAGTTAAGCGAATGCCAGAAGCGTACTGTGGCCGGCGGTTCGTCGAGCTTCAGGCGCAGATTGCTTCAGGCATGGCTCTTTCGAGGGTCCTGCGCCTCGAAATTTTCGTCCGGCCCAGCTAGGCCGCTAAGCTATCGATTTGGCCCGGAGCCTGTTGGCATCCGGAGCCCGCCCGGGTTGCCGGGCAGCATTCGCCCTCCTGCTGTGGGATCGTCTCACAGCCGCTCGAGACCAGAGGAGGTGGAGTTCGCGCATGCGTCCCTACGAAGTGATGGTCATCTTCGACCCTGACACAGACGAGCGCTCGGTGCAGCCGACGCTCGAGCAGTACTTGACTGTCATCACCAAGGGTGGTGGCACAGTCGACGGCTTGGACATCTGGGGTCGTCGCCGCTTGGCGTACGAGATCCAGAAGAAGTCCGAAGGTATCTATGCGGTAATCAACGTGACCGCAAATCCGGCCGACGTCAAGGAACTGGATCGCCAGTTCAGCATCAGTGAGCAGATCATGCGAACCAAAGTGATCCGGCCAGATCTGCACTGAGCTTAGACCGGTCGGTTATCCACAGATCGGCGGCGACGGGTGCCAGCGTCAGCCCAAGGTGGCACGCTAGCTCCGAGATATCGGCTTACATCACGGCCTTCATCGGAAGGGAAACGCCATGGCAGGCGAAACAACAATCACGCTGGTCGGCAATCTCACCGCTGACCCGGAACTGCGCTTCACACCCTCAGGTGCCGCAGTGGCCAACTTCACCGTCGCGTCGACTCCCCGCACGTTCGACCGCCAGACCAATGAGTGGCGCGACGGTGACGCAATGTTCCTGAACTGCGCCGTGTGGCGGCAGGCGGCCGAAAACGTCGCCGAGTCGCTGCAGAAGGGAATGAGGGTCATCGTCCACGGCCGGCTGCGCTCCCGCAGCTACGAGACTCGAGAGGGCGAGCGCCGTACCGTCTTCGAGATCGATGTCGACGAGATCGGGCCTGCCTTGAAGTACGCCACAGCGAAGGTGTCGCGTAACACTGGAGGGGGCCAAGGGGGCGGCAGCCGCAGTCCGGCCGGTGGAGGCAGCGGCAACTACGGCGAGGACCCGTGGGCTGCCGGCGCTACGACCGGCGGCAACGTCGGCGCCGGCAGGCAGCAAAGCTCTGATCCCTGGAGCACCCCCCAGTCCGAAGATCCACCCTTCTAATCGCCTATTGCGCGGCCCTGTCGTAAGGGCCGGTCCATAACGAGGAGAAACACCATGGCCAACGTTCCCCCCGCGAAGCGGATCCCGAAGAAGAAGTCGAATCCGCTCCGCTCCGGACAGAACATCGACTACAAAGACACCGCCACACTGCGGAAGTTCATATCCGAGCGCGGCAAGATTCGGGCGCGCCGGGTAACCGGCCTGTCTGTACAGGAGCAGCGCCGGGTTGCCATCGCCATCAAGAACGCCCGCGAGGTCGCGCTGCTCCCGTACGCCTCGACGGCGCGCTGAACCGAGGGGTCACACGATGAAACTCATCCTGACCGCTGCCGTCGACAACCTTGGCCTGGCCGGTGATGTGGTCGAGGTCAAGGACGGTTACGGGCGCAATTACCTCGTGCCCCGCGGCTTCGCCATCCGTTGGACCAAGGGCGGCGAGAAGCAGATCGAGGGCATCAAGCGGAGCCGCGACGCTCGGGAAATCCGCGGTCTTGATCATGCCAACGAGGTTCGTCAGCAGCTCGAGGCGTTGTCGATCGAGATGCCCGTACGGGCCGGTGAGACCGGGAAACTGTTCGGCGCTGTCACTGCGGCCGACGTCGCCAACGCGATCAAGAAGGCGGGCGGTCCGACCGTCGACAAACGGTCTGTGGAGATCAGCAAGCCGATCAAGACTCTCGGACCTCACACGGTCGGCGTGCGGCTGCACGATGCGGTCACCGTTCACATCGAGCTCGGGATAGTCAAGCAGGACTGACTCCAGATGTGCCTGAGCCTTCAACGACCTCGCCGGGCGGACGGGCACGTAAGGTCGATGCGTGCACCTGGAGGATTGGCAATGATTCTGCCTGACCCAGCGATGCAGGCACGGCAGCGGCGCAGCTTTCCGAATCCGTCTGGTGCCGATGTCGATTGCTCTTGCCCTGGTGATCGCCGCCGCAGTGTTGCCTCACGTCGGCGTCGTCGCCGCTACCGCTTACGGCCGAACGCTGATCGCGGCAAGCCAGTTCTTCATCATTGCTGATTCCCGCGCACCAGGCTGGGGTTCCAACGTCGATCCCATTCAGCTCGCGGTTGCGATCAACGTGATCTATCTCGGGCTCGTCGCGCAGCAGGTCGGCTCACTGTGCGCGCTCGGGTCCTTCTGGGTATTGGCGCAGGACGATGTCGGTCGTTGGATGCGCCGAATCCTTTGGTCGCCGGCTGGTCGCTGGCAATCAGCGCACCGTTGATCTTGACCGGCTACTCGTTCTTGATTGCCGCCGGCGTACCGGCCTACCTCGGTACGGCCTGGATGGCTGCGCTACGCGCCGGGCTGATCATGATTATCGGCGGTCTGGAGGCCCGCAAGCGCCTCTCCAGCACCTGGTATTGGACAAGACCAGAACTTCTCTAGCTTCGTTCCGCGTTTCGCCGCGGCGGAACGCCAGGGATTTGTCACCATGTGTGTCGGGTCTCCTGTCAGCTCCGGCCTGGGTTGGACTCTTCCCCCTGACGCCGACCCACCGTGGCGTGACAGGAGCCCGCAAAGAGCGGATATCCACAGTCGTTATCCCCAATGTGGATAATTACATCCGTGTGATTAGCCCCCCCGCGGCCCTATCTCCAGAGCGTCGCGATGCCGAAGGCGCCGGCCATCAGGCCCATGCCGATCAGGATGTTCCAGTTTCCCAGGTCGCTCATCAGCGGAATGGTCTGACCCGCCACGTAGTAGATGATCAACCACAACACTCCGAGCAGGCCGACGGCCACGAAGGTAGGTGGCACCCATCGGCGGCTGGCCGGAGGCTTCACTCGTTTCTGCTTGGCCTCCTGCCGGGATTTGATCCGCCGCTTCTCGTCTGCGGTTTTCCGGGTTCTCGACTCGGGCACAGTCTCTCCTCGCTGCTCGAGTAGGTAGCGTAATCACTTGCCGACGCCGATAACGATTCCGGCTTTGGGGATTCGACGTCCGCGCAGAGAATAGGCGGGTGCCGCGACCCAAGATCCTGGTGATCGACAACTACGACTCCTTCGTATACAACCTGGTGCAGTACCTGGCACAGATCGGGGCAGAGGTTGAGGTGTGGCGAAACGATGATCCCCGATTCGCAGAGCCAGGCCTTTCAGACAGTTTCGACGGATTGCTTTTGTCGCCCGGGCCCGGTACGCCGGAGGAGGCGGGTGTCTGTATCGACGTCGTGAAGTCCCATGCCGGTCGGCTGCCCATCTTCGGGGTGTGCCTTGGTCTGCAGTCCATCGGTGTCGCCTACGGCGGTGTGGTAGATCGAGCTCCTGAGCTCCTGCATGGCAAGACATCTCTTATCCACCACAGCGGAACTGGGGTCCTCGCCGGGCTCCCCTCGCCTTTCAGGGCGACGCGGTATCACTCCCTTGCCATCGAGCCCGGCACCCTGCCCAGCGAGCTGGAGGTTACCGCAACCACCGTCAGCGGGGTGATCATGGCTGTTCGCCATCGCGGACTGCCGGTCGAGGCTGTGCAGTTCCACCCTGAGTCGGTGTTGACCGAAGGCGGCTATCAGATGCTGGCCAACTGGCTCGCGATCTGCGGTGACGACGAAGCTCCCGCCCGAGCCGTCGGCATGGCACCCCTCATGTCCGCAAGATAGACGCCTACCGAGGACGGAGTTACGCATAAGGCGGATTCGCCCGGGGCCTGCGTGCTCCGGCGGTATTCTCCCAGCAGGGGGTATGCGCCCCATTCCAAGCTGGACTGCGCCTAATGCACCCCATGCGGCCGGAACTGAATGCTGATCCGGGGGCCCACCGGCCGCGCAGTCTTGGGTACCGCGTGCTCCCAAGTCCGTTGGCAGGAACCGCCCATGACCAGCAGGTCACCATGGCCAACCTGATGCTTGATGGTGACCCCGCCTCCCCGTGGACGCAGCAGGAAATTCCGCGATGAGCCGAGCGAAAGGATTGCGACCATCGTGTCTGTCGACTTGCCTCGCCCGATGGTGTCGCCGTGCCAGGCGACCGAATCCCGCCCATCCCGGTAGAGGCACATACCGGCTGTAACGAATCGCTCGCCGAGCTCTGCCCCGTAATGCTCATTGAGTGCGTTTCGCGCTCGAGTCAGTGCCGGATCAGGCAATTCCTCGTCTTCGCCGTAGAAGCGCAACAGCCGGGGCACCAGAACGACTCGCTCGTACATCTGACGTCGCTCCTCAACCCAGTCGACCTCGGAGAGCAGCGTGTCGAAGAGTGCGTCGGCACCGCTCATCCAGCCAGGAAGGAGATCGACCCAGGCGCCACGTCCTAGCTCCTGCCGAACCACCCCAGCCGGTAACGACCCGAGGGTGATCTGTGGCGCCGCGTCGAATAGAGAGGTCTGGATGGCCATTGACATGACACCAGGCTAGCACGGATTAGATCAGGTGTTCTATTTGATTCAAACCCAGATTGCCACGCGAGACAACTGTGCTAGCTGCTCTCTGACGGACTGGGGGTTGGCGTTGGTGAGGGTTGCTGAGTCTCCGACTGTGTCGGCGTCGGAGCTGGTTGGGTCTCGGTAACGGTGGTCGTCGGTCGAGGCTGCGGCTCGGGCTCGGGCTCCGGCGCCGGCTTCGCGACCGCCACCTTGTAGCTGATCTGCGTGTCCCGGGGCACCACGCTGCCGGCCTTGGGGCTCTGGGCGAACACAACTCCGGACTGCTCATCGCTGACCTGGTCATCACGCTTGAAGTTTGTGAAGCCGGCCTCACGGGCGTCCGACTCCGCTTGAGCCGGGGTCTTGCCGGTCAGTACGGGCACCTTCGACTTACCCGTCGCGTAGCTGAGCGTGATCTTTTGGTTCAACGGAACCGACGAACCCTCGGGCGGACTGACCGACAGCACCTCGTTGGCCTCGGCATCGGTCGGCTCCTCCTCGGCCGCTTTGGCAACGACGTTGGTAAACTTCTCCTCCTCGAGAATCTTCTTGGCCTCGCTGACGTCCTTGCCCTCGAGTCCGGAGGGGATCTTGCCCATCTTGGGACCGTCGTTCACGGTGATCGTGACGGTGCTGTTGGGTTCAACCTGGGTGCCGGCAATCGGATCCTGAGCGGTCACCGTGCCGGTGGTCTTCCGATCACCGTTCACGTGCTTGACTTCAGCGTCCAGGTCGACCTCTTCCAGCCGGTCGACGGCTTGTTGCTCGTTGTACGTGAGCACGTTCGGTACGGCAACCGTCGCGGCTGCCGGTGGCGTGTCAGCGAACAGCAACCGCCACAGCCCATAGCCGCCGGCGGCAAGCAGCAGTGCGACGAGTGCGGCTATCAAAACGCCGAGCCAAATACGGCTTCGATCCTCGTCCTCTTCCTCCAGCTCATCCGTGGGCTGTTCCAACAGTGGGACAGCGCCCGCCGCGACCGTCGGTGATGCATCGGCCGGGACGGTATCGCTTGTAGCGGCTGCCCCAGGGACGACCGTTGTCGGCAGCTGACCCGCCAACACCCGACTGAGATCAGCCTTCATGTCGCGCGCTGACTGATAGCGCTCAGCGGGATTCTTGGCAAGAGCCCTCAAGGTGATGGCATCGATGTCGGTGGTGATCACCGGGTCGAGCTGGCTGGGCGGAACAGGTGCTTCCCGTACGTGCTGGTACGCCACGCTCACCGGAGAATCGCCGACGAAAGGCGGCCGCCCGACCAACAACTCGTACAGCAGGCAGCCCGCCGAATAGATGTCGCTTCTGGCATCGACGGTTTCTCCGCGCGCCTGCTCCGGCGAGAGATATTGCGCTGTGCCGATCACCGCGGCCGTTTGGGTCATGGTGGCGGAGGTGTCCGCAATCGCTCGCGCGATGCCAAAATCCATGACCTTGACCGCGCCCGTCGGGGTAAGCATGACATTCGCCGGCTTGATGTCGCGGTGGACAATTCCCGCCTTGTGGCTGTAGGCCAGAGCGTCGAGCACACCAGCGGTGAGCTCGAGTGCCCGCTCGGGCAGGATCTTGCGCCCGTCGCGCAGAACGTCCCGCAAGGTAGTGCCTTCGACGAGCTCCATCACGATGTACGGAATGGGCACTCCAGTGGCCGGGTCCGGTTCCTCGCCGGTGTCGTAGACCGCAACGATCGTTGGATGATTCAGGCCGGCCGCTGATTGCGCCTCGCGGCGAAACCGGGCCTGAAAGGTCGGGTCACTTGCCAGATCGATGCGTAGCTGCTTGATGGCGACCGGTCGGCCGAGCCGGGTGTCGACGGCCTTGCGGACTTCCGCCATTCCGCCGCGGCCCAGTAGGTCGCCGAGCTCATAGCGCCCGCCGACCATCACAGAGTCGCCAATCATGTCGACTGTTCCCCTCTCAACCCCGACCTGGAATGACCGGGACCCCGCTCTACCCCGAGCCATTGTCCGATATGAGCTGCCCGGGACGGAAAAGTTCCACTCACAAAACGGCCTCCATCACCTCTCGGGCGATCGGCGCTGCGACGCGGCCACCGGCAATGTCGTCGCGCGGAATGGAGGCGTCCTCGACGATCACCGCGACAGCAACCTTCGGATCATCGAGTGGTGCAAAGGAGGTGAACCAGGCAAACGGCTTGCGCTTGCGGTCCGACTGAGCCGTGCCTGTCTTGCCCCCGACAGTGACGCCGGGAATCTGCGCATTGACGCCGGTGCCCTCCTCCACGACGGTCACCATCATTTGTTGCAGCTGCTCGGCGTTTCCGGGCAGCATGGCCTCGGACAGCACCTTGGGCCGGTGGGTCGAGATCGGCTTGAGGTCGGGCGACTGCGCCATGCTCATCACATAGGGGTCCATCAGCACCCCGTCATTGGCGATCGCAGCGCTGACCATGGCCATTTGCAATGGGGTGGCGGCGACGTCGTACTGCCCGATGGCGCTGAGTGCAAGTTGGGCATCGTCCAGTTCGTCGGGGAACTTGCTCGCAACCCCGCCCAAGTCATCCAGATGCCGTTGATCGAAGCCGAACCTGTCGGCCTGGGCGCGCAGCTTGTCCTGTCCCAGGTCAAGGCCCACTTTGGCGAAGGCGGTATTGCACGAGACCTTGAGCGCCTGGGTCAGCGTGATCTTGGTGCCGCCGCAGGAGGCCGAGTTTGTCAGATAGGTGTTGGTGCCGGGGATTTTGAGCCGGACAGGTGAGTCAACCATACTGTCGGCAGTCTTCCCGTCGGCTAATGCCGCGGCTGCGGTGACCAGCTTGAAGGTCGAGCCCGGCGGATATATTTCGCGGGCACCCCGGTTTGACAGCGGCTTTTCCGGGTCCTTGGCGAGCCGGTCGTAGGCCTCCCCGGCCGCCTCGATGTCATGACTCGCAATGTCGTTGGGGTCGAAGGTGGGCGAGGTCACCATGGCCAGCACGGCTCCGGTCTGCGGATCCAGCGCTACGACCGCGCCCTTCTGCGAGCCGAGTCCTCGGACCGCGGCCCGTTGGGCATCCGGCAGGATAGTGGTCTGAACGCTCGCACCTTGCGGGGTGCGATTGGTCGCAAGGTCGACTAGTCGGCGAATGAACAACGCATCATCGGTGCCGGCGAGTTCGGCGTTGTAGCTCCTCTCCAGTCCGGTACGGCCGCGGTCATAGGAGTAGTAGCCGGTCACCGGTGCGTACAGCCTGCCGTCGGGGTAGACACGCTGGTACTTGAAGCGGTCCTTGCTCGCCCTGGTGGTCGCAATTTCACTCTTGCCGGCCGCCAGAATGGAGCCCCGATTCTGGGCGAACTCCGCGTCTCGCACTCGACGGTTCTGAGGCTCGGCTGCGAGCGCGGACTGCCGGAAGATCATCATGTACGTGCCGTTGGCTAGCAACAATCCGAACATGATGATCACCACCAGCGCCACCCGCCTAATGGGCCGATTCACCGGTCAGTCACTCTCGCTCTGCGCTTCACGATGCGACCTTCACAAGCTGGGTTTCCTCCGTCGCGCTGATCTCGGTGACGGTCGGCACGGGTTTGCGGGCATGGTGCGAGACCACCAGTAGCAGCCCGGCGACGATCCAGTTACAGACCAGCGATGAGCCGCCCTGCGATAGGAACGGGGTAGTCAGGCCGGTCAGCGGCAGCAACCGGGTGACGCCCCCGACGATCGTGAAGACCTGCAGCGCCAAGGCGAACGAAAGGCCGGCGGCCAGGAGCTTGCCGAACGGCTCGCGGCACTGCAAGGCGATTCGGAGTCCGCGCACCACGATCAGCCCGTAGATCAAGATCACGGCCATCAGGCCGGCCATGCCGAGCTCTTCACCGATCGCGGCCGCTATGAAGTCACTGCGCGCGAGCGGGGTCAGGCCCGGCCTGCCAAGACCAAGGCCAGTGCCGAGCAAGCCACCCCAGGCCATGCCGAACTGGGCGTTGATCACCTGGTAGTGGCGGTCGAAGTCGGAAAAAGGGTCGAGCCAGGCTGTGACCCGGAGCCGGACATGGCTGAAGAGGAGATAGCCGAAGTAGGCTCCGGCGGCGAAGAGCAGGGTGCCGAGCACGACCCAGCCGGCGCGCTCGGTGGAGACGTAGAGCATCATCACGAACAACCCGAAGAACAGCAACGAGGTGCCCAGATCTCGCTGCCAGACCAGGATGGCGAGACTGACCAGCCACACCAACAGAATCGGTCCGAGATCGCGTGCCCGGGGGAGGTCAAGGCCGAGGATTCGGTAGCCGGCCAGCGCCAGCACGTCGCGTTTCTCCACCAGATAGGACGCGAAAGCGACGGACAGCAACACTTTCGCGGCCTCTGCCGGTTGGAAGCTGTAGGGCCCGAGTTGGATCCAGATCTGCGCGCCGAACTTCTCGATGCCAATGCCTGGCACCAGCGGTAGCAGAAGCAACAGAATGCCGGCTAGACCCAGGGTGTAGGTGAAGCGCTGCAGCGGCCGGTGATCCCGCAGCACAACCACGACCAAGAGGAACAGGACCACCCCAAGCGCGGTCCAGATCAATTGCTGCCGGGCGCCATTGGTCGGTGGGGTGTTGATCAGGTCTATCCGGTGGATCATGATCAGTCCCAACCCATTCAGCAAGATCACGCAGGGCAGGATGACTGGATCTGCGTAGGGCAGCCGCCAGCGCACGGCCGCGTGGGCCAGCGCAGCGAGCCCGACCCAGACGCCGGCCAAGGTACTGAACACCGGTGACAGGCTTCCCGTGACGTTGTAATCGACGATGGCATAGCCGCCGAGTGTGATCGCCAACGCAATCAAGATCAACACGAGTTCGACGCCCCGACGTTTCCGGGGGATGACTGTCACGGGAGTTGGGCTATTCATGATCAGCAGCCGTTCCCGGGGTACGACGCGGCACTTGATCTCGGAGCCGCTGGCTGACTTGGGTTCGGCGTGCCGGGCGGGCGAGCGGACGGCGTCGTCGACGAGCGGGTAGGGGAGCGAGAAGGCAGGGCTGAGGCCGTGGCCTTGCGACTCGGTTCGGTTACACAGCGCTGAGCCGCTTCAGTCAGTTCGCCGACGGTCTGACGAGCAGACGAGAGGCTCTGCACTTCGATGTTGGCCTTGACCTTCTCCTGGTAGTACGGCGGTAGGTCACCAACGGCAAGTGGCTGGACCTCATAGACATGGGAGAGCTTGAAACCCGGCAAGCTGTCGGATAGACCCTGATAGATCGCGACGCGGTCCTGGGCGACCCCAACGAAGTACTGCGTTCTGGTCCAGGCGTACGCGCTGCCGAGGGCGACGGTCGCGAGGAGGACGACGACAACAAGGCCGGCGAGCTGCCGGACATGGCGCCGCCGATGCGGGGGCCGGGGGTTGTAACGGGCCTCGTCCTCAGGCTCGGCAGGCCGTGCAGCAGAGGCTGGCCGGCTGGTGATGAGGGTGTCTTCGCTGTCATCCGCCCGGACCTTCGTGTTCGCGGGAGGGATGGAACGGTCGGCCGCGGCCCCCAGGACGACCTGCTCCGAGGTGACCGTTGCAACCTCTTCGACGACATCAGCCACGATGATCGTGATGTTGTCGACTCCACCCTGGACGCGAGCTTCGTCCAGCAGGCAGGCGAGCGCGTCGGCCGGCTGCCCCCTCTGCAGTAACTCCGCGATTGCTTCGTCGTCCACCTGCCCGCAGAGACCGTCGCTGCAGAACAGCAGGCGGTCCCCGGCGGCCAACCGCACAAGCGTTAAGTCCGGGTCGTTGGCCGGCTGACCGTTGAGCACCTTCAGCAGCAGCGATCGATGGGGATGAATCGCCGCTTCATTCGGGTCGATCTTTCCCTCATCAAGCAGCGATTGGACCCAGCTGTGATCGTGGGTGAGCTGCTGAAGATGGCCGTCACGAAGCAGGTAGGCACGACTATCGCCGATGTGCGCCAGTCCGAGTTGGGTGCCGTCGAAAAGGGCGCCGGTCACGGTCGTCCCCATCCCGTCCAGCGCCCCGTTCGCTTCGACCAAGTCGGCTATCCGGTCGTTGGCCTTATGGATGGCACCAGCGAGCGCCTCGAGCATTTCTTCGCCGACAGTCGGCTTGTCGATCCTGCGAATGGCGTCGATCACAAGAGCGGATGCAAGATCGCCAGCCGCGGCGCCACCCATGCCGTCGGCAACCACGATGAGCTGCGGGCTGGCGTACCCGGAGTCTTGGTTGTTCTTTCGGACCAGGCCCGTCTCGGAGTGACTGGCTATCTTGAGCGCGAGCGCCACGGTCAGGGCTCCAGCCTCAAAATCGTCTTGCCGATCCGTACCGTGTCATCGAGGGTGATGATGGTGGGCGCCGTGATCCGCTGGCCGTTGACATAGGTGCCATTGGTGGAGCCGAGATCCTCGATATAGACCCCGTTCTCCCCGGTCGCGACGCGCGCGTGCCGGGTCGAGACGTAGTCGTCATCCAAGATCAACTGGCAGTCTGCCCCCCGGCCGATCATGATCACTCCGCGGGCCAGCTCTGCAGACAAGCCGGCCTGGTTGCCCTGAGTGATGGAGAAGATTCGGGGCTGGCCCCGCTGCCGCCTTCCTCGTCGCTGGGCCGGCGGTATCGTTTCGAGCTCGGGAGGTTGGGAATCGGGAGCAGGGACGGTACGGCCGAACAAGTCACTGCGGATCACTGAGACAGCCGACAGGATGAAGAGCCAGAGCAAGGCCAGGAACAGCACCTTGATAACGGTGAATGCAATCTCCGACATGGAGCGCTCAACGTCCGGCAGGAGCGTGGACGAGCATTCGTGTGGCGCCGATTTGTATCCGTGATCCCTCCCCGAGTACGGAACGCGAAACCTTCTGCCCGTTGACCGTGATCCCATTGGTGGAACCCAGGTCGACGATGTCGATCTGCTGCCCGTTGCCAGATTCGGTTACTCGAATCTCGGCGTGCAGTCGCGAGATGCTCGGATCACTGATCCGAAGATCGGCCTCGGTTCCACGGCCGATGGTCATCCCAGGCGGGTGCAGGAGGTGCCGGGTGCCGTTGACCTCCAGCACCAGCAGGCGGGTGCTCGCCTGCATAGGCGGCGGCGTGCGTTGGCGTTCGGCCTCAACGCCGGCGACAGCCTGCGATGCTACGGTGAAGCGGCCCGTGGGCAGCTTGCTGTCGAGCTGCAGGATGATTTTGACGGGGCCGTTGAAGACGTAACCCAGGTTCTGGGCATGACTGCGCAGCTCACCGGCCAGCTCTTTGGTGAGCGCTTTGCCATAAGGGGACAGCTTGTCGTGGTCGTGTTGAGACAGCCCGATCTGGAACTCATTGGGCACCAAGCGCTTGTCCCGTGACATGAGCTTGGCCTCGGCATCCAGTTCCCGCTGCAACCGTGCGGAAATCTCCACCGGCTGCACGTCGCCTTTGAAGGCGCGCGCGAAAATACCGTTCACAGCGCCTTCAACCTTCTTCTCGAAGCGCGTGAGGATGCCCATTCCCCTCCTTCCTCAGGCCACCCTAGATGGTATCCGGCGCCCGTACCGGCCAGTCGATCTTCAGGTCCGTGCTGCGGACTGTGAATGCCCTCTACAGCTATGCCCAGCGGACCGCGCCGCTGTGCGTGCTAGCCTTTCCGGCTGGATCGCGCAGCACGCGCGGCCCAGCGCGCGAGTGGCGGAACGGCAGACGCGCTGGCTTCAGGTGCCAGTGTCCGCAAGGACGTGGGGGTTCAAATCCCCCCTCGCGCACCAGTACGACCCCCGGCCTGACCTGGGGTTATATGGAATC
>Ga0126313_10000209_pt1 | contig 26252 bp, 31 predicted proteins | sample Plot105A_FD_89954 | JGI IMG/M metagenome (GOLD analysis project Ga0126313, IMG submission 89954) | Serpentine soil microbial communities from UC McLaughlin Reserve, CA, USA - Plot105A | ecosystem: Environmental > Terrestrial > Soil > Grasslands | place: USA: UC McLaughlin Reserve, Lake County...
AGCATCGGCTCGGGGCTTCGCCGCTTGCGCTCACGAAGGCGACTGCACTCACCACGCCGACTACGAGCGCGGCAATGACCGGCGGCGAACCGAGGCCCTGCTCAGGCGCCTGGATGACCGCAAACGTGATCCCGGCAAGCGCCAGCGAGGCCAGCGCGGAGCCGCGGAAGTCGAGCCGCCCGCGGATCGTCGGGTCGCACGACTCCGGAAGGTGACGGCTCGCGGCCCATACGACGAACGCGCCGGGCGGGACGTTGATGAAGGAGATCGCGTGCCAGCTGATGGCCTCGATCAACCACCTTCCGACGAGTGGGCCGATGGCCGTGGCGATCACTAGCAGAGCAGACCATGCGCCGATCGCTCGCCCGCGATCATCCCGATGGAAGCTGGCCTCAATGATCGCCAAGCTCCCCGGAGTGAGGAGGGCCGGCGATGCCCTGGACTACCCGCGCTGCGATCAGGACCTCGACGCTCGGCGCCACGGAGCAGAGCACGGACGCCCCGGTGAACCAGATCACCCGAGGGTGAACATCCGCCGTCGTCCGTAGCGATCGCCGAGTGAGCCGCCGAGCAGGATCAGCGAGGCGAGCGTCCGCAGGTAGCCGTTGAGGATCCGCTGCGGGCCCGACACGTCTGCGTCGAGGTCGCTGCCGATTTCGGGCAGGGCGACGTCAACGGGTCGCTTCGAGAAGGCGAGGCTCGTTCCGAGCACGGTGACCCCCAGAACCCAGCGCCCGGCTGGACTGTCGTAGCGGATCTCGCCCGCTTCCCTCATGGCCCGAGCAGCCTCATACGGTCGTCCCGCTCGCCGGGCTGGGCCAATGGTGCCCCGTGGTGCGGGTAACGGTACTCGGCACGACTGGGCCGGCCTCGAACGGGGTTCGGCGGCTTCAAATATTCGTGGAAAGTCGCCAAGCCCCCCCCAGGCGCTACTGGATCCCTTGGCGCCGCCCTTCCCGGGCCAGCGGTCCCAGGGCCGCGCGTCACGCTGGTCCAGTCACAGGGGGCGCCGGGGCCGTGCGAATGGTGCTGGCTCGTGGGAGGTGGTGGGGTTAGCCGTATTTTCTTCGCAGGCCCGGGCAACGAGAATCGAAGGAGCAGTGGAGACAACCGTCCTCGTAATCGACGATCACACGAGCTTTCGCGCCTCCGCAAGGCGCGTGCTGGAGAGCGAGGGCTATCGCGTGGTTGGAGAGGCGGCGGACGGTGCGTCCGCCCTCTCCCGAGCGCGCGAGCTCCGCCCCCAGCTGGCGCTCGTCGACGTGTACCTGCCGGACATCGACGGTTTCGAGGTGGCCTCGCTCCTGGCTGCGCTCGATGACGCCCCCACCATCGTCCTCGTCTCGAGCCACGACCGAGCCGAGCTCGAGCCGTGCGTACCCGGCAGCGGCGCCCGCGGTTTCTTGCCGAAGGACAAACTCTCGCGCGAGGCTCTCGAGGCGCTCGTCTAGTCCCTCCGGCGCTGGACGCCGTTAGTCCGACTACATCAGCACGGGATGCTGGCGCACACGGTCGTCCCCCGCCCCGCCTCGCTCTTGATATGGAGCCGCCCCTCGATGGCCTCGAGCCGAGCCGCCAGCCCGCGCAGGCCTGTGCCTCGCTCAACGTCAACGCCTCCCACGCCATCGTCGCTGACCTGGACCATGAGTCGGCCGTTGGCCTTGGACACTGCGACGCTCGCTTGGCTCGCGGACGCGTACTTGGCGACGTTCGTCAGTGCCTCGGAGACGACGAAGTAAGCGGCGAGCTCGACCCGCTCGGGAACCCGTTCGGAGGGCATTTCTCCGAGCTCGACCGACAGCGGGGCGCGATTCGCGAGCGCCTCAACCGCCGCGGCCAGGCCTCGGTCCGAGAGCACCGCCGGGTGAATGCCTCGGGCCAGCTCGCGCAGCTCCTCTAGCGCTTGATCGAGTTCCTCGCGCGAGCGATCCAAGAGGCGCTCGGCTTCTCCGGCATTGCCGCCTACCCGCTCTCGTGCCAGGCGCAGCGTGAGCGCGAGGGAAACGAGCCGCTGCTGGGCCCCATCGTGAAGGTCGCGCTCGAGCCGGCGCCGCTGGCTGAGCCCGACCTCCACCAGCCGCGACCGCGAGGCGCGGAGCTCCTCCACCTTCGCGCGCAGTTCGGCATCGAGACGTCCGTTCTCGAGCGCCAGCACGGCGGCGGCTGCTGCCGCGCGAACCAGCTCCGGATCGTCGAGCAATGCAGGGTCGTGGACGATCGCCGCGACACGACGGCCGTCGCGCTCAACCTCTGTGACGGCGCGGCTCGAGCCGGGGTGGGGCAGCTCGACCGGACGCCCTTCGGCGTCCACGTACTGCCCAGAGTCCGGAAGCCAGTAGGCGAGCTCAAGCGAGGGATCGCCGAGCGCCCGGGCCAGCTCCTCACGCAGCTCGCCGGCGTGGTGGGCCTGGCCGAGCCAGCTGATCAGCGCTCCGAGGCCTCGTCCGCGAATCCACCGCCCCTTCAGTAGTCCGAAGAGGAAGAAGTAAGGAACGAGCCCAAAGGCGACCAGACAGCCGTAGAAGATGTTCTTGGTGACGGCGTCCTCCCAGGGCTCGAAGAGCCCGACGGCCAGCAGAACGGCAAGCGCGATCATCAGCGTCCCGCCCGCGAGAAACACGGGCGTGACCGTGCGGCGAAGTGGCGTGCTCGCGCCCCGCCAGCGCTGGACGAGACGAGCCAGCACCGACAGCATCACCGCGATTCCGACGACGCCAAGCACGTCGAGCCATGTATTCGCGAAACCAACGTTCGAATCGATCAGCAGCAGGTTGTCGGGGCAGTTCGTGCATCCGAAAGCGACCGGGTCCATGAAGAGCATGGCGGGAAACCACCCGATCGTCGTGGCGGTGTACGCGACCCCGACCAGCACGCGGTCCACCGCCGTCTCGAGCCGCCCGGAGGGGAAGGCCAGCAGGAGGTGGATCGCGGTGGCGACGAACAGGTTGTTCAGCAGGTTGCCGACCGTGAAAAGGAGCGACGGGTCGGTGTTGCTGGCGACCAGCAGATACCAGGCGAAGGCCGTAGCGACCATCAGCGCCCCGATCCGATTGTCTGGCCGGCGGTACCAGGCGAACAGCCCAACGGCCGCGAAGCCTGTGCCGATGACCAGGTCGAGCTCGATCCAGAGGGCATGGTCCGACACCGAGTCGGCCGTCGCGATCAGCGGCACCAGTCCCAGTCCGATCGCAGCCGCTGCGCCGCCGAGCACCCACAGCCGGGCGCGGCTCAGAGTCACACCAGCAGCTCCCGGAGGGTCGCGCCACTCAGCTCCGACTTCGAAATGAACCCCCGTGCCGGGCACTCCGCGAGGGCCCTGGCGAGGTCGCTGAGATCTCGGCTCGAGATGAGGACGATCACCGCCCCGCCGTCGAGGGCACCGATCTCCCTCGATGCCTGGATCCCGTCGAAGTCCGGGAGCTGGACGTCGAGGAGCACGACGTCCGGACGGAGCTCACGCGCGGCGGCAATCGCCGAAGCGGCGTCTGCCGCCTCGCCTACGACCTTGAAGCCATCCGCCTCGAGCAGCTCGCGCGCACAGGCGCGGAAGCCGCCGTGGTCGTCAACGATCAGGACCGTCTCCCTCATGCCCACGAGTTTGGCGCGGTAACCCGTCCTCGGCAATACGGCTAGCCGCACCCGGGCCGCCGTGCGCCTCGGCGCTGCGATGCTCCGCTCTAGGCAGCTTCGGAGTAGGCGGGCTCGGCTTCAGCCGCCTCGGGCTCCGCTTCTGTCCCCTCCGTGGGCCGGCGCTCCGGTTGCAGCACGGTCAGGGCGACGACGATCGCGGCCCCCACGAGCCCCACCCCGATCAGGAAAGCCAGGTGATAGCCGTCCGTCAGCGCGGAAGCGGTCGAGTGGCCTCGCTCCAGCAGGTTTTCGGTGCGCGTCGTCGACAATGTCGCCAGTACGGCCAGCCCCAGCGCGCCGCCGACTTGCAGCGTGGTGTTGACCAGGCCGGAGGCAAGCCCCGCGTCGCTCTCCGGGACGCCCCCCATCGCCAGCGTCATCAGGGCCGGGAACGCGAGCCCCGCGCCCGCGCCGAGCAGGAGCATCGTCGGCAGCAGGTGGGCCACATAGCCGCCGTCAACCGGCACCTGGGTGAACAACACGAGCCCGGCCCCGATCAGTACGAGGCTGGGGAGCAGGGTTGCGCGGGCGCCGAAGCGCAGGATGAGCCGATCGCTGTAGCCGAGCGACAGCGTCCCGATGACGAGCGTTACCGGCAGGAAAGCGAGACCGATCTCCAGGGCGTCGTAGCCGAGCACTCGCTGCATGTAGAGGGACCCGAGGAAGAACATCCCGAACATCCCCGCCACGAACAGTGCCTGGATTGCATTCGCTCCTGAGACGTTGCGCGAGCGGAAAATCCGCAGCGGAATGAGAGGAGTCCGCGCGGTTGCTTCCCGCCAGATGAAGGCGGCGAGCAGCCCGAGGGATGCCGATCCCAGCCCCAGCGTGCGCCCGTCGCCCCAGCCGTAGTCGGCCGCCGGCTTGACGATCGTGTAGACGAGGAGCATCAAGGCACCCGTGATCAGCACCGCGCCCAGGACGTCGGCCCCGCGGCCGAAACCGATCCCCCGGTCCTTGTCGAGCAGCCGCATCGCGAGCACTGCCGTAGCCAGGCCGATCGGGAGGTTGACGAAGAAGATCCAGTGCCAGTTGATCCCCTGGGTGAGAACGCCGCCGGCCAGCAATCCCACCGAGCCGCCGGCCGAGGCGACGAAGCTGTAGACGCCGATCGCCTTCGCCTGCTCCCGAGGCTCCGGGAACATCGTGACGATCATGCCCAGGATCACTGCGGAAGTCATGGCTCCGCCGACGCCCTGGAGGAAGCGAGCCCCGACCAGCAGCTGCTGGCTCTGCGCCACTCCACACAACAACGAGGCCAAGGTGAAGACACCCAAGCCTGCCAGGAAGACACCACGCCTCGAGATCAGATCGCCGAGTCGTCCCGCTAGCAGCAGGAGGCCACCGAAGGTGATGAGGTAGGCGTTGACGACCCAGGCGAGGCTCGACTGCGTGAAGCCGAGGTCCTTCTGGATCGAGGGCAGCGCCACGTTCACGATGGTGGCGTCGAGGACGATCATGAGCATCCCGACGCAGAGCACCACGAGTGCGATCCACCGGGACCGGTCGTTTTCTGCGGTTTTGGTCATCTCGGCTTCTCCCTGGGCAAGAATGGATTCCGGCACGAGTGATCAGGCTGCCAACGGGCTGGCTCCCTCCCAATACGGCCTCCCTGCGTCCGGCGGTGCGGCTAGCCGCACCCGCAGCGGGGTACGGAGCAGCGTGGCGACGCGGGCGTCCCTGCGCTCGCGCCGGCGGCGCCAGTGGCGGCTGAGTCGGCGGCGCCAGAAGCTCATGTGACGAGCCTCGCATCGAGGGTGCCGCTCCGAAATGCGGGTACCCCGCCAACCCGGGTGCGGCCAACCGAACGAGCCCTTTCGTGATGCGAAGCTTTGAAAGGAGATGACTGACGCGGCGGAGACGGAGACGACGGGGCGTGACGAATCGCTCGCCAGACTGCGGGGCCTGGTCGAGGAGCAGGCGGCCTTGCGGCGGGTGGCGACGCTCGTGGCGAGCGACCCCGACCCGTCGGAGGTGTTCACTAGCGTCTGCGAGGAGGTCGGCACCGTGCTCGGCATTGAGGGGACGAACCTGACTCGCTTCGAGGGCGACGGAACCCAGACCGTGCTGGCCGGCTGGAGTGCGCACGGAGCACCGGTCTTTCCTCTCGGTGGCGGAGTTCCGCTCGAGGGTGACGCGGCCGTCCCGAAGGCGAGCCGCAGTGGCCGCCCCGAGCGGATCGACGACTATGCCGAGGTCAGCGGGGAGCTGGCGGAAATGATCCGCGGCGCTGGCATAGCGTCCGCTGTGGCGGCGCCGATCAAGGTCGCCGGGAGGTTGTGGGGCGCAATCGTGGCGACCACGGCCCGCCCCTATGGCTTCCCGCCCGGGACAGAGGAGCGAGTTGCCGACTTCGCCGAGCTGGTGGCCAACGCGATCGCGAACGCCGACGCACGGGAGAAGCTTGCGGCGTCCCGCGCGCGCATCGTGGAGGCCGGCGACTCCGAGCGCCGGCGGCTCGAGCGCAATCTCCACGACGGCGCCCAGCAGCGGCTGGTGAGCCTGGCGCTCGCCCTTCGACAGGTGGAGGCAGAGCTCGGCGACGATCCCGAGAGCGCCAAGCGGCTGCTCGCCGGAGCACGCGATGAGCTGGCGCTCGCGCTCGACGATCTCCGTGCGCTCGCCCACGGCATCCACCCGGGGATCCTCAGGGACCGCGGGCTCGGGGCCGCGCTCGAGGCGCTCGCGGCGCGGGCGCCTCTGCCAGTGGAGGTCAGGGCGCTGCCGAAGACCAGGTTTCCCGAGCCGGTCGAAGTCGCCGCGTATTACCTCGTGGCAGAGGCGGTCACCAACGCGGCGAAGCACGCCCGTGCGAACGCCGTCACCGTGCGCGCAACAGTGGCCGACGACCGCGCGCTGGTCGAGGTGCGTGACGACGGGATAGGCGGCGCCGAGATAGGCAGCGGCTCGGGGCTCCGCGGGCTCGCAGATCGGGTCGAGGCCCTGGGCGGGCGCCTGGACCTCTCAAGTCCGCCCGAATCGGGCACGACATTAGTTGCAAACATCCCGCTCGGGTAGCTGTGCTTCTGAACGCGGGCCGAGGCCGTCCGCTCAGTCTCCGGCCACGTGCCAGGTGTCGTTGAGGCAGCGCGGGCAGACGGGCAGGTTCGTGATCCTTCCCTCCTCGATTTCGATCTGATGCCCGCACTGGGGGCAGCGGTAGTTGCCCGAGATCGCGGTCTCGCCGGCGATCAGTGGTCGACCCCTGGCGTAGGCCTCCTTCTGCTCGTCGCGGCCGCGCCCGAGCATCAGTGCCTGTTACGTGCGACCGCCGCCCCACCGCCCAGGACGGCAGTGCCGGCCGCGACCGCGGCTATCGCCGCCGTGGGCCGCCGCCGGTCAGGACAGACGTCCGGATATTCGCGCTCCGGGTAGCTCCCCGCCACCCCCTCGACACCCTCGTCGATCGCCATCTTGAGCACCTGCGCCGTGTGCAGCGGGCGGCGGTCTGTCATCTGCTCCACCTGTGTCTTGCACGAGAAGCCGTCGGCAATCACGAGCGTGTCTTTGGCGGCCCCCCGGACCATCGGCATCAGCTTGTGCTCGCCGATCTGCAGCGAGATCTCGTGGTGCTCGTGCTCGAAGCCGAACGAGCCCGCCAGGCCGCAGCAGCCGGAGTCGAGCAGCTCGAAGTCGAGGCCCATCCGCTCGTAGAGCCCCTGTTCGGCGGACATGCCGATCGCGGCCTCTTGGTGGCAGTGGCCGTGAACGATGGCCCGCCGTTCGAGCTTGGGGATCTCCCACCCTTCCGCGTGGCGCTCGAGGAACTCGCTCAGCGTCAGCGTCTGGAGGGTCAGCCGCTTGGCGTCCTCATCGTGGGGGAAGAGGTTCGGCAGCTCGTCGCGGAACGCCGCCACACAGCTCGGCTCGACGCCGACGACGGGTACGCCTGCGCGGATGTGGGGCCGCAGCACCGAGAGCATCCGCTTCCAGAACGCCTTCGAGAGATCGAGCATGCCGTAGTCGTAGAGAGGACGTCCGCAGCAGAGCGCCTCCATCGGTACCACCACCCTGAAGCCGGCCTCCTCGAGCACCTCGACAGCGGCCTTCATCGGCTCTGGGTGGAGGAAGTTGTTGAAGGTGTCCGGGAAGAGCAGCACCGGCTCGGCATGCCGGTTCACCTCGCCGCGTCTCGAGAACCAGGCTTTGAACGTCTGCGGCGCGAATGGCGGCATCTGGCGCTCGGGGCTGATCCCGCCGAGGCGCTTGACGAGCTTGCCGAGCGCCGGCGCGTGGGTCACGAAGCCCGCAAGCCGCGGAGCGAGCGAGGCCAGCCGTGCGTGGAACATGATCAGCCCCATCGAGTATGCCGCGCGCGAGCGAAGCCGGCGCTTGTAGTACTTCGACAGGAACTCCGCCTTGTAGGTGGCCATGTCCACGGACACCGGGCAATCGCCCTTGCAGCCTTTGCACGAGAGGCAGAGGTCGAGCGCGTCGAAGACCTCGTCCGAGCGGAAGCGACCCTCCACAGCTTCGCCCTGGAGCATCTCGTACAGAATTCGTGAGCGCCCGCGGGTCGAGTGCTCCTCCTCCCCCGTGACCATGTAGCTGGGACACATCGTGCCGCTCTCGGTGTCACGGCACTTGCCCGCCCCCACGCAGCGCAGGGCGGCGTGAGCGAACGAGCCGGCGTCGTCGGGATAGGAGAAGTGGGTCTTCGTCTCCGGCGGGTTGTAGCCGGCGCCGAGCTTCATGTTGGAGACGATCGGATAGGGATCGACGACCTTGTGCGGGTTCATGCGGTTGTCCGGGTCCCAGATCGCCTTGAACTCGCGGAAGGCGCCGACGAGCTCCTCGCCGAACATCTTCGGCAAAAGCTCGGCGCGAGCCTGGCCGTCGCCGTGCTCACCCGAGAGCGAGCCGCCATGCTCGATCACGAGCTCCGCGGCGTCCTCGAGGAAATTGCGCCAGTCGCTCAACCCGCCGGCGCTCTGGAGGTCGAAGTCGATCCGTGTGTGCACGCAGCCGTCGCCGAAGTGCCCATACAGCGCGCCGTGGTACTCGTACTTGTCGAGCAGCTGGTCGAACTCGCGGAGGTAGCTGCCGAGCTCGGCAGGGTTGACCGCCGCGTCCTCCCAACCCGGCCAGTGGTCGCGCTGCCCGGGGATGTACGCGGTGGCGCCGAGGCCGTTCTCGCGCACCTCCCAGATCTCCTGCCCGGCGGCGGGGTCCTCGATCAGCCTCATCTCAGGGCTGTCCTCGTCCTTGGCGAGCCGGGACAGGCACTCGCGGGCGCGCTCGCTGGCTTCCTCGGGCGAATCCCCGCCAAACTCGACGAGCAGCCAACCGTCGCCGTCAGGCAGCTGCTTCAGACCCGGCGGGTTCTCGCCCTGCAGGTGCATGTCCTCCACGAGGGTGCCGTCGATCGCCTCGAGGCCGGTGGGGCCGTACTCGAGCATCTCCATCACGTGATCGGCGGCGTGGAAGATCTTCGGATAGCCGAGCACCAGGAGCGAGCGGTGCGGCGGCGAGTAGACGAGCCGCACCGTCGCATCGAGGACCGTGGCGAGCGTGCCTTCCGAGCCCACCAGCGCGCGGGCGACGTTGAAGCCCTTCTCGGGCAGGAGCTCGTCGATGTTGTAGCCGGAAACGCGACGCGGGATGTCGGGAAAGCGCTCGCGGATCCGGTCGGCATAGCGATCCCCGAAGCTCTCTCAGGTTCCGATATATCTCGCCGCGTCGCCCGCCCTCGCCGATGATCCGCCCCAGGTCTTCTTCGCTCGTGGCGCCGACCCGCATCCGCACACCGTCATAAGTGACGATCTCGAGCTCGTGCACGTTGTCGGAGGTCCGCCCGGCCATGATCGAGTGGATTCCGCAGGAGTTGTTGCCGATCATTCCGCCGAAGGTGGCGTAGGCATGGGTGGATGTGTCGGGCGCGAAGGTCAGATTGTGTTCGGCCTCCGTCCTGTCCGAGAGCTGGTCCCGAATCACCCCCGGCTGGATTCGCGCGGTTCTGCGCTCCGGATCTATGTCGATGATCCGGCGCAGGTACTTGGAGTGGTCGATGACCACTGCGACGTTCGTGGTCTCGCCCGAGAGGCTGGTTGCGCAGCCGCGGTTGAGGATCGGCGCGCCGTGGCGGCTGCAGACCGCCATCGCCGCCACGACGTCCTCGGTCGACTTCGGCACGACGACCCCGATCGGAGCCTGGCGGTAGTTCGAGCTGTCGTGCGCGTAGACGGCACGCGAGCCGGCGTCGAAGCGCACCTCCCCGCCCACCGCCTGCTCGAGCTCGCGCTGCAGGGCCTTGACGTCGATGCGGTCCGCGCCACGCGGGCCGAGCAGGTTGTGCCCCAAGCCCTGTCCGTTGGCCAGCACCCGGCCACCGCGCCAGGCGGCGACGGCCGGATTCGTCCAGCGCTGGCGGCTCCCGGTCGCACTCATCGGCTCATTCCTCGTAGGCGGCCGCGTCCGCGCGCTTGAGTTCGATGCCCAGCCCCGGTCGTGAGCGATCGGGGCGTAACGCACCGTGGCTTGGGTCCAGCGTCCCGTCGAAGAGCAGCCTCTCGACACGCACGTGGTCGTGGAAGTACTCGACGTGCTCGAGACACTCGAGCGCACAGCAGACGTGCCCGGAGACGGCCGGCGCCCCATGCGCCGAGAACGGCATGTTGCGGCCCTTGCAGATTCCGTCGACGCGCAGCATGCTCGTTACCCCGCCGCAGCGGGTCACGTCGGCCTGCAGGGTGTCGACGCAGCTCGCCAGCTCCGAGAGCTCCGGCAGAGTCCACTCGTACTCGCCGGCCGCGATCGCGATGCCGGCGGGCCCGCGCTCGTGCAGCAGGCGGAGGCCATCCCGGTCCTCGGAGCTGACCGGCTCCTCGAAGTAGGTCACGTCGTAGTCCGAGTAGCGTCGCGCCCAGTACAGGGCCTGCTTGGGCGAAAACGCGCCGTTGGCGTCCACCAGGAGCGCGGCTTCGTCGCCGATCGCGTCGCGTGCGACCTGGAGCCGGTGTGGATCCCTCTCGGGTTCACGGGCCACCTTCATCTTCACGCGCGGGATGCCCCGGTCGACCCAGGTCCGCAGCTGCTCCGCCAGGCGCGCGTCGGAGTAGGACGTGAAGCCGCCCGAGCCGTAGATCGGAACCTCGTCGTGAAAGCGCCCGATGAGATCGGCCAGGCAGACGCCGAGCAGCCTGGCCTTGAGGTCCCAGAGCGCCACGTCGACGGCCGAGATCGCCATAGCCGCGCTCCCGGGTCGGCCCGCGTTGCGGATGGCGGCCTGCATCGACCCCCAGGTGGTCTGCGGACTCATGGCGTCACCGCCCCGAACGAGGTCCGCCAGCTCCGACTCCACGAACCGGCCGACGGAATCGGGGCCATAGGTAAAGCCGAGGCCGGCCTGGCCGCCCGCGGCGACCTCTACGAGGATCAGGGTCGTCGAATCCCACTCGAGCGTCCCGTCCGACTCCGGTTCGTCGGTGGGAACCGTGTACGCCGAGACGTCGAGGCTCTCGACCTCGACGTCTGCGCCTGCTCGCACGGCGACCGCCACTAGCGGTTGACGAACTCCTGAAGCTTGCCCTTCGCGGACTGCTTCGCGATCTGCCCAGCCGCCGGATCGCCCTTCACCAGCGCCTTGGCCATGTGCTTGGCCTGGTCGAGCATGATGTGCGGCGGCAACGGCGGAACCTCGGGGTCGGTGATGGCCTCGTAGAGCACCGGGCGGTCCGAGTCGAGCGCCTCGTCCCAGGCGCCGGCCACCTCCTCCGGAGACTGCACCCGGATCCCGCGCAGGCCCAGCAGCTCGGCGTAGCGTGCGTAGGGAAAGTCGGGAATCACCTGCGAGGCCTCGAGCTTGGGGTCGCCCGCCAGGACGCGCTGCTCCCAGGTCACCTGGTTCAGGTCGCGGTTGTTGAGGACAAGCACCACGAGCTGCTTGTTCGACCAGTTCGGGTACTTGTCGGCGATGTCGATCAGCGCGTTGATGCCGAGCATCTGCATCGCGCCGTCACCGAGGCAGGCGATCACCGGGCGGTCGGGATAGGCGTACTTGGCGGCGAACGCGTAGGGCACGCCCGGGCACATCGTCGCCAGCGTCCCCGACAGTGCGGCCCTCATCCCCTTGCGCAGCTTCAGCTGCCGCGCCCACCAGTTGGTGGCCGAGCCGGAGTCCGCAGTGAGGATGCAGTTGTCGGGCAATTTCGGCGAGAGCTCGTGGAAGACCCGCTGGGGGTTGATCGGGTCGGCGTCGAGCATCGCCCGGTCGGCGAGGATCTCCCACCAGCGCGCGACCCCGTCCTCGATCTGGTTGCGCCACGAGCGGTCCTTCTTGCGCACGAGCTGCGGAGTCAGCTCGCGCAGCGTCTCGGCCGAGTCGCCGACGAGGCCGACCTCGGGCGGGAGCCGGATGCCGATCATTCGCGCGTCCAGATCGATCTCCACGACCTTGCAGGAACCCGGCTCAGGGAGCCACTCCGCGTAGGGGAAGCTCGTTCCGACCATGAGCAGCGCGTCGCAGTTCATGATCATCTCGTGGCTCGGCTTGGTGCCGAGCAGGCCGATCGAGCCGGTCACGAACGGCAGGTCGTCGGGCACGGCATCCTTGCCGTTGAGGGCCTTGGCGACCCCCGCGCCGAGCAGGTCGGCAACCTGGGTCACCTCGTCCGCGGCGTGGGCGGCGCCCTGACCGATGAGCATGGCCGGCCTCTCCGCCGAGTTGAGGATCTCCGCGGCTCGGCGGATGTCCGATTCGGGCGGGATCACGCGCGAGCGGAGCCGGCCGTCGGGCGACGTGTAGACGATCCCGTGCTCGCGTGGAGGCTCCTCGAATGGCTCCTCCTGGATGTCGGCGGGCACGATCACCGCGGTCACGCTGCGCGACGCGGTGGCGATCTTCACCGCGCGGTCGATCAGCTGCCTGATCTGGCCCGGGTGCATGCAGTAATGCACGAACTCCGAGGCCACGTCCTTGAACAGGACCTGGAGATCGACCTCCTGCTGGTAGTTGGCGCCGAGCGAGAAGGTCTTCTGCTGGCCGACGATCGCCACCACGGGCTGGTGGTCGAGCTTGGCGTCGTAGAGGCCGTTCAGCAGGTGGATCGCGCCCGGACCCGAGGTCGCCATACAGACCCCGACTTCGCCGGTGAGCTTGGCATGGGCGGTGGCGGCGAACGCAGAGATCTCCTCATGGCGTGTCTGTACGAACTCGATGTCGGACTCGTGCAGGGCTCCGAGGAAGCCGTTGATGCCGTCGCCCGGGTAGCCGAAGATGTGGCGTACGCCGTTCTCCTTCAGTCGCTCGAGCGCGAAGTGGGCGACCGTCCCTGACTGTCCCTTGGGCATTCGTTCCTCCTCAGTGGCTGGCGTAGCGATCGTCAAAAAAGGCACCGACCTGCGGCTACCCGCCGTCCAAACCCGAAAAACGACGGCTTTACGGCACGGTCAGGAAACTGACAACGAAGCTGGCGTGCCGCCTCGGGACCGACCGCTAACCACCGCCCGCACCCGTCCGGTACTGTTCGACCGCGGTTTCGAGCAGGAGCGCATGAACGAAGGCTTGTGGGAGGTTTCCACGTAGCTGGCGCTCCGTGACATCGAACTCCTCGGTCAGCAAGCCCGGTGGCCCGCAGGCGGATCTGCTGCGCTCGAACCAGCGGGCCGCCGCGACGCGGTCTCTGCTGCGAGCCGGCGAGGGCCATGAAGAAGCCGCAGAGCAGGAAGGCGCCCTCAGAGGTACCGAGCGGTCGCTCGTCAGGGCGATAGCGGTAGACGAAGCCGTCGCTCGTCAGCTCGCGCTCGACTGCCCGGAGAGTTGCGACCGAACGTGGGTCGTGAGAGGGAACAGCACCGCGGACTGCCGGCAGTAGCAGGGCGGCGTCGAGCCGCTCGTCGTCCGGGGCGCGCTGCCAGCGGCCGGAGGGATGGACGGCGCTTGTTGCGACGTCGGCCGTCATTGCCTCGGCGAGCGAGAGCCAGGCGGCGGCGCGTTCTCCGCTTCGCCGGCGCTCCGCCATCGCCCGCAGCCCTGCGGCACACATCAGGCGGCCGTGAGTCCAATGGTGGAGCCCGGTTTCCCAGATGCCGGCGTCGGGCTCGCGCCAGCGCTGTGCGATGGCGTCGGCGGCGAGCTCTGCCGCGTGCCAATCGTCGGCATCGAGCCGGTCGTGCCGGGCCGCCGCCGCGAACAGCAACAAGGCCTCTCCGAAGGCATCCAGCTGGAACTGGCTGCCTATCCGGTTGCCGACGGTGTCCCCACCACCCGGATAGCCGGCCAGGCCGACTCGATGCTCGTCCGGCACCTCCCGACCGGTGACCGTGTAGGCGGGCTTCAGCTCCGGCCCGTCGGCCAGGAGCCGCTCGCGGACGAACCGCACCGCATCGTCCATGAGACGGTGCGCGCCGTGTCGCGCCACGGCCTGGCCCGTGTAGCACTGATCGCGAATCCAGACATAGCGGTAGTCGTAGTTGCGGCCCTGCTCGGCTCGCTCCGGCAGCGAGGTAGTCGCCGCCGCGACCGTCCCGCCGCCTTCGCTCGTGAGCCCCGAGAGCACGGCGTAGGCGTGACGTGAGTCGCGCTCGGCGACCGTTCGGTCGATCACCGGCACACGGCGCCGCCACTCGGCTTCGGTCCTCCCCCAGGCGACTTCGGGATCTGGCGCCCGCGGGAGCCCTCCAACCTCGAGCACGAGCACAAGATCGTGTTGCTCCCCTGCTTCGAGCTCGACCGGCAAGATCAGGGCATCGCCGCCGTCCTCGTACTGCTCGAGGTGCGCGGAAGCCCCTCCGGTCCAGCTGAAGCACACCCCGCCGACCCGCCCCCGCCACGTTCCGTCGTCGCCCCGCTCGAGGTCGCGCATCGTTTCACGCCCAAAGCGAGCGCGGAGGTCGAGAACCACCTCGAGCCGCGCGGACGTCGTCCGAGGCTTCACCTGTCGGAGCAAGACGGCCCTCTCGGGGCTCGTCGGAAGCGCGAGCGCCTCGCGGCACTCGACGACTCCTCGTTCGGTCACCCAGCGGCTCGTCCAGATGAGCGTGCCCGGCTCGTAGTAGCCCCCCCAGACAAGCCGCCCTTGGGGGGTGATCGCATAGCCGCCACGGCCTCCGACCAAGGAAGAGAACAAGGCGTCGTCGTGCCAGCGCGGGAAGCACATCCACACGAACTCCCCCCGCGGTCCGACGAGCACGCCGCGCTCACCGTCGGCGAGAAGCGCGTACTCGCGCAGGACGTGCGGTCGCTCGACTCGGGGCCCAAGTGCGGTCTCGGCGCCCGGTGTCTCCACGAACGCCTCATACCCGTCAGCGGGTGGCCGCACCCGACCGCTGTTCTTCCGTTAACGGCACTTCACCCGACTCAGCCTATGCCGCCCGCCGATCGGAAGGCCGCTCGAGGCCCAGCGGAGGCTCGCCATGGAGGATCCAGCCGCCGCCCTTCCGTCTGCTGAGCGAACCCTCGGTCTCCAGGTCCTTGAGAGCGGTCGAGACGGACGGTCTACTTGCTCCGACGAGCCTGCTCACCATCAGATGGGTGAGCGGTAACGGGAGCGAGACGCCCTCGCGGCTGACACGACCCCAGCGACCCGCAAGGTGCCAGAGCAGGAACAGAAGCCGCATCTTGAGCCCTGTCATGGAGCTGATCGCGAGCGAGAGCGCGAGCGCTTGCGCGCGCGCAACCGAACGAAGTACGAGGACCGAGATGATTTCCGGCCACGTGCTGAGAGCCTGCACGGTCGGGCGATCGATCAGCGCCAGCTTTGTCGGCTCGAGCACGTGCCACTCGACGGAGGGCTGGACCGGTGCGCCTTCGCGCAGATCGTCCCAAGGCCGCAGGAGGTCGCCTGGTCCGACGAGCTCCGCGCACGTGGTCTTCGCCAGGACGACGTCGCGGGCCATCAGACCCTCAAGCACAAGGAGCCCGAGCTGCCCGTCCGGCTTTGGCAGGCCACGTTGCGTCTCCCAAGTCCCCCGCGATGGAGTCCACCCGAGCCACGAGGCGCGGGCGCGCCTCCTCGACCGCGCGGTCGTCCAGCCCCGCCCCGAGGTCGGGGTCTGCATCAAGCAAGCGGACCGCGGACCCTCCCTCGAACATCATCGCCACTGTAGTCAAGGCGATCGTGGAAACCGCCCGGCGATTGCGAACTGGCGCTTAGCCGCCTGTTTCCCTGCTTCGAGGCGATAGGCCCGAGTCGTCAGCATCATGACGGCGCGTGTGTTCGCCGGTGCCCGCCCTGGGTAGCGCCTTGGCATGAACGACCGATCGGAAGTGGTTGTCGTAACGGGTGCCGGGAAGGGCGTCGGGCGCGCCGTCGTGCGCCGCTTTGCCGCCGATGGCGCAAAAGTCGGCCTGCTGGGGCGTGGGCGCGAGTCACTCGAAGCCGCTCGCTTGGAGGCCGAAGCGGCCGGCGGTGAGCCCGTGGTGCTCCCCTGCGACGTAGCCGACCCATCGGCTGTGGAGTCGGCCGCCGCCGCGGTCGAGGACGCGCTCGGTCCGATCGACATCTGGGTCAACAACGCGATGACCACGGTTTTCGCCTTCTTCGAGGACATCGAGCCCGACGAGTTCAAGCGCGCAACCGAGGTCACCTATCTCGGCGTCGTCTGGGGAACGCAAGCCGCACTCAAGCGGATGCTGCCGCGCAGCCGGGGGACGATCGTCGAGGTGGGCTCGGCCATGGCCTACCGCGGCATTCCGCTCCAGGCGCCGTACTGCGGCGCCAAGCATGCCGTCAAGGGGTTCGTCGAGTCGCTGCGCTGCGAGCTTCGGCACAGGGATTCGAAGGTTCACCTCACGATGGTCCAGCTGCCCGGCCTCAACACGCCGCAGTTCGACCACTGCCGGTCGAAGATGCCCAAGCACCCGATGCCCGTGCCGCCGGTCTATCAGCCAGAGGTTGCCGCCGACGCGGTCCACTGGGCCGCCCACCACCGAAGGCGCGAGGTCTACGTGGGCCTACCGGCCGTGTACACGATCGTCGGGAGCAAGCTGGCACCCTGGCTCGCGGAGCGATACCTCGCGAGGACCGCGGTGAACGGTCAGCAGGCGGATGATCCTCCCACCGCGACGAACGCGCAGGGGAACCTCTTCCAGCCCGCGGGCGGCGACCCAGGCGCGCACGGACCATTTGACGGAATGGCTCACGGGCGCAGCGGCCAGTGGTGGGGCTCGCGTCACCGCACAGCTCTGGGGGTAGCCGCGGCGGTCGCGGCGGTCGCCGCCCTGGGCGCGCTCGCAAAGGGCCCGGGCAGACCCTGAGGCGCCGGGGTCGGGGCTCTAGCCCGCCCGTGGGGGAGCCGCACCCCGAGACGCCTGGCAGCCGTACGGATGGAGGCCCTCCGGGTTGGAAATCTGGGCCCCATGTTTTCCGTCCCCGAGCTAGCCCACCTGAACGGCCGGGTGATCGGGCCACACGACCCGGCATACGACCAGGCGCGAGGCGTCTTCTACGGCGGCATCGATCGCCGTCCCGCCATGATCATCCGGGTCCGCGAAGCCTCCGACGTCTCCCGCGTCGTTGCGCTCGCTCGCGAGACCGGCCTGGAGCTGGCCGTCCGCAGCGGCGGCCACAGCTCGCGGGTCACGGCGTCTCCGACGGCGGGATCGTGCTCGACCTCTCGGACATGCGGAAGCTGGAGATCGATGCCGAAGGACTCACCGCGTGGGCCGAGACCGGATAGACCGCGGGCGAGTACACGGCGGCGGCCGGGGCGCGCGGCCTCGCTACCGGCTTCGACGACAGCGGCTCGGTAGGGGTCGGCGGGATCACCCTGGCTGGCGGCATCGGGTTCCTCCTCCGCAAGCACGGACTCACCATCGACAGCCTGCTGGCGGCCGACGTCGTGACCGTCGACGGCGAGCTCCTGCGGGTGGACGTGGAGAATCATCCGGACCTGTTCTGGGCCATACGGGGAGGGGCGGCAACTTCGGCGTGGCGACCCGCTTCCAATTCCGGCTGCACGAGGTCGACTCGATCGTGGGCGGCACCCTGATCCTGCCGGCGACCCCGAGTGATCACGTCGTTCATCGCCGAGGCGGACGCGGCTCCGGAGGAGCTCTCGACGATCGCCACCATCATGCCGGCCCCGCCGTTGCCGTTTGTGCCGCCCGAGCACCACGGCCGCTTGGTCGTGATGGCCATGCTGGCATTCGCCGGCGGGATCGAGGACGGCCAGCGAGCCGTCGCCCCCTTCCGGGCGCTCGCAGGACCGATCGTCGACATGCTGCGGCCGATGTCGTACCCGCAGATCTTCCCCCCCGGTCGACCAGGAGTTCCACCCGGTCGCGGCGGCGCGCACGATGTTCGTGGACGGCATCGATCGCCCGGCGGCGGAGACGATCGTCGAACGGCTCCAGGCCGCGACCGCGCCCATGGCCGTCACGCAGCTCCGGGTGCTCGGTGGCGCCATGGCCCGGGTCCCCGCGGACACCACCGCCTTCGCGCACCGCGACAGCCGCATCGTGGCCAACGTCGCCGCGATGTACGAGCGCCCCGACGAACGCCCGGCGCAGGAGGCCTGGGTCGACGGCCTTGCGACGGGGCTGCGCCATGCTGACGCCGGCGCCTACGTCGGCTTCCTCGACGAGGGAGCGGAGCGCGTCCGCGCCGCCTATCCCCAGGCGACCTGGCACCGCCTCGCGGCGATCAAGGCTCGATACGACCCGGCCAACCTCTTCCGGCTCAATCAGAACGTCCCCGCCGGGTGATCGAGCGCCAGCCCACTCCGGATGACCATGCCAACCCGGGGGCCGGACGGCGCGAGTTGGGTGTTCTTCAGCGCTGCTGATCGTCGAGCCCGAATGACCCGTAGGTCGGCTCGCCGGCGGGTGTGTATACCTGGATTCCCACGCCCGCGCCGGTGGTCTTGTGGTCGACCAGGTTGAGCGCGGCCGGCTTTGCTCCGGCAGCGAACAATCGCTTCCCGGTGCCGAGCACGACTGGGTATGTCAAGAGCCGGTACTCGTCGATGAGGTCGTGCTGCACCAGCGCCTGCGCGAGCGTCCCGCTGCCAAGCACCTGCAGCTCCCGCACGGGCCTGCCCTTGAGCTCGCCGACCTCAGTCGCGAGATCGCCGTTCAGCAGTTGCGAGCCCTCCCACGACGCGTCCTCGAGCGTCCGCGAGGCCACGTACTTGGGCAGACCGTTGAGTCGACTGGCGATCGGGCATCCGGATCGGTCACCTTTGGCCAGTACGCAGCAAAGATCTCGTACGTCCGCCGTCCGAGCAGAAATGCGTCGGCCTCGGCGAACCAGCCGGCCATGGCTTGACCCATGTCGTCATCCGCGTAGGGCACCTGCCAGCCGCCGTAGCGAAATCCCCCGCTCGGATCCTCGTCCGGTCCACCGGGGGCCTGCATGACCCCGTCCTAAGGTCACAAACGTCGTCAGCATCAATCGCACTCGTCCTTCTCCTTTTGCTGGTCGCGAACCACAACTACCAGAGCCTGAGACCGCGGGCCAGCCGAAAACTCATCGGTGACAGGTGGGCTCGGACGCGCAGGCGGAGATAATTCTCTAGTGGAGACGGAGAACGAAGAGCCCGTTCGCGGCTTAGTGGACGCGATCAATCGCTATGACCCCGACGCCGCGGTGGCGGTTAGCGACCCGGAGATCGAGTTCTTGTCGGTTCTGGCCGTCAACGGCCGGGCGTATGTCGGTCACGACGGAATCCGCCAGTACTTCGACGACGTCGAATCCGCCTGGGAGGAGTGGAGGGTCGAGGTGCATCGAGTTACCACGGCCCCGGATGGGCGGGTGGTCATCGAGATGACCATGCACGCACGCGGCAGGGAGAGCGGCGCCAGCCTCTCGGTGTTCGCGGGTCACGTCTGGACGTTGAGGAACGGGAAGCTGCTGCGTAATCAGCCCTTCCGCGAGCCTGAGCAAGCGCCGCGGGCGGCGGGTCTGTCGTACTAGCCGGTTTGCGCCGCTGACTCGGTCGAGCAGAGATCCCGACATGCTGGGCAAAACCCGACACGCCTGGGTAGCCGTTGCCGCGAAGGACCTGCGCGACGGCCCCGCGGGGCCGCGGGCCTACAGAGACGTCGCCGAGGCTGGGAAAGCCGCCGACGGGTAGCTCAGTTCCCGCTCAACCCAAGGGCGACGGTGGGATGCGGGTTTCGCCGTGCACGTCTGGTATGAGCAGCCCGAGTTCGTCGATGAAGCACCAGGACCATTCCTCGCCCGGCTGGAGCGAGCGAATGAGCGGGTGGCCGCTGCGTTGAGCGTGAGCGCTCGCGTGGCGGTTGGGCGAGTCGTCGCAACACCCGACTTTGCCGCACTCCAGGCAGATGCGCAGGTGCAACCAGGGGTCTCCGGTGACCAAGCACTCCTCGCATCCATCGACGGACTCGGGGAGCTGCGTGAACCGAACGTGATCGAGATGCGTGCAGGAAGTCATCGATTCACCTCGTCTCGGGCCGGCCTAGCGCCGCCCGCATCACCGCAGCTCTTGCCGGCCATGGGAGGTGTTCACTGTTGGCGGCCGAGCTCCCTAGCACTCGACGTGGTCGAGGGCGAGCTGGAGTTGCCTGGCGTCACTGCTCGTAGTTCTCCACGGTGTCGGCAGAGCGCGCCTCTGCGTCGTCGGGATCGAGCCCGAACTCCTCCCGAGCCCGGCGCTGGCGCAGCAGGTCCCAGCAGCGGTCGAGCTCGACCTCCACCGCGCGCAACCCTTTCCCTATCTCCGGCGAGGGCATCCGCGTCAGGGCTGTCCGTCTGCTCGCGGCGACGCAAGTCCTGCTCCTCCGTCACGAGCCGCTCGATCCGGGCGGCAATGCTCTCGTCGCTCATGGACCGATCCTACGCCACCGTCCACACCGGTCGGTGATCAGCCACGTCTTTGTCATTGCGTTTGGCGCAGCACGGCCGCGCCGGCCAGCGCGGCGGACAGAACGACCACGGCGCCACCGTGGACAGGAGCGCACCGGGCGCGTATGCCGCGAGTCGGCTGCGGCACCATTTCGGACGCTACGGCCCGCGGAGCAGCTCGCTCACGGAGAACACCGCTCCCTGCGGGTCCGCCAGCACCGCACGCTTGAAGCCCGCGATGTCAAAGGGCGGAGCCACGACACTTCTGTCGAGCCCCGGCGTCTTCGCGGCGGCAACGGAGGCGTCATCGATCCAGAAGTCGACGCTCCACCGCGCCGGCGCCCCGCCCGCCGACATCACGGCGACGACATCGCGCGGCACGGGCTGCTCGGCCTCGCCGCCCACGTAGCGCGGGAGGCGTCACATCGTGGCGTCTCCGAACATCTCGGTCTGCCAGCCGAAGACCCCGCCGTAGAACGCGTTGGCACCTTCGGGGTCTGGAGTGCTGAGCTGGCTCATGGACCACGCACCCGGCTCGTTGATCAGCTGGGCGCCCTTGTGCGCACCCGGCTGCCAGACGCCGATCGCCGCGCCCGCCGGATCGGAGATAACGGCTATCCGGCCGCCGTCCAAGCTCTCGAAGGGATCCATGAGGACGCTCCCGCCGGAGTCGACCGCCTTCGCGGCGGCGTCCTCGGCGCTGTCCACCCACACGTAGGTATTCCAGGCGGTCGCCGACGGCGCACCCTGAGGTGGTAAGGCGATGGCGGCGACGTCACGGCCGCGAAGCCTGCACATGAAGTGCTGGCCCGGTGTGTCGGGGGGCATCGTGTCCTCCCTCTCCCAGGCGAAGAGCTCCGTGTAGAAGGCCACGGCAGCGTCGGCGTCGGACTGCCAGGTGTCGATCCAGCATGGGACTCCCGGCTGATATCCGTCGCGCTCGCTCATCTGGTCTCCTCCTCGCAGTCGTGTGGGGCAGCCTACGTGGGGACCGCGGTCACAGAGATCGCGACGCTATGGGCAAAGGCGTCACGACCCCAGCTCGGCTGAGACTCGCGCGGTTACACTCGACCTTCGTGGAGCTGCCGCTGGACGTGGTCCTCGTCCGGCACGGGGAGAGTGAGGGAAACGAGGCCGTTCGCCGAGAGCGCGCGGGGGACGACTCGATGCTCAAGCGCTTGCGCGAGCGCCACAGCTCCTTCTGGCGGACCAGGGGATCGTCCAGGCCGAGCGAGCGGGCGCGTGGCTACGGGACGCCTTCCCCGACGGGTTCGACCGTTACTACACCTCCGAGTACATCCGCGCGATGGAGACCGCGGCGCGACTCTCGCTGCCGGGTGGCGAATGGGTCCTCCACCCGGCGCTGCGTGAGCGTTCCTGGGGCGACGTCGCCCTTCTACTGGCGACCGCCGAACGGGGAGTCGATCGCCGAGGTGAGCGCCCGCCTGCTCGGGCTGCTCGACCGGCTTCGCCGAGACTGCTCTTCGGGTCGTGCCGTGCTCGTCTGCCACGGCGAGCTCATCGGGGCCTTCGGGCCCGGCTCGAGGACATGTCGCAGCGGGACTTCCTGAGCTGGTCCACGGATCCGCACGAGAAGATCGCCAACGGCGAGATCATCCACGACGCGCGACGCGACCCCGAGACGGGCGAGGTGTCGGAGCGGCTCGCTTGGCGTCGCACGGCCGTGCCTTACGACGAGTCGCGCTCGCAGCCGTGGTGCCACGTCGAGGCGCGTCACTACGACGGCGCCGGACTGCTGGCCGCCGTCGAGGAGACCCCGCGCCTGAGCTGAGGGCAAGCAATCGCTGGCCCTCGTCCAGAAGGCTCCCGCGCGGGAGGGGCGCTCTCGTAACCCTGCGGTCGACTCTTTGCCCTGCTACCGGCGACGTATGGGCGGCCGAGCGCCGCGCGGGTACTCTCGAAGGCCATCGTGAACGAGAGTTCGGCGGCGCCGTTTACAGGCCGCACGGCATGGGCGCGGAACGTCGCGTCGCCGGTGCGCGACTTCCTGAGCACGGAGACGGGCAGTGCCGTCGTGTTGCTGTGCGCAGCGGTCGTCGCGCTCCTGTGGGCGAACTCGCCCTGGCCGAGCTCCTACGAGTCGGTGTGGACGACGAAGCTCTCGATCAGCCTCGGGGATGCCGGGATCTCCCAGGACCTGCGGCACTGGGTGAACAACGGCCTGATGACGTTCTTCTTCCTGGTCGTCGGCCTCGAGGCCAAGCGAGAGATCGACACGGGAGAGCTGCGCGAGCGGCGGCGCATCGCGCTCCCGGTGATCGCGGCGGTCGGGGGGATGGCGCTGCCGATCGCGGTCTTCCTCGCGTTCAACGCAGGCGGGAGTGGCGCGCACGGCTTCGGCGCGGCCATGTCGACCGACACGGCCTTCGCCCTCGGGGTGCTCGCCCTCCTTGCTCGCCGTGGCACGCGCCTGCGCGTCTTCATGCTCACGCTGGCGGTAGTGGACGACCTGGTGGCGCTGGTGGTGATCGCGACGGCCTATACGGACCATGTCTCGTTCGTTCCGCTCGCCGTCGCCGCGGGGCTCTACTGCATCCTGCTACCGCTTCGGTACGCGCCGATCGCCTGGCGGCGGCAGGCCGTCTTCCTTCTCGGCACCGCCTTCTGGGTAGCGCTCTTCGAGTCCGGTATCGATCCCATCATCGCGGGGCTGGCGATCGGCCTCGCCGTCACCGCTTACCCGCCGACGCGGACCGACCTCGAAAGGTTCACCGAGCAGGCGCGCTCCTTCCGCGAGCAGCCGACGCCGGAGCTCGCTCGGTCGACGCAGCTGAGCGTGGCGTCGGCCATCTCACCAAACGAGCGGCTGCAGTACCGCTACCACCCCTGGACCAGCTTCGTGATCGTGCCCGTGTTCGCGCTGGCGAACGCCGGCATCCACCTGAACGGCACGCTGCTCGGCGATGCGGTGGGGTCCCCGATAACACTCGGGATCGTCTTCGGATACGTCTTGGGGAAGCCGCTCGGAATCCTCGCCGCGAGCTGGTTGGCCACGCGGCCCAAGCTGGGCGGGCTCCGTCATGTGTTGAGCTGGCCTGTCCTCACGCTCGGCGGGACGGTCGCCGGGGTCGGGTTCACGGTTTCGCTCTTGATCTCCAGCCACGCCTTCAGCGGGCAGCAGCTCGACGAGGCGAAGCTCGGCGTCCTGGGCGCAGCCGTGCTCGCATCGCTGCTGGGCTGGATCGTGGTCCGGGTCATCGCACGCCTGCCCGGGCCGGTGCGGGCTCGGCAGCTCGCGGGCACCGCCGAGGAGATCCTCGACCTATCGGAGGACGTCGATCCCGGCCGTGACCACATCCGCGGGTCGAATGACGCGCTGGTCACCTTGGTCGAGTACGGCGACTATGAGTGCCCGTATTGCGGTCAGGCCGAGGTCGTCATCCGCGAGCTGCTCGACTCGTTTGGCCACGAGCTCCGGTATGTCTGGCGGCACCTGCCGTTGAACGACGTCCACCCGAATACGCAGATGGCGGCGGAGGCCACGGAGGCGGCAGCCGCCCAGGACCGCTTCTGGGAGATGCACGAGGAGCTCCTCGCGCACCAGGATGCCCTAACACCACCCGACCTCGGGCGCTACGCGGCGGAACTAAGTCTCGACTTGGAGCGCTTCTGGGATGAGCTACGCCGTCGTGAGCACGCCGAGCGCGTGGCCGAGGACGTTGCGACCGCGGACGCGAGCGGAGTGGCCGGCACTCCCAGTTTCTTCATCAATGGACGACGTCACCAGGGGGCATACGACATCGACACGCTCACTGCAGCCGTGCGGACAGCGGCGTGGCGCGCACGGCTCAGTAGGCAGGCCGGTCCTCCGCAGGAGCCCCAGCTCATCCGCCGCTAGCGTCACACGCCAACAGCCGGCTGATCCCGTCCGCATGCGTCCACAGACAGCCGCGCGGAGCGTCGTCGAGCACGATGTAGCGGCTGTCCCTGTTCATCTTGTGCGTGCGCGCGCACGTCGGCTCGATCGGGAGGATGCGATCGGCGGTGCGTGCGTGACCAGCGTGGGCACCTCGAACTTGCGCCGACGCCCGCTCGAGAGCGCGTGCTGCATCAGCGCCGTCTTGACCGCGCCCGCCTCCCCCGCTAGCACCAGCCCCCGGCTCTCGCCGGGGCAAACAACGCCGAGCAGCCGATCGAGCGCCTCGGAGTCTCCACGTCGGCCACCAAGGCCCCCGGGAGCCCTGGTCGCCCTCCTCTGACTATACTTGAGGGCGCAAGTAAATCTCCCGATGGCCCGTACAGAGACTGCCCCCAAGACCTCGCCTGCAATCGAGGCGTTCGTGCGCCTGGTTCGCGCCAGCTTCGCCGTCACGCGCCAACTGAGCGGTCAGCTCAGCGACGATCACGACTTGAACCTCAACGCGTACGAGGCCCTCCTGCTCCTTGCCAGAGCGCCTGACTCGCGAATGCGGCGTGTTGACCTCGCGAACAGCCTCCTGCTGACCGCGAGCGGCGTGACGCGGCTTCTCGACGGCCTCGAGCGCGACGGCTTCGTGGGGCGCGAGCAGTGTGAGAGCGATCGTCGCGTGACCTACGCGGTGCTGACCAAGGCCGGTCGCGACAAGCTGCGCGAAGCCGACAAGTCTCACACCAGACAGATCCGCGAGCTCATGGGCGCGCATTACGACGACGACGAGCTCGTACAACTCGCCGCCCTGCTCGATCGGCTTGCGGGCGTCGACCCCGCCGACGCCAGCTGCGGCGACGAGTCTTAGGGGGAGCGCTAAAGGCCCCGCACTCGACTGGGGACCTGGACTATGGAGCGCTAAGACGAGACGGCGCGCCTGCGTCGCAACCCTCGTGTACCGGCTGGGCGCGCGCTGGTTAGTTGAGAGGTAGAAAGTTGACATCGCAAGCTTCCGCCGCTAGAGTAGTTGAGGAAGCAAGTTTCTCCCTCTCTCTCTCAACGACTCCAGAGGAAACGCGATGAGCAGCCAGACCACACAGCAAGCCCAGGCCGCACAGGAGGCCCTTGCGACCGGCACCTGGAGGGGGGACACCGTTCACTCGACGGCCGGATTCGCGGTCACCTACATGGCGGGGACGTTCCAGGGCACGTTCTCCGCCTTCGACGCCCGCCTCAGCGACAGCGTCCTGCGGGACGGCCCAGGTCGACAGCGTTCAGGTCAAGGACCCCAACCTGGAAACCCACCTCCAGAGCCCTGAATTCTTCGACGCCGAGCGCTTTCCGCAGCTCAGCTTCGACGCGCAGGACGTCAGCCGTTCGGGCGACGAGGTGACCATCGCCGGCGAGTTGACGCTGAAGGGCCACACCGAGCCGGTCGAGATCACGGGCCGCACGGGCGACCCGGCCCCCGACCCCTACGGCGGCGAGCGCTTCGGACTCCAGCTCGAGGCGACCGTCGATCGCACGAAGTTCGGCCTCAACTGGAACAACCCGCTCCCCAGCGGCGACCCGGCGCTGACGCACGAGGTCACGATCATCGTCGACCTGCAGTTGGTGAAGGAGTCCTAGTGCGGGTGCTCGGCATCAGCGGGAGCCTGCGCCGCGACTCCCACAACACGACCCTCCTGCGCACGGCCGGCGAGCTCGTCGAGGAGCAAGGGGCCGAGTTCGAGGTCTTCGACGGCCTCAAGGCGATCCCGCCGTACGACGAGGACGACGACATCGGAGACGGCCCGCCCGCGGTCGCCCAGTTCCGGGAGGCCATCGCCGGCGCCGACGCGCTGCTGTTCGCGACCCCCGAATACAACTCGTCGATCCCCGGCGTCCTCAAGAACGCAGTTGACTGGGCCTCGCGGCCGCCCGCCGCAAGCCCGCTCCGCAACAAGCCGGTGGCCGTGATCGGGGCGAGCACGGGGATGTTCGGCGCCGTCTGGGCCCAGGCCGAA